>ENA-UZWR01003269-UZWR01003269.1-metagenome-genome-assembly--contig:-Day-1-25m-contig-3269_pt2 | contig 12877 bp, 5 predicted proteins | sample MGYA00260337_ERZ794897 | MGnify/ENA metagenome assembly ERZ794897 | reverse complement strand
GTTTCTAATTCTAAACTATCTGGCAATGTGTCGCCTGGGATAGAGCCATGGGCTGCTAATGTTTTTACCGAGCAATCTGCTAAAGGTACTTTTATTAGAAAGAATCCTATACTAGAACAATGCTTAGAAGACGTAGAATTAAACACGTCTGAAATATGGAATAAAATTTTAGAAGACGGAGGATCAGTTCAAAACATTGATGAGCTAGAAGACTTGCTAATAGGAGATCACGATATCCCGTTTAAGGACGTTTTTAAGACGTTTAAGGAGATCAATCAGCTAGAGCTAGTTAATCAAGCTGGGTTGAGGCAACAATACGTTGATCAAGCCGTAAGCCTAAACTTAGCATTTCCTTCTGAGGCTACCCCAAAGTGGATTAACAAAGTTCATATGGACGCCTGGAAGAAAGGTGTTAAGACTTTGTACTATATGCGAACAGAGTCTGTGTTGCGAGGAGATCTTGCGGCAAAAGCTATGGATGAATCGTGTATAGCATGCGACGGATAATAGCTTAAATTAAATTAAAAAAACGCCGGTAAAATTAATTACTGGCGTTTTTTATTTAAGGAAGTTTGAGTATGTTGCCCGTTTTTATTTTCCTTTTTTTGCTTCTACAAAATCTACTATGTCTTTACCTTTATTAACTTTCTGTTTTTTCCAAAGTTTGTAGGTCTGGTAATCTTTATAAGACATTTTTTTAAACACTTCTTGTCTTTTAGCTTTTCTTTCAGCTGTTTTTTCCTCTCTGCTTTTATATACAACCTCTGGGTCTATTTCCCATGACTTCCAACCACTCATTAAGGCTAGTTTTTCATACCACTCTCTATTGCTACTTGCGGCTTCCGTAATTGTTTGAATCTTTTGCAAAGCTCGATCAGCTGGTATGTTTCCAAGCGCTTCTGTCATTAAAGCTCCAGACTTTATTAATGGGTTTTTTAAGTCAACAGGAGCCTGCGTAGCCGCTTCAAAACCCCCGGCTCTGTCTATAGCATCTAAAGCCGAATAAACTTTACCAACTTTAGAGGATATAGGAGGAGATACGTCTAGTAAATCAAAAGCAACATCTTTAAGTCTGCCTCTGCCTCCTCTGTCTGATCTTTCATAAAGTTTTATTCCTGCATTTTTAAGGGTAGAAACTAACGCTCCTCCGATTCCCATACCTCTTAAAAAAGAATCTCCCATGCTGTTTATTATTTTAGGAGCTTTCTTATCTAAAAATATTTGATCTTGCTCGTCGTCTGACCATGCCATCTTAAATATAGCTGATTGCAACCCGGAAAATATAGCGTTTTGCACAAAAGTGTAATAAGCTACTTTGCTCAGGTTAGTTTTAAGGTCTCCTCTACCGTTTTTAATATCTAACAATGCTTTTTTAGTTTCCCTGGTGTATTGCATAGGTGTGTTTGCAAAAGCTAGCAAAAGCTTTCCTAAGTCACTTCTTTGCTGCATACTAATTTTATCAGGTCTTGAAGATTGCTGGTTTGTTTCAGAAATTTCTACCCAGTCTTGCATTGCTTTAGCTTCTGCTTTTTCTAGCGTCATTCCTTTTTTTACATACGTATTAGTTCTGTTTCTATAAAAACTTGCTCCACCTAACGCAGTAGCCATACTATCCGCTATTTGCGTAGGTAAAAACCCTTTCTTTAGTAAAAAAGAAACTATACTTTTAGGTACATTTTTAGAACCGTTTACAGCTTCTGCAATTTCTGATTCAGTTACGTTTATACGCAAACCCTCTCTTCTAGATTTAGCCCAATCAGAGTTAAACAACGTTTTAAAGTCTTTTGCAAATTGAGGTACATTAGTTAGTGCTTTACCTGCTTGTAAAGGATTGTTGTCACTCCAGTTAATATAGTTAAACGAAGAAAGCATTTGCAGAGTAGCAGATCTTTGGTTAAGGAACATAATAGTACCTACCGAGTTGTTTAAGTAATTTAAACTTCTACCCTCTAAGCTGCTAGGTGATGTTCTCCTAGTTTTACCCGTGTACATTGCCTCTAGCATATTTTCTAAAGCTTTTCTATAAGGTGTTCCGTGAACGGCTTCAAGCTTGTTTAAATTTTCAGGGGTAAACATAGCGTCTACATTACTTTTCCAATCCGTTAAATACTTAGACCTAAGCGTAGTGTTTAAGCCTTGTCTTAAGTCGCTAGCGATGTCGCCGGCATACCAGTCTTTACCGGGTTTAACATATTCTCCTCCTGCTATTCTTTTTAGGTTTAAAGCTAGTACTTGTAAATCTACATTAGAATCAATTACTTTTTTCAAATTTGTAACTTCTACCTTTGACAACCCCGGTATTTCATAACCTTGTTTATCCCAAATAGCAACTCTAAGAGCTTGCTCATATGTAAATTTAGAGCCAGGCACCTTTTTGGTAAGATTAAAGTCGGGGGAATTTGATTTTATGTGTTTTTTTATGTCCCTAAACTGCCTAGCCATTTCCACGTTTTGCGTGTTCATTAAAGTATATGCTTTAGCGTATGGCTCATATAAGTTTTTTCTAAAAAACTCTTGGTGACCTTCTCCTACCTTACCTTTACCTGCGTTGTAGTTCATTAACCCTACAAAATCATCAGCACTAGCAGATACAAAAAGCTTATATTTACCTTTGTTACCGGCTTCTATTTTTGCTGTTACATCAGAAAAAGATCTTTTTTCACCTGTGGTTTCAAATATAATTTTGTCAAGAGTTTTACCTAAATCTTTTGCTGCGAATTTTGGATTTGGGTGCTGTCTGCTTTTTACTACATCAGTAACTAGCTTGTTAAGTATTTCCCAGTTGGTGGTTCTTTCTTTAGCGGGTACATTCTCTAATTTATTTAATAAATTATTTGCTCCGTATTGCTCAAATAGTACGCGTTCAACAGTTTTTCCTTTATCTTTTCCGTATATAATAACTTGATTTTTCGCACTGCCTTTTTCTAAAAATGTATTTAGTGAAGGCTCATTATATACTTGTCCGCTTCTGCCTAAATTTTCAGGACTGTCTTTTACTTTTTGTGTAGATGTTTCTATAATAGCTTGACCTAAGCCGTCAACAAGAGAATCCAGTTTATCTTTAAATTGCTCAATGTTTTTACTGTTTTTTAGTAGCTTTAAAAACTTGTTGTTATAGCTAAACAATGCTGACATGTGCTCATTGTGAGTGTTTTTGCCTTTACCTGTTTTAAAGTCAGCGCTACCCTTTGTAACACTTAATACCGGCACTAAGCTTTTAAATATGCTTTTAGAAGAATTAGTTTGCATTCTTAAAAAATCATACAGTTCTTGCTTTGTTATTTTTTTGCTATAATAAGCCTCCGCTAATCCTCTGTAAGTGTCTTTCATCCAAGAAAGGTTAGAATCCACGGTTAATTCGTAACCGCCAGGAGTGTCTCTAAGGCTAGGGTGAGTAAGCTCGTTTCTAGTATACTCAACTAGCATAGTGCTTTTTTGCTCGGTCGTTAGTTTTTTATTTTTATTTAGCTCGTTAATTTTTTGCTCTAATTTACCATTAAACCCAGTTCCAAAAGGGCTTTTGCCGCTTACAGAACCTTTGCCCCATTCGGGAGTATAAACGGTACTGTAATACTGTTTATTTTCACCTTTACCAATTTCTTTTTTACCATAAAGTATATCAATTAAATCGTTAGGAGTTTTTCCGCCCCTAGCTTTGTTTGTAAGAGGTATGTTATTTGGATACCATCTTCCTCCAATAAGCACTGTGGCTCTAGCAATTTTTTGAGCTTCAGGTGGTAATTTACTAAATTCAGGTAACCCCTTTAAAATCGAGGTATTGACGTTAGTTATGGTTTGTGGAAATTCATTAAGCTGCTTAGAGGTTTTATAATCAAGACCTTCTTTTTCGTATACCTCTTTATATGCTGTTTCAATTACGTTGTCAAACTTAACTTGCTCCGCGACAGTTCTACCGGTTGAATTGGCTACATTTTTTAAATAAACTGCGTTCAAGCCTTCCCACTTGTCTCTACCTACAATACTGGATCCTAATATCTGAAGAAGCTTTGTAGAAGAGTCTAATGTAGTAGGGTTTTTAGATACGGCATCTTCTATAATCTTAGACAAATCTTTTTCGCTTAACTTGTCAATTCCCGATCTTGCTTTTTCGTTTAAAATATATTTAGCCAACTCTGCAGTACCTCCCTTTGCTGCCATATTAGCTGACTTGCCGTCTGCTATCTGTTGAATAGTTTTCATAGAAACATCTGCGGCCTCCAGCTTTTGCCTGTAAACTCTATTAGTCATTGCTTTACCAATCTCTCTCATAAGAGCTGTAATAGCTGTTTCGTGATTCCTACTAGGCGGTTGATCTTTCAAAGCTCCAAAAGGTTCTAAAAACGCATCTTTATTAAAAGGCTTTTTTACTTGTTCGGGTAACCCAGCGGCGGTACCTTCTATCATATCGGCTCTATCTCCGACTTCGTAAAACTTTGTTAATAAGCTTTGCTGTATACCGGTAGAAGTAGAAAACTTATCAGCCATTTTTCTAGCCCCCTCAGGTAACAACTTGTAAAGAATTCTAGCGTTGTTTCTTATGAACTGTTGCCGTAGCTTCAATGTTTTGGCTTTGTCTAGTTTAGTCTTTCCTTTAACCTCTTTAAAAACTTCTCCGAAGATTTTTGCAGTCAACTCAGGCGATGCATCAGTTAAGTTTTTATAGTTAACTTTTTTCGGGTCTAGATTTTTAGTTGCTTCATTAACTTTTTCAATAAACTCAGCTTTAAGATTTGGGTCTTTAACTAACCGTTCAACAGGTTCAATTAGCGTAGGCTCCAACCTAGTGTCGCTTGAACCAGTAAGTTTTGACCCAGTTGTAATACCTTTAGCCGTATCTATGTCTGTTGTAAATTCTTTGTTAACATCCTTGAACATTAAAGACTGCCTAGTTTGTATTAGTTTTTTTACGTAGCCAGCTAAATCTTTGTTTTTATTAGGATTAAACGTTCTAAGCGCTTTAGGTATTTCAGCCCTCAATACAGCTAAAGCATCTTCTTTATTAAAAGCTTCATCTGTGGTTTGTCTAAATTTTTGATCAACTATTGTATTTATGTAACCTTCAAATTGCGGAACTAGTTTGCTTTCTAAACCTCCAGGTAAAGGGTTGTTTGCGCTGTAGTTTGTTCTCTCTTTATCTCTTGTTCCTTCATTGTAAGTGTCCATGATCTTTTTAGACCTTGGATCTCTAGGTCCTAAATCTGTTGTTCTAACAGGCTTAGCTTTTATTTCTGCTTTAGGCTTAGGTTTTTCAATCTTAACCTCTTTGGCTACTTCACCTTTCTCGACTGCTTCTAATTTAACTTCTAAAGCTTTCATCTGTTGACTATAGTTGTCATAATCTATAGTTTGGTCATTAAGCTTTTCTTCTAGCGCATCCATTTGAGATTCAATTTTTTCCTTAGCAAGGTCAATTTCCTTAGAAGCAAACTTACCAACTTCTACGCCTCCCTTTTCCAGGGTATTGTTTACTTCGTAGCCTAGCACATTTATTTTGTCTAATTCAGCTAAAGCTTGTATCTTTTTTTCAATTTTTCCGCCGGTTCTTACTGATTCACCTAAACTAGCAAAAATTTGTAGTACGTCTTTAGCCGTTTGTGGTTTAAAACCACCCATGTACTCACCCATAAAGTTTTTTAAGTCAAGCTTAATTTGCCCTAGTACTGTACCTGCAAGATCTTTATTACTATAATAAAATTCAGGGCGTGACACTGTTTCTATTGCAAAAGCTAAAAACTCTTCAGCTAATAAATCTTTTTTTATTTTAAATTCACCATTTGGTCCTTCTTCACCATAACCCATCTCTATAGCTTTTTCTATTGCTTCCGCAGGAAGCCCCTCTATTTCTTGCCCGGCAAAAACTTCAGACATTTTTTTGGTAAAGTTTTTTGACGCTTTTGGATTTTCAGTAAAGTAAGCGTTTACAGAAGCGTGAAATATTTCATGGTTTCCTATGGCTAAATCAAATTGCTGCAAGTCAAGAAACATGGTGTTTGTCTTGGGGTCGTACTGTGCTCTGTCTTCAAAGGGGTTGTCAAAATTTTCTAATCTAAATTTTTCTCCTTTTCCAAAAACAACTTTCACTCCTTTATATCCTGGAATAATTTGTTTAAGAGCTTTATTCATTGGGGTTATAACCTGCTCTTGATAATTTCTTTCAAACGCTGGACTTTGTACGTCAAGTTTAACTGAATTCATTTCTATTATTGCAAGTTGACTTAAATTAGCAGCGGCAGCTTCATTAGCATCGTACTGTTCGCGCTCCTTTTTTGATAAGTCTTCAAGTTTCCTTTTTGGTCCAATGCTAAATTCAGGCAATTGTCCATCAATTCCCTTCTTTCCCTGAGTCACGCCGTTTAGCATGTCGTTGTTCTTTTGAACAAGTTCAGTGGCTAGCCTAATTTTTTTCTGGGTAGACATTAGGTCTGTTTTTTTAACGCTATGAACTCCTGTTACTCCAAAAACTAAAGCGTTAACTAATATCCTTTGTTTAGTTTCATCGAGGTCTCCGAAGTGTTTGTTAAAATTAGCAGAAAAATCTTGGTCATTCATAAGGTCTTTATAGGCGAATGTTGTAAGCTCACCTAGTTCAGCAGAAGCTGCCCCTACTGGTCCCGCTTTAATTACTTTTTGAAAAACAGGATCTAACCATTTATACTTTCCTTTGAATTTAAAAACGTTTTGTGTCAAAGCTCCTCCTCCGTAAAACGCGGCTCCTGTTGTTGGGGCAAAATCAAATACCCCTTGCATTTTAACTTCTTCTACTAGTAAGTTAGTTGTATGGTAAAGCGCTTTGCTCCATGCGTTTCCGCTTCTTAAAGCTTGAAAAGCCTTAGTCACCCCTGTTATAGTACCTATACCACCTGTTACATAAGAAAGTGCAGCTAGCTCAATTATCATAGGTACAAACTCTCCTATGCCAGTACTAACCAGCTCAGACATGGATACGTCAACCGCTTCTTTTTGCTTGTCGTTCAACTCAATAATATCAGCTTTAGTATCTCCTTTTACTATACCTTTATTAATAACCTCTATAGCGGCATTCAAATCGTTTAACCTGTCTCTATCAGTTTTACCTAAAAACCCGTCAAGATCATCGTCATTCAATCCAAACCAACTTCTACCCACAGCCCGCGTCCCTGAAACAACTAAGTTTGGTAAAAAAGGTAATGTATCTATACTAGCGGGATCTGTATTCACAACGGCTAAATCAAACAAACCAGCAAGCCTAGCATTAAGCTCTAGCTTTTCTTCGTCGTACATTTTTAAAGCTGTTATTTCCTGCTCGCTAAATCCATCAGTAGCCCAGCCTTCTATCTGGAAAAACCCCTCAAAACTCGCGGCGTTCGTATTTGCTTTATAAAGGTCTGCAATGGATAATTTAATAATTCCGTTTTCAGGTATGTCAATACCAGCTTGTTTAAAGTAAAACAAAATTGATTTATCACCTACTGTGTTTAAGTCGTAGGTAAGTGTTTGCTCAGAAGACTTTTTATTAAATATTTGTAAATCTAAAACAGCATTTTTATACTCTTGCTTAGCTGCTTCTCTTTGTGTAATATTTTGCGATTCAGCTACAGTTTTAGCGTTTTTTCTTCCTTGCTCTTTATATAAAAGAGCTTTTTCTTTAAGTTTTTTTATTTCTTCTTCAGTAAGATTTTTCATTCCATCCAAACCGAAAAACTGTCCTTGCTCCTCTACGTCACTTGCTCTCATTAATATTCCTTCTGAATTGTAACGCTCCCCTACTTTTGACATTTGTTCCTGAAGTCTTATTACTTCTTCTCTATATTTTTCTTTTTTTAATGGGTCTTTTTCTGCTTGAAATCTGCTATACGCTTCGTCAATTTGAGCATTTAACTTTACCTTCTGTCTTACGCTAGCCCCTCCTTCTTTTAAAAACCCTTGCGTAGTTTCTAGCAAAAAGTTATCGTCTAAACTGTAATTATTGCGCTCTATATTACGTTGTGTGTCGGCTTTATTTTGAGCAATACCAACTTGATTACCGTATACGTTGTCGTATATGTTATTAAAAGAATCTTTATTTATTTTAAAACCTATACTTTGCTCGACACTATCTTTAACATAGCTTTTTATTAATTCTTGTTGATCCTCATCCCAGCTCGTGTACGCTTTAGCATAGTTTGCACTTTCATATATTAACCCTTCTACTGAAGACGGGTTTAAAAGAACATTTTGTATAGAGCTTTCTACATCTTTAACTATTTCTAATTTTTTGTCAAAGCTAATTACTTCTTTGCTTTCCAATTCGTAGGAAGGGACATAGCCAAAAGTCCCTAAAGTAGCAGGCGTAGTATTATCATACTCAATGTTGTAAGGGTCTATGTTTCTTTCCTCTAAAAAACTTATGACTTCATCTTCTTTTTTATCTCTTCTTATTAGTTTTTGTTCTTCTTTTTTGTCTAATTCAGCAAAGATCTCTTTCAAACCCGTCGGGTAATCTTCAGGCAGTAAAACCGAAGAACCACTTTCCGAACTGGATTCCATATCGAGCGCTGTGTTTACATCTACAGCCGCGCTCGGTACCTGTAGTTGATCCTTTTTTGTTTTAGATACCCCTGTTGTTTCTTGAGTAGTTTCTAGTTTTAATTTTTCCTGTTTAAGTCTTTTAACTAGTTCTTCTCCTGTAATTCCTTGCACCACTAATTCAGCTGCGATTTTTTTAAGTTGTCCCTTGATAGGGTCTTGCTTTAAAGCCATTTTTTATTAGTTATTAGTTATTAGTTATTATTTATTCTCATTAAAAATTTACTCATTAGACATTGCTTCATCAACCGCGAAATTTACTTGGTCCCGCTCTTTAGCTGTTAATACCAAAGCAGCGTCTTTTTCTTCAAAGCCTCCCTTAAGTAGGTTAGGATCCTTTGCTTTTTGTTTCACTTTATATTGAGGAGTAGCTCCCTCAATAAACCTCTCTTGTAGCTCCCACATGTTATTTTCTGTCCTTTTAACCCTATAGGCAGGGCCAACTTGAATGTGGTCGCCGACGGGAAGGCCCCCCGCGGTCTTAAGACTTGCTAATATAAACTTAGCGTTTTTATTTGGTTTGGTTTCTTTGTCAGTTCCGTCACCTGTGGTTTTGTCTTCTAAAGAAAATCCTTGAATTTTAGCACTTAGTTCTCTTTTCGAAGTTGTTAAATAATGATCAGTTATTTTATCTAACACCTTTCTTGTCTTATTTTTTTTGTCTTTTTCTAACGCTTCAGAAAGGGTACCTTCATTACCCATTTTGTCTTGCCATATACTATTCATATAAGTATACTGCTCAGGTGTATTTAATTGTTTTAAAAAATAATTCGTTACTCTTGGCTTCACCAGCGCATCGTTTACTTTGTAGTTTACTATTTTTGTACCTGCTACTGTTCCTTCACTAGTGTCGTCTTTTTCTAATACGCCGTTAGCAATTAAGTCTACTTTATTGGCACTGTCTCCAAAAAACAAATTAAAAGAAGTTTCAGTTGTTCCTTTGTCATCGACAATTTCTTTAAATATTGTATAATCAGGATTTGCTTTTATACCGTTTGTTATACTTGTTACATTTAATTTAAACGTTTTCCCGTCAATAGTAGTTTTTAGTACTCTAGAGTTATTTTTTCCTGTTTCAACAACGGTATTTTTACCTCCGTCGGCTAAGTCTTTTGCAACCGATAGCATGTTTATATCATTAGTAAAACTAATGCCACCAGTAGCTCCTACGCCTTTTTCTAGTTTTTTTCTGTACTGCTGTACTATATATGTAGACGTAGTCAAATCATTTGTTAGTTGTTCAGGAAACTTGTTTAACCGTGTAATTTCTGCTTTAGCTCTAGCTATTTCTTCAGGAGAAACAAAAGTTTTAGCCATTATTAAATACTGGTCGTTTATTTTTCTTTTAATATCCTCAGCTTGTTTAACTAGACCGTCGTTTAGTGTAGAAATTTCACCAGTATTACCTAGTTTATTTATATTGTCATCCATAGCTTGAGAGTCTTTTAAGCTACTTGTGATAATTTTTGCTTTACGAGCTTGCTCTCCAGTAGCGAATGTGTAAACATCGCCTGCTAGCTTTTGTATTCCTTCGTAAACTGCTGAGCCTGTATTTGCTACTACTGCATCTGGATTTCTGTATGTTCCCATTTAGTTAGTTTAATTTCAGTATTTGTATTTTCCTTTATTCCCTTGATACCCTAAATTTGAAAGGTCAACTTTTGTATCGAGTTTAAAATCCTCACTTGTTTTTAGTTTTTCTTTTGCGCTGTCAAACATACTTCCTCCGCTGCTACCGGCTTGCCCTGCTGCATAAGTACCAGCGGCAGTCGCTACAGCGCCTAAGCCTCCGATAGCTGATCCTATTGCTCCGTCTCGTGCTTGTTGTTGTGCTGCAACTTGCCCTCGATAAGAATCAATTTCAGCTTGCTGTCTATCCAGCTCAACCCCCTGTCTTGCCTCTCTAACTTTAAATTCGTAATCTTTACCTTGCACTTCAGCTTGTTGCAGACGTTTGGCTTCATTCATTTCAATGTTCTGAAGTCTTTGAGCTTCGCTCGCTTTAGCAGCGTCTAGTGTCATTTCTGTTTGAATTCGTTTTTCTTGCAAACTTTGTTCCTGCTGCTCTATTCCGGCAGCAACATCCTTCTTACTTGCTAAAGCAGCCTGTGCTAAAGCGGTTGCTCCCCCTGCACTAGCGCCCGATGCAGCTAAGTTGTCTAAAGTGTTTGCTAAAGCTATATCCGCTTGTTCGATTTTAATTTGAGCAGCTTGAGTGGCTACACCTAGGTTTTTATACCTGTTTTGCAGCATACCGCTAGTGTCCGAAGCTAAGCCAGCAACGCTTTTCACTCCTTCATAAGGATTTATAATTTCTTGCCTAGCGTCTTCTAACGCTTTTAAATCTTGCTCTGCTCGGCTTACTTTACCTTTAGCTTTTTGAGCTCTTTGGTTTGCGCTAATAGCTTGCGCTCCGCTACTCACTACTGCTGCGCCTGCCGCTATCAATGCTGTTACTGCTCCCATATTAATTGATTTTTTTAATTATTTCGTAAGAAGGCTTTGTATCCACATGATAACCCAGCTTCTTGTGTGTTTCCATTAAATGTTTATTTCTTCCAATGCTGAATATATATTTATATCCTTGCTGCTTGCAAACCTCTTCTGCTCCGTTTATTAAAAGCTCTATAGCTTCTTTTCTGTTCTTACCTTTATATGTAGGATCAGATACTATGAATTCTAACAAAGCTGTTTTAGAGTTTGCTGTATAAACAAACCCTGCTACAATTGGTCTACCGTCGCTTTCAACCATAAATCCACCCTTACCGTCGTCAGGAAGCATGTCTTTAGGAGGTGCTTTCCACTCTTTCCAAGCATCCCACCAAGATACTAATATATCCCAGTCAGAATCCTTGAGCATTCTAATATTTAATTGCATTTAATTTAATTTAATATGATGATTCTGTATAGTTTGAAGACACTGCAAACAATTCTTTTTTATTACCTGGGTCTGTTCGCTCGTCTATTGAAATTTTCACAGTAGCTGTCATGCCTTTTATTCCAGAAATATTGCTGCCATAATTAATTTCAGTAGGAACACCGACACTGTTGTTTATTAAGTTAGCTTTGTATTTGTTTTCTTTTCTATCAAAGCCTGCTCGTTGTCTAGTTATATTAGGATAAGGCGTTCCGAACTCCTGAAAGTAGCTAGAAGGTAAAACTAAAGCTCCGTCAAGTGGGTTTATAACGTATTCCCCTTCTGCATAGCTTTTAACCGGGCTAGCGCTGTCTGCGTACTCGCTATTAATTCCCCCCCAGCCGAAATCTACCCCTGTCGCGTCTGAAACAAAAGATTCTATTTGCCATCCGTTACTTCCTTCGTAACCTATAGTTAAAAAGTTTTTAGGCGTTGAAACTTTTGGGTTAAACACAAAAGTTACACTAGAGTCGCTTCTACCGTTTCCGTAAAAATTATTGTAATCATTTTCTTTCGCGTAGTGCTCGTGGAGACCCTTTTCATTATCACTAGAATTACTATTAGTAGAGTAAAACTTTCCTTTAAATGAAAATACTTGATCAGGCTTGTAGTCGTAAAAACTAACCCATCCTTTTGTTGCTTCGCTAAAAGATAAAGTTTTATAATCGCCATTACTGTGTGGTTGTAAAGACAAAGTATACCCTCCTCCTTCTATATCATAACCTCCAACAATCTTGCCTTCAACTGTCGAGTTTAAATCTAAAGCAGACATTTCATCTCTAAAAAAGTCTCTCATTCCGTATGCAGATATTTCTGTTATACCGTCGTTAGAAAGTCTTAAAACTAAGTTTTTGTTTTTGTCTGTAAAGTATTTTCTGTTTCCATAAACCGCAAAACTTCCTGGATCTTTTGATATACCGTACTCACCTGCATAAGGTACAACCTGCCCAATTACTTGAGCTGCTGTAGTGGTTAAAGCGCTTCCTTCTGCAGAGTATATAGCGTCTTTATCTATCAATGCTCTACTAACTTTTAGCTCTTGGAAAACTGTTAAGTTCGTGTTTTCAGCATATAGTTTTTGTATACTACCTTTAGCAGGATCTAAGCTTCTTGTAATTTCTTCACCAGCAGGAAACTGATTTGTATTATTAATACCTGTTCTAGAATTAAATATACCAGAATATATTAAACCGCTTTGTCTTATAGACCCTGAGTTTGTTTCAGATATTAAATAAGCTTTAGCACCAAAGTCAACAGAAGTATTATTGTAACCGCCTCTAATTCTGCTTTCTTCAATAATCCAGTTTTTTGCCGCATCATTAGTCAGGTTATTTGTGCCTTTCCAAACAGGTACAGGAGGTGTGGAATCGTTTACTGTCTTCCTTAAGTTAAAAGCGTTAAAGTATTTTACTTCTA
>ENA-UZWR01000051-UZWR01000051.1-metagenome-genome-assembly--contig:-Day-1-25m-contig-51_pt1 | contig 12984 bp, 21 predicted proteins | sample MGYA00260337_ERZ794897 | MGnify/ENA metagenome assembly ERZ794897 | reverse complement strand
AAACCTGATTTAGATTTTGATGTAAGAAAACAATCTATTCAGTATAAAGATTTAACAGAAATTAACTCTCCAAAAGGTGAGCCAGTTATAATTGCAGTATATGATTTTGCAGATATGACAGGTCAAAAGAAACCAAGTGATAATGTTGCTTCAATGTCAACAGCAGTTACACAAGGTTCTTATCAATTATTAATTAAGGCTTTACAAGACGCAGGTAATGGTAAGTGGTTTAGAGTAGTAGAAAGAAATAGTTTACCAAGTCTATTACAAGAAAGAAAATTAATAAGGTCTACAAGACAACAAGTAAATGGTGAGGGTGCAGAACCTTTACCACCATTACTATTTGCAGGCGCTTATATAACAGGTGGTATTGTAGGTTATGATAGTAATACTAAAACAGGTGGTATAGGTGCAAGAGTTTTAGGAATACAGACGCACAAACAATGGCGACAAGATGTTATTACGATTATATTAAGACTAGTTAATGTACAAACTGGTGAGGTTGTAATATCAACAACAATAGAGAAAACTATATTGTCAGCTGAAACTGGTGGTGATGTATTTAAATATTTTGACGCAGATACAATGTTAGTAGAGATAGAAGCTGGTGTTGCAAGAAATGAACCAGTTACATATGCAGTTAGAAAAGCAATAGAAGCAGGTGTAGTAAGTTTAATTAATGATGGTGCAGAAAAAGATTTATGGGAGTTTGATATAAAAGAGGTAAAAGTACCTGAAATCAAAGACTATGATGATGTTGATATTAGAGTTGACATAGGTGATGAAAAAGTTGAAAAAACTTATGAGATGTACCTTGAAGAAAAGAAAGCTAAAAAAGAAAACGAAGTAGCAGACGAGAATTTAAAAAAAGAGGCCGCTGAAGAAGAGTGGAATCAATTAGATAAAACCGTAGAGGAGCAAGATGATAAGACTAATAATGATGATTCTGGTGACTCTGGTAACCATCACAACTAATTGTTGGGCTGGTAATAGCGTATATATTCAACAGGATAATCAAGACAAAAACGGCTCTGTTTTCATAAAACAGGATGGAGCGAGTAATTCCTTTGGAATATCCACATCATCACCATTTGTGATAGATGGTCCTAATCTTACAATAATTGTTAAACAATTAGGTAATTCAAACGCTACAGATGATTCTGGCGATATGAAATTTAAAGGTTCTAATATGACCTTTGATTATATTGCAACTGGTGATTCTAATAAATTAAGAATAGATTTAGCCGATACAGACGCAGATGGTCATTTTTATGATATAGATGTTATAGGTTCATCAAACATTGTAGATATTTCAGGTCGTGCAAGTGATGATGTACAAGATACCCATATAGATTTAGATATAAGAGGAGACTCAAATGATTTTTGGGCAGAATTAAGAGGTGACTCACACTTTCTATATGTTCTTATGTCAGGTAACTCAAATGATGTAGAGTTTTTTGGTAACACTAATTCAAGTGGTATGGTTGGTGCTGATAAGGCAAACATTATGATTGGTCCTAATGTAGAATCACACGGACAATTTGCTGACACAACTGGTGATGAGGGCGCTACAATAGATGTTTATATTATTGGTTCATCAAATCAAGTACATATGTCCAGCCACGGTGCTGACAATTATCAAGTACATGATGTCATAGGTGATTCAAATGTTTTAGATGTTCATCCAGACGCCGTTGGTTCTCATGTTAGAATGGTACAATACGGCGATAACAATTACATGAAGACGGTTACAAGTGGTAACAACAATACAATTAGATATTATGGAAATGGTGGAAATAATAATGCTCAAGTTTATCTGTACACAAGTGGTGCAATTGTAGAACTAATACAATTAAATGGTGGCAATACGGCAAACTTAACAGTAAATGGTGATTCAATTTATGATTACACTTTACTAGTTGACCAAGATGGCTCAGACACTTGTAATTACACTTACAATAGAAGTAATCAAACGGCAGATACAACCATTCAGTTAACAAATTCAGGTTGTTAAAATGCAAAGAATTTTTTTATTAGTATCAATACTGGTACTTTTCTGTACTAGTATCACATCAGCTCAAATAACAAGTCCTAAAGTAGGAGAAATTACTGGCCAAATGGGGTCAACTTTCAACGAAAGGGAAGGTGAAACTGAAAAAGTTATAATGGGTTATGAGTTACAGATGAAAGACTTTTTACAAACAGGTGAAGATGGTGGTATGATAATAAGTTATGTAGATGGTACAAAGTTTACAATGGCACCAAATACAGAAAAATCAATTGATGAATTTGCTTTTGATACTTCGGTTGTGCCAATAGAATTAGCAATGAATGTAACTGTAAATGTAGGTTCTTTTACTTATGAATCAGGTTCAGTATCTAATTTAGGTGGTGAAGTTAATATAAGTGCTGGATTTGCCACGGTAACTGTACAAGGTACTGCTTTCTCAGCAACAGTAGAAACTTCGGGTGTGGCAACAATTACATTATTACCAGATAGTAATGGTGCAGTAGGACAGGTAACAGTATCAACAGACGCAGGTTCTCAAACAATTACTAATGTTTACAATTCTGTATCAGTTACATCAAACAATTTAACACCAACACCACCAAAAATAGAAACTAATAAATCAGATATTATAGAATTAAAAGACATTGAAAAAGAAATCAAAGAAGATACAAGTAAATCTTTTGGTGATACAGATAAAAAATCTGAAATCTCTAAATCAGAGGATAAAGCACAAAAACAAGAAGAAGCTTTAATTAACGAAGATGTATCTGTACAAGAAGATAGTAACGCAATTGTACAAACTGATATGTCAGCTAGTGAAACTGATTCTATGATTGAAACAAAATCAGCAGAAGAAAAAACACTAGATACGGCAGCTGTAGAATCAGAGGTAGATACTTCTTATTATGACCAATGGGAAGAAGATTTAAAAGAATGGGATATTATAGATGAAAACAATGAGATATCAGTATGGGACGCAGATGGTGAAAAGAAAATGGATTGGGATGACGCAAAGAGTATGTATGCAGAAATGGACCAAGCATACTTTGACGCTATAGGTTGTTCAGATTGTACATGGGATAATATTGATTGGGACAATGTAAATTGGGACGAGGTAGATTGGGACGCTTATGACGCTGCTTATAATGAAACACTAGAGAAATATGGTCTTGCCTCTTACAATGTAGAAACAGAATCAGTTGATGTAGTTGAAGATACAAAAAGTGAAACAGAGGCTGATGTTTCAGACGGATATAGCTGGGAAGATTTTTATATGGATGACGCTTATTATTCAAATGCAGAATACATTAACAACGGTGGTCCTCCTACATTAACACAATCAAACTATTGTGATTACAATGGTTATGACCCCTCTTGGTGTAACCAAGAGTACCTTGATTATCTAAATGAATTTTATAAAGATGACTGGACTTTAAAAGTTACTGAAACCTCTTGGACTAAAAAGTCTAAAGAGATATTTGGTAAGTTATATGGTTGGTGTGGAACTTATCCTAATTGGGAGATGTGTCCTGACCAACCTAAACCATGGAAGATAAAAGATTTAAAAGACAAATACATTGCAGATTGGACATGGGACGATTGGGATATCTATTGGCAAAAAGTAAATGATTGGTGGTATTCAGGTTGGGAAGATGAACAAGCTGAAGATAATTGGGAAGATGAATACACTTATGAAGATGATTATGATATAGACGCAGAATTAGAACAATGGTTATCAGATATAGACAATCAATGGGATTGTGAATGGTATGGTTACTATTGGGATAAAGCAAACTCATCATGTGGTACAGAATGGGTTGATAACACAGCTACTGAAACAGAGATAACTGCTAGTGGTGAAGAATTAAATTATACAACAGGTAATATTACACAAACTATTACAACATCAAACGAAATTACAGGTTCATCTTCAGAAACTAGAACTGGTAGATACTCTACATTAAATAATGAATTTGACGCAACTGCTTCAACTTCAGGAGACTACACAATTATAAATAGATATAACGACAACCATAGAGCTTATATAAAAACTGAATCTGCTAACGAGGCAGACTTACAGATTTTACAAGATAAAGAAGCTCAACACCTTGATGTTGGTAATAGCGCCAACCAAAATAATATAACAATCATTCAAACGGACTAAATATGGATTACGGAACAATAAATCTTATTTTAATATCAGGCCTTTTACTTTATTACAATTGGTCTATATATAAATGGATTGATAAAGAATTTTAATAGGAATAATTAATGGTAGATAATACAGATATTAAGGTACAGATTGAAGGCCTTAAAAAAGATATAGAAAATGTTAATAGTATTCAAGGTCGTTTAGATACTGCTATTGATAAACTTACAGATGTATCAACCTGTGTTAAATCTATGTTAGCCGTACATGAAGAAAAAATCTCCAGACAAGAACAATTAGATGATGTTATTTTTGACAAATTAAAAGAGAGAGCTGGAGAGATAGATAATGTTCACAAAGAATTAACAAAAGAAATCCAACATGTAGAAAAGAGATTACTTGTAGAAATCAAACAACTCAAGCTTGACATTGGCGGGAGAGTTGGTATACTAGAGAAGTATAGATGGTTAATAATGGGTGGTGCTATAGTTATAGGATGGTTTATAGCTCTAAACGGTCACGAAATCTTGGAGATGATGTCCTAAGCTTGACTTCTAGGCCATTTTAGTGTATATTATGATTTGCTATGTCGAGTTATATTGATTTAAAATTTATTCAAGAAGTATCTGCCAGATTGTCGCAGTTTAAAAAGAAAGGTGATTACCTTTTTAATTTTAGATGTCCCCATTGTGGTGATTCTAAAAAGAACAAGACAAAGGCCAGAGCCTACCTTTACAGAGTAAAAAATGACATGTTTTTTAAATGTCATAACTGTAGTGAAGGACAAAGTTTTTCAAACTTTCTAAAATTTTTAGATAATAAGAAATACGAACAATACTTATTAGAAAGATACAAAGGGTCGGCACCCTCCACGCCTCAGCCGAAGTTTACAGACTTTAAACCTAAATTTAAAGAAGTAAACATATTAGATGATCTTCAACCAGTAAGTGATTTGAATGAAGATCATCCAGTAAAACAATATATTATAAAAAGAATGATACCTAAAAAATATTATTCTAAATTATTTTTATGTAATAAGTTTATGGCTTTTGTTAACAAAGTTAAGCCAAACACATTTAGTCACACAAAAGGTGAACATCCAAGATTAATCATACCTTTCTATGACATAGACGAAAAAATATTTGGTTTCCAAGGCCGTGCTTTTGGTAAAGAACAACCAAAATATCTAACAATAAAGTTAGATGAGAACAAACAAAAAGTTTATGGTTTAGATACTGTAAACTTACAAGAACCTTTACACATTGTTGAGGGTCCTATTGATAGTATGTTCTTAAAAAATTGTTTAGCAGCTGCTGGTGCAGATTTAACAATAAAAGTAGAACCAAGTAATGTGACATATATATTTGATAACGAACCAAGAAATAAAGAAATTATTAAAAGAATGTATGATGTGGTTGAAAAAGATTACAACCTTGTCGTGTGGCCAGACAACATGCGACATAAAGATATTAATGATATGATTATGTCAGGAATGTCAATTGCAGAGGTACAAACTATCATAAGTACCAACACCTTTGCTAAGTTAGAAGCGTTGACCAAAATAAGTTATTACAAAAAATGTTAGGAGAGATAAATGAATAAAGAGATTTTAAATGTAAGAAAAAGAAACGGCAGAGGAAGTGAACCTCTTAACATTGAAAAGATACACGAAATGGTTGAGTATGCTTGTGAAGACATATCAGGTGTATCGCCATCACAAGTTGAGATGTCAAGTGGTCTACAATTTTATGATGGCATGACAACAGATGAAATACAACAAATTTTAATTAAGTCCGCTTCTGACCTTATCTCTTTAGAAAATCCTAACTATCAATACACAGCTGCTAGATTACTTCTTTACAGTTTAAGAAAACAAATTTTTCGTAGATTGTGGGACCACCCACACATTTATGACCATGTAAAAAAGTGTGTAGACCTAGGTGTTTATGATTCTGAAATCTTAAATTGGTATGACAAAAAAGATTTTGACAGAATGGAAAATTGGGTAACACATGAAAGAGATTATGATTTTACCTATGCAGGATTAAGACAAGTTATAGACAAATATTTGGTGCAAGATAGAAGTACAAATAAAGTATTTGAAACACCTCAATTTATGTATATGATGATTAGTGCAACTCTATTTGCCAAGTATCCTAAAAACAAAAGGATGAGTTATGTTAAAAAATATTATGACGCAATTTCAAAATTTAAAATTAATATTCCTACACCAGTTATGGCCGGTGTTAGAACACCTATTCGCCAGTATGCTAGTTGCGTGTTGGTTGATGTTGATGATACTTTGCCTAGTATTTTCAGTAGTGATATGGCTATTGGCAATTATGTTGCACAAAGGGCTGGTATCGGTGTTAATGCTGGGAGGATCAGAGGTATTAACTCTAGAATTAGAGGCGGTGAAGTCCAGCACACAGGAGTTATACCATTCCTCAAAAAATTTGAAGCGACGGTTAAATGTTGTACGCAAAATGGTGTTCGAGGAGGTAGTGCGACAGTTCACTTCCCTATTTGGCACAAAGAAATAGAAGATATTATTGTATTAAAAAACAATAAAGGTACAGAGGATAATAGAGTTAGAAAACTAGATTACTCTATACAATTATCAAAATTATTTTATGAAAGATTTATTAATGATGAAGATATAACTTTATTTTCACCACATGAAGTACCTGAATTATATGAGGCATGGGGTAGTGAATCGTTTGATGAACTTTATCTAACAGCAGAAAGAAAAACTAGTGTAAGTAAAAAGAAAGTATCAGCACAAACTTTATTCTTTGATATGTTAAAAGAAAGAGCTGAAACAGGAAGAATTTATATAATGAATATTGACCATTGTAATTCACATTCTAGTTTTAAAGATAGAATTTACATGTCAAATTTATGTCAAGAGATTACTCTACCAACAGATCCTATTCAACATATTGATGGTGATGGTGAGATTGCATTGTGTATTTTATCTGCTATTAATGTTGGTAAATTAAATTATCTAGAAGATTTAGAAGGCCTATGTGACCTTGCAGTAAGAGCTTTAGATGAAATTATAGATCATCAAAAATATCCAGTTAAGGCTGCCGAAGTATCTACAAAGGCAAGAAGAAGTCTTGGTATNNTTGGTTATATTGGTCTTGCACATTATCTAGCAAAACACAAATTAAGTTATTCAGATAAACAAGCGTGGAAAGAAGTTGACGAATTAACAGAGAATTTTCAATACTATCTGTTAAAAGCGAGTAATGAACTTGCAAAAGAAAAAAGTCAATGTGATTATTTTCACCGTACAAAATATTCAGACGGTATCCTACCTATAGATACTTACAAAAAAGAAGTTGATGAAATTTCAGGCAGAAAACTGACTATGAAATGGGAACAGCTTCGTAAAGATATCAAAGAGCATGGTTTAAGACATAGCACCTTATCAGCTCAAATGCCGTCTGAATCTTCTAGTGTGGTTTCTAATGCGACAAATGGTATCGAACCACCTAGAGATTATCTATCTGTTAAAAAGTCTAAAAAAGGTACATTAAAACAAGTTGTGCCAGATTATAACAGATTAAAAAATAATTATACTCTTTTATGGGACATGAAAGGGAATGAAGGATATATAAATATCGTTGCAGTAATGCAAAAGTATTTTGATCAAGCAATAAGTGGTAATTGGTCTTACAATCCAGAAAATTATGAAGACAATCAGGTGCCTGTTTCAGTTATGGCTCAAGACTTATTGTCAACATACAAATATGGTTGGAAGACTTCATATTATCAAAATACATATGACGCTAAAAGAGACGTTGATGAACCAACACATTCACTTGGTTGGCAAGACAATGTAAAAGAAACAGAACCGACAACATTGCAAGCTGAAGAAGATTGCGATAGTTGTACAATATAGAGAGAAAGTATGGCATATTTGTGTGTTAATGTACCTCATGTTGACGTTTATGTTAAGAAAGAATATCTATATGATCTTAAAAAAGGTCATGGTGAACTGGTTGAAGGAGTGTGGGTAACAGCAAAGTCTATTCAAGGTAGAGCATTATACTTTGAGACTTATATACCAGAATACGGTGCCTTGTTTGACAAGTTACCTATTAGTGCGTTTGTATGGAAAAAAGATTTTATAGGTGAAGTACCATTAACAGAATTACAGCTATGGGATTGTTTTAGTTATGATATTTCAGTATGTGAGAAACAAATGTTAAGTGGTAATCAATGTAAGTATTTATCGCCTAGTAAAAAATGGTATGCAGGATGGTATATGTGGACTTTAGATAATGCTAATAGTACGAATTTAGAAAGAAATGTAACTTATAGTGAAATACCATCACAACATAAGTCATTTAATATTTTAAAATTAGAGAACGGTTATTTTGCCGCTCAACCTAATAACAGAGTAATATTCTATGATAAGAGTTATACTCCTAGTGAGTTGAAGTTTCCAGATTTCAATGTGTCAACTAAAGAGTATAGTGTAGAATGTGAACAAAAATGGACAGCAGGAGATGATGATAAATTCTTTTATGATTTAGAGGAGAGAAAAGAGTAATGGCAAAAAGCGTATTCAGTAAAGAAAAAGGAATAGACTTCACAAAACAACCTATGTTTTTTGGTGAGGACTTACAAGTACAACAATATAGTGATATGAAATATCCTATATTTGATAAACTAAACCAACAACAACTAGGTTATTTTTGGAGACCTGAAGAGGTTTCTTTACAAAAAGATAGAAATGATTATCAAGACCTATCTGAACAACAAAAGTTTATATTTACAAGTAATTTAAAATATCAAACTATGTTAGACAGTGTACAAGGTAGAGGTCCATGTTTAGCATTTTTACCATTTGTATCTAATCCAGAATTAGAAGGATGTATTGTAACATGGGACTTTATGGAAACAATTCATAGTAGAAGTTATACATATATAATTAAAAATTTATACGCTAATCCTAATGAAGTATTTGATACTATTATTGAAGATGAAAAGATTGCAAAAAGAAGTAAATCAGTTACACAAACTTATGATGAACTAATTGATTTAGGTTATAAATGGCATTTAGATAAAAGTAAAGTTGATTTATATGAACTTAAAAAGAAAATGTATCTTGCAATGGTAACTGTAAACATACTAGAAGGCTTACGTTTCTATGTATCTTTTGCTTGTTCATTTGCATTTGGTGAGTTAAAACTATTAGAAGGCTCTGCTAAGATTATATCTTTTATTGCAAGAGATGAAAGTCAACACCTTGCAATGTCGCAGACCGTTATTAATAATTGGCATGACCGTAATGATGACAAAGATATGTTAAAGATTAGAAAAGAATGTGAAAAAGATGTGTACAAAATGTATGATGACGCATTAGCTGAAGAGAAAAGGTGGGCAACACATTTATTCTCAAAAGGAAGTATGATAGGTCTTTCAGAAAAACTATTACACCAGTTTGTAGAATATATGGCAAATAGAAGAATGAAAGGTATAGGTTTAGAACCTAGATACGAACAAAAAACAAATCCTTTACCATGGGTTGACCATTGGTTGAATAGTAAAGGTACACAAAATGCACCACAAGAAACAGAAATTGAATCTTATGTTATTGGTGGCATTAAACAAGATGTTACAAAAGATCAATTTAAGAAGTTTAAATTATAATGCCAGATAAAATTACAAAAACCTGTTCTAATTGTGAAACTAAATATAACATAACCTGGGATAGTGAAGAGCATGAGTTACAGCCCTTAACTTGTCCTTTCTGTGGATATGAGGTAGAAAATGAAGAAGAAGATGTTGAGTGGGTCAACAAAGACGAAGACGATAATTGGAATTGATTATAGTTTAACAAGTCCAGCCGTTTGTGTAATAGATGGCGAAAAGTTAAACTTTTACTATCTTACAAGTAAAAAAAAGTATGATGGTAAGATGAGTGACAATATAGAAGGCCAATTACATGATGTTTGGGATACACCCATGCATAGGTTTGGTTTAATATCAGATTGGGTTTTCTATGTATTATATGATTTACATGAGGGTGATTATGAAATATATATTGAAGGCTATTCATATGGGTCAAAAGGTCAAGGTCTATTTCAAATTGCCGAAAATTGTGGTATTCTAAAATACAGACTTGAACAAGAAGTATTACCATATAAGATAGTTGTACCTAGTGTTGTTAAAAAAGGTGCAACAGATAAAGGTAATGCTGATAAAGACATGATGTATGAAGCATTTTTAAAAGAAACAAAAATAGATTTAAAAAAAATATTTGATACTAATAAAGTAGGTAATCCTATATCAGATATAGTAGATAGTTATTACATAGCAAAGGTTGGTCATAAAAATAGCATTAAGGGAGATTAAAAATGGTATTACCCTCAAGGTTTCTAAAGAATAAATTTAGATGGTTTGGTTTGTTGTTAGCTGTGACAAGTGTAACAATATTATCTAGTGCTAATATATCTACTCAATGGGTAGGGTGGTCGCTAAGTGTCGCAGCCTGTATCATGTGGGTATGGTTTGGTTATAAAGACAAAGATTGGCCAAGAATGATTATGGAATTTATGTATATGGTGTTAAGTTTGAGAGCGGTATTTAATTGGTTAGGTATGTAATACCAACGAATCTACACAAATCCAATCAGGATTAAGTAAAAACGCATAGATTTAGGGCTGTGCGTTTTGACGCACCTCTAAAAATGAGACCAGGTCTCAAAAAAAACTCAAAAAAAAGTAAAAAAGTGCTTGCTTTATGCATGGAATTAGTGTATTATATGTGTATATGATAAAGAAAAAAACACTAAAAGAAAGAATAGAAGACGCCAAGAAAAGAAATTACTTGACTCTACTACAAATTTTTGATATAATATTAACTAACAAAGGAGAAAAACACTATGGCTAAAGTAAAAAACTATTATTGGAACGAGGCTGAGAAAGCTGTTGACGCTATCTTACTTGAACTAAAAAACAATGCAATTAGCAAAGAAGCTGCTAAAGCAAAAATTATGAATGTTGATAATGTAAATTTGTGTGATATTGATGAATACAATGTTGACGAAGTAATTGATATGGAGCTAGAGGCTGCCTAATGATACAAATTAGAGGTTATAGTAGAAATTATACATTTACAAAGTTGCCTGCTCAACAAGTAGAAATTAAACAAGTTGTTCGTTGTAAAACATCATTTACACATGGTAGAATGAGAATGAAAAACGATAAAAACTTAAACGGCGGCGGTGCCTACAAGTTAGAAAGTATTAAATAATGAGTAAAGAAGGAACATTACATCTTACATACTGGAGAGAGTATCAGGATCCTGAAGATTATGATTGGTTTAAAATATATTATACTATCTTTAGAAATGTACCTTTATCTCAATTGAAGAGATTAAATTCAGAAACATTTAAGAATAAAATTAAAAAGTATTGTGACGACAGATTTAATGAAACGGCTACAAACGCAACTGGTCACTCTGGGGTTGACATGATACACGGTTCAGAGTATTATAGAACATATCAAGATGAGTTTGGTGATATTGCATGGAGAGATAATTCACTATTTAATGATTATGGTCAACTATACAACACTAGACAATTCTTTAAATATGATTTTATGCCAAAATTTACAGAGAAATATAGTTATAAAAATTTAAATAAAGGTGTGGGAGGATATAAAAATGATAATTAATATAGGTGACACAATAGAAGATAAAAAAGGCAGACAAGGTGAAATTGTTAATATCGGTATTGCAACAGAAAAAACTGATATAGCTGCTGAGAACGATACAAGTTTAAATGCACAAACATATGACACAGAATTAGGATATGTTGGTGCAATAACATTTGGTTCTAACTGGTGTTATTTTGATCAAATTGAAAAAATAGTAAAAAGAAAGGCTGATGATTTAGAATAATGAGTGATAAAGATATATTTGACGAAAATGATAAAAAGATTGGTTATTGGAGAAAACTAGAAGATGGTGCTAATGGCGACAATCTTTATGAAGTTTATTTTGATGACAGAGAAGATGAGGGCGATTATCTACAATCACAAGAGTTTGTATCAGATGATGAAAACGCCGAAGAAGAAGCTTATGATTATGCAAGGAGTATATAATGAAATATAATGAAGATAAAATAATAAAAGAAATAAGCGATTACATAAAAGGTACTTATGGTGAACACTATAGTACCACAAAAGATGGTTTTCAGGTTCAAGATATGTTAAGACACTTGAATATTGATAAAGATTTTTGTCAAGCAAATGCTATTAAGTATCTTTGCAGATTCGGTAAAAAAGCAGGTCGTAATAGAAAAGATTTGTTAAAAGCGATACATTACATTGTATTATTGATGTCAAGTGAGGATAAAAAATGATTGATACATTAAAATTTATAGATGACCTAAAAGAAATTAAAAAAATGGTCAATGACCAAAAACCAAGGTATCTAATTGTTGATAAATGTAATGAGAAGATTGCAGGATATCAACTAGAAGTAGAAGAGTTTGAGAAGTGGGCAGTGGTGCAAAATGACACATATTTAGAGGGTACGGTAGTATCAGATACATCTGATTCACCATTCCTGGCGCATCCTGGCAGCTTTCCTGATGAGAAAAGCGAGTAAAATAAAGGTTTTATAGGGGCTTGCCATTTTAGACAATCTCCTGTATAGTATAGTAAACAACTGAGAAAGGCTTATATTATGTTTTATAACAAAGAAAATTTATACATTGAGTTTGATATTGCAACTCAAAGAGACACTAAAAACAAGAGAGAAAAATACGACAATCGTATTCAATTCTGTAAAGACCACATAG
>ENA-UZWR01001566-UZWR01001566.1-metagenome-genome-assembly--contig:-Day-1-25m-contig-1566_pt1 | contig 13059 bp, 8 predicted proteins | sample MGYA00260337_ERZ794897 | MGnify/ENA metagenome assembly ERZ794897 | reverse complement strand
GAACTGGCTCGGAAGAACCTGCGCAGTGCTGCCATTGAAGAGGTCATTGTTATTGAAGGTGACGGCAAACAGGGTTATGAAAAACTCGCGACCTTTGATCGAATCATAATTACCGCCGCAGCAGACCAAGTCCCCCATAATTTGAAGGATCAACTCGCCGTAGGGGGCTTCATCGTTGCCCCGATTGGCCCCACTCACGGTTGCGAAATGCTTAAACTAAGCAAAACGTCTCCGGATCAATTTCAAACTAGCTCTCACGGCCTTTTTTCTTTTGTTCCACTTGTTTAAAAGAACGAACTTCTAACAGAAATTTATTATCTTAAATACATGTAGGCCGGGTTAGCCATAAGCCCTAACCACGAAATCAGGGAAATTATGAGCAATTAAAATTTCAACTATTAAATCCGTTTTAAGGCTCGCGTCTAAATTATGCTATTGTTCAGCTTTTCAAAATGAATTGTAATTAATTTAACTTCGCAAACAGACCTCAATCTTGCCTTTATATTCAAAAAATTGAATTTAAGGCTTGATCTATTTTTCAAAAGGATTAGAATCTGCAATCTTCAGAGTTATTTCAACTTAAGTTTGGGGGTAATTATAGATTATTAACTGTATAATCTTACGTATTTATTGCTTTCAATTAAAACAAGATTAGATTTATCCAATTTAACTAATTTTTACTAGTTAAAGAAGATGCACGAGAGTGCCGCATGCCATAAAAATTTTGAAATGGTGATCTTTATAAACAATATATTTTGGAGGGGTGATGCCAAGCTTTGTAATCACGGAAAAATGTGACGGTTGTCAAGGACAGGATAAAACTGCGTGTATGTATATTTGTCCTCATGATCTGATGACATTGAATAAAGATACAAAAAAAGCAGTAAACCAAGAACCTGTTCAGTGTTGGGAATGCTATAGCTGTGTCAAAATATGCCCTCAACAGGCGATTGAGATTCGCTGTTACGCGGATTTCGCGCCACTAGGAGGATCTGTCATACCGTTACCTGGGTCAGACAGCATTATGTGGACGGTAAAATTCAGAAACGGAACAATAAAACGTTTTAAATTTCCTACCAGAACTGTAAACCCTGGAGAGGTTGATATTTTTGCAGGGGAGGGGGCCGCTGTGGCAGATTTATCAAAGATCAAAGATCAGGGATTTTTCACTCACCAGGCAAAGGGGAGTCAACTTCCCGTTCCAGCCTAATTTCTTGTTTAAATCTAAACTTTCAAAAGAGAAAAAATGCTTGAATCCAAAGTAAACAATTTTGAACATTCAGAAAAACCTGAAATAGAAGTCCATGAAACTGACATCCTTATTATCGGCGGAGGAATGGCCGCATGCGGTTGCGCTTTTGAATGTGATCGCTGGGCAACTCCGCAGGGATTGAGAATCACTATGGTTGACAAAGCGGCAACCGATCGAAGTGGCGCAGTAGCAATGGGACTTTCAGCTATTAACACATATGTAGGTCAAGAAAATACAGCGGAGGATTACGTTCGCTATGTTCGTAATGATTTAATGGGGATTATAAGAGAAGATCTTGTTTATGATGTAGGGCGTCTAGTTGATGACTCAGTCCATTTGTTTGAGGATTGGGGTCTACCTATATGGAAAAAGGATGAAGAAGGCAATCGAATCGACGGGGTTACTTCTCAAAAAAATGAAATGCCTTCTTTGAGAGATGGTGGGAATCCAGTTCGATCAGGTAGATGGCAGGTTATGATCAATGGTGAATCATACAAAGTTATTGTAGCAGAGGCTGGCAAATTAGCACTTGCTAACAACAGGGAAAAAACTGGAGTAGATAAAAATCATTACGAACGTGTTTTCATTGTTAAGCTTCTCTCAGATAAAAATGATCCAAAGAGGATAGCTGGAGCGGTCGGTTTTAGTGTCAGGGAGAAGAAGCTTCACGTGTTTAAATGCAAAACCGGACTCCTTGCTGCAGGTGGATGCGTGAATGTTTTCAAAACACGTGCTACAGGAGAGGGACAGGGCAGAGCATGGTTTCCAGTATGGAACAGTGGGTCTACATATGCAATGGCTGCTGAAATAGGTGCTGAATTGACAATGATGGAAAACAGATTCGTTCCTGCACGTTTTAAGGATGGATATGGCCCTGTGGGTGCTTGGTTCCTTCTGTTTAAGGCTAAAGCTACTAATGCACTTGGTGAAGACTATCAAGAGACTAATAAAGAAGAAAGCAGGAAATTGTACGGTAAGTATGTTGATTTAATGGGAACTTGCATGCGTAATCATTTAATGATGATTGACATGAAGGCTGGAAAAGGGCCAATTAAGATTCACACTGACAAGGCCTTGCAGGCTGCAGCTGAGACAATGTCTAAAAAGGAAATTAAACATTTGGAAGCAGAGGCATGGGAAGATTTTCTTGACATGACAATTACTCAGGCTGGTGTCTGGGCAGCTAACAACATGGAACCGGAAAAAGTCCCTTCTGAGCTTATGCCTTCAGAACCTTATCTACTTGGTTCCCATGCTGGTTGTGCAGGTTTATGGACAAGTGGCCCAGGTGATTTTGGACCGGAAGAGTGGCACTGGGGATATAATCGTATGACCACAATTAATGGTTTGTTTACCGCGGGTGATGGTGTAGGAGCTTCTGGGCACAAATTCTCTTCAGGCTCCCATACGGAAGGTAGAATTGTTGGCAAGATGATGGCGTCGTATTGCATGGATCATAAGGATGATACTGTAGAATTCATTGAGGATCCTGAAGATCTAGCAAAAGAAATTTTCATGCCCATGGAAACTTGGGGAAAATTCAGCGGATATACGACTGACCCGAACATTAATCCTCATTACATTCGTCCTGCCATGTTACAGCAAAGACTCCAAAAAATAATGGATGAATACGTAGGTGGTGTCGGGACATGGTATATGACAAGTAAATATATGCTAGAAGAAGGTTTTTACTATTTGGATCTTCTCAAGGAAGACTCTCACCACATGTGTGCAGAAAATCTTCATGAGTTACTTCGGGCCTGGGAAAACTTTCACAGAATCCTTGCAGGAGAGGCTCACGCACGTCACATTCATTTTCGTGAAGAAACTCGTTATCCAGGATATTATTACAGAGGTGACCACCTAGCTATTGATGATGAAAACTGGAAATGTTTTGTAAATTCAACTTATGATAAGGAATCTGGCGAATGGGATATTTTCAAAAGGGAATATCACCAGTTAGTTCCTTAATTAAAATCTTTCCAGATGAGAGATCCCCTTATTCAATCTATTTGGAAAGATTTTTCAAAAAAATTTCTAAAAACATTACCCCCCCTATATTTTTTAATTTCTAGTTTGTGAAAATAAAATACTTGTGAATTTATTAAACATTGAAATTTAACCCGATAAAAGTATATGAATAATCAAGGTAAAATACTGGTAATCGGAGGTGGAATTAGTGGAGTTACAACCGCAATTGAAGCCTCAGAAGTGGGTAGAGATGTGATTCTAGTTGAAAAGACTCCAACACTAGGAGGTCGTGTTTCAGGATTTCATCAGTATTTTCCAAAGTTATGTCCACCAACATGTGGATTAGAAATCAATTACAAACGCTTGCGTGCTAATCCGCATGTTCAAGTACACACAAATTCAGAAGTACTTTCTGTAACAGGAGATGCGGGGAAATTCAAAGTCAAAGTCCGTAAAAACCCCACTTTTGTAAATGAAAAATGTGTGGCATGTGATCACTGCACAGAAGTTTGCCCTTCTGAGCGTAGTAATGATTTTAATTCCGGAATGGACAAAACAAAGGCCATTTTTCTCCCCAACAAAATGGCATATCCACCAAGATACGTAATTGATCGTCCTGCGTGTGAAAAAGGATGTTCTAAATGCATTGATGCCTGTAAATACGGGGCGATTGATCTTGAGATGCAAGTTCATGAATTTGAAATAGAAGTGTCTTCTGTTGTTGTGGCAACAGGGTGGAAACCTTATGATGCTAAAAATCTGACAAATTTAGGTTTTTCAAGTGTTCCTAATGTTATCAATAATATTATGATGGAACGCATTTCATCAGTCAGTGGTCCTACGAAAGGTCAGATCCTCCGCCCTTCCGACCAAAAGCCGGTTGAAACAATAGCCTTTGTCCAATGTGCAGGTTCAAGAGACGAAAATCACTTACCTTATTGTTCTTCAATTTGCTGTCTTGGTTCACTTAAACATACCAAATATGTATTGGAACAAAATCCGGATGCAAAGATATATATTTTTTATATTGATATTCGTACCCCAGGGAAGTACGAAGATTTTGTTGCTAAAGTGCAGGCAGAAAAAAATGTGAGGATGATTAAAGGGAAAGTCGCAAAAATATCTGCAGGGAAAAATGATAATGTTTTGGTTGAAGCAGAAGATATTCACAATTTGACCAAAGTCCATCTCGAGGTTGACATGATCGTCCTAGCAACTGGAATGGAATCAAGCCTGAGAGGACAAGAGAAAATTGCTGGGATTGAACTGGATGAATATGGTTTTGTTCCAGCAGAGTTACAAAAAAAAGGTATATTTTCAGCCGGAGTTGCTAAGCGACCCGTCGATGTTAACAGCTCCATTCAAGATTCTACCGGAATGGCATTGAAAGCAATCCAAACTGCATTGAATAATTGAGTTATGGAAAATAAAATTGGAGTTTATATTTGTTCTGGCTGTGACATCGATCAGGCTCTAGATGTAGAAGAACTAACTAAAGTTGCCACCAAAGAATGTAAGGTGCCCGTTAGTAAATCACATCCATTCCTCTGCAGTGAAGAAGGCGTTCAGCTTTTAAAGGAAGATCAAAAAAATGAAGGAGTGAACCGTTTTGTCATTGGCGCTTGTTCTCAACGTTACCATGAAGCGACTTTCGATATGGGCGAGGAAAATATAGTGGTACGTGCGCCTATCCGTGAATATGTGGCATGGACTCAGAAAAATAAAGACGAAGACGGCAAGTTTGATGAAGATACCCAGTTGGCTGGTGAAGAATACATCCAAATGTACACTTCTAAGATCAAAAAACAAGGAGTCCCAGAACCATATGAACAAGATACATCAAAAAATATTTTGGTGATCGGTGGAGGAGTGAGCGGAATGACTTCGGCACTAGAAGCTGCAAACGCTGGTTACTCTGTGGACTTGATAGAACGAGAAGATCATTTAGGAGGTTTTTGTCTAGATGAATACAAGCTTATTCCAAGCAAAGCTCCATTCAAAGAACCTGAAATTAATTCTGTTTCACAAATAGTTTCAGAAGTTGCCAAAAATGAACTGGTCACTGTTCATGCTTCTTCATTTGTAGCATCCATTTCTGGACAACCAGGTGAATTTAAAGTGAAGTTGAACCAGGAAGGCAAATTAAAAGAACTATTTAGCGGTTCTGTAATCATGGCCACTGGTTCTAATCCGTATGATGCAGGCAAACTTGTTCATTTGGGGATAAACCACGAAAATGTGGTGAGCAGTGCAGAGTTTGAACAAATGGCTAAATCTGGAAATATCGTTCGCAAAGATGGGTCTCCTGCTTTAAATATAGGGTTCATCCAGTGTGCAGGATCCAGGACCCCTGATCATTTATCTTACTGTTCTGGAACTTGCTGTATGGATTCTCTAAAACAAGCTGCATATGTCAGAGAGCAAAATTCAGATGCAAAGGCACATATAATTTATAGAGACATACGTACACCTGGTCTTTATGAGGAATTTTATCGTAACATGCAAGACGACCCCGGCGTTTTTATGACACAGGGAGATGTCGTAGGGGTAGTTGAAAATGACGACAAAAGTATTGCTGTTGAAGTAGATAACACAATATTTGGTGAGCCTGTGACGATGGAAATGGATTTAGTCGTTTTGGCAGTTGGTCAAGTACCTAGTGTATTAAATGGTGAATCTGCATTGAACCTTGAATATCACCAGGGACCAGATTTACCAGAACTCAAATATGGGTATCCTGACTCTCACTTTATCTGTTTCCCTTATGAAACAAGGAGGACTGGGATTTATGCGGTAGGATCAGTACGTCAGCCAATGGATATAAATGACGCAAAACTTGACGCCACTGGAGCAGCCCTGAAAGCCATTCAGGCAATGGAACTCACAGATAAAGGGAAAACCGTACATCCGCGGGCAGGTGATTTAACTTTTCCAGAATTCAATCTCAGTCGCTGTACTTCATGTAAGCGCTGTACTGAAGAATGTCCGTTTGGAGTGCTGGAGGAGGACGACAAAGGAATGCCATTGCCTAGTCCAGCAAGGTGTAGAAGCTGTGGGATTTGCATGGGATCATGTCCGGTACAGATAATTTCATTCAAAGATTCCAGCCCAAATATTTTTAAAGAAATGATGACAAGCTATGAAATGCCGGATGAATTCGAGGAAAAACCAAGAGTACTGGTATTTGCCTGTGAAAATGATGCCCTACCCGTTTTTGATATGGCTGCAATTAATCGTTTAAAAATTAATACAAGTGTAAGAATTTTGCCAATGCGCTGTTTAGGTGGTCTGAATTTAATTTACATCAATGATGCACTTTCATCTGGGTATGACGGTATTATGTTGATGGGATGTTCTTATGGGGATGATTATCAGTGCCACTTTGTAAAAGGAAGCGAGCTAGCAAATACCCGCCTGGGCAAAGTACAAGAAACTATCAACCGCTTGAATTTGGAACCTGAACGTGTGCGACAATTTGCAATCACTATGAATGATTATGAAAAGCTACCAAAAATCATTGACGATTTTGTTGAAGAACTTGAAGATTTTGGACCAAATCCTTTTAAAGGGATGTGATTTCAAATATTTTTTCGAAGTCAAAACTCAAAATATAAGGAGTATTAGATGACAGGACGAGTGACCGTTAGCGCTGATTTAAACTTTGTAGAAGGGCTTATGCTGCACGGAGCAGCAGATCTGAAAAAATGTTATCAATGCTCTACATGTACGGTTGCGTGCCCTTTAACTCCAGATGATCAGCCTTTTCCTCGCAAAGAGATGTTGTGGGCGCAATGGGGAATGCATGAAAAGCTAGTAAGAGATATGGATTTGTGGCTGTGTCACAATTGTAACGACTGTACTGACCAGTGCCCCCGAGGAGCAAAACCTGGAGAAGTGATGTCCGCTCTCCGAAATCAAACCATTGAACACTATTCCTATCCTCAAATTATTTCCAAAGCTGCTAAAACTGTGTCAGGGAATGTTGTTTTGTTTCTGATTCCAATGCTCCTAGTTGCGCTTGCGATTGTTTTGAAAAACATGGGTAATGATTTTTCTTTTTTTACAGCAAAACCAATTGTTTATGCAAATATGTTATCTGTTACTTGGATTGATATGATTTTTGTGCCGGCTGGATTTTTTGCTTTATTTAATTCCTACAAAACAATCAAAAATTTTGTAGGTGGTTTGAGAGAACAATACCCTCCTACTGAAGAAGGAGAAACTTTGATTGCCTCAGTCAAAGGTACAATTCAGGATGTTCTTTCGCATATTGAATTTAAGAAGTGTACTTCTAATAAAAGCAGGAATATTTGGCACATGCTTATGATGTATGGATTCCTTGGGCTATTCGCTACAACAAATGCCGTGTTGGTCTTACACTACTTGAAAGAGTTTGGTTTTGATGTTCAGGATACACCCCTGCCTTTTTTCCATCCTGTGAAAATTCTAGGGAATGTGAGTGCAGTTTCAGCCTTCATTGGAATTTACTTTATTGTCCGGGATCGTGTAAAAAATTCTGCTACGACCATTTTGTCATTGTTTGACTGGATGTTCATAGGTAACATGTTTTTTACGATTGTAACTGGAATCCTGTGCCAAGTTTTTCGTGTAGGAGATTATGCAAATCTTGCCTTTCTTACATATTATATCCATTTAGTAATGGTATTTTATTTGATTGCTTATGCCCCCCAAACTAAATTTGGTCATATTTTATTTCGACCAGCAGCAATGATCTACTCGAGATATTCTGGAAGGAATAAAAATATTTTCAGAAATTTTTAAATTGTTATAAGGATAGTTTTTTGAAATAATAAAACTGTCATTATTTCACAATTTATGAGATCAGTATTTCAATGTAAATCCTGATTCTATTTGTTTCTGAGAAAGAGGGTTTTTGAATTTTGGTTTTGTAATCGACAACCGTAATTGTATCGGTTGCCATGCTTGTACGGTTGCGTGTAAGGCAGAAAATGATGTGCCCATCGGAGTCAATCGTACATGGGTAAAATACGTCGAAAAAGGACAATTTCCCAACACTCGGCGGGTGTTTTCAGTGATGCGTTGTAATCATTGTGAGGATGCGCCGTGCACAACAATATGCCCTACCAATGCACTTTATAAACGTCCGGACGGCATCATCGATTTTAATAATGAGCGATGTATAGCATGTAAATCATGCACTCAGGCTTGTCCATATGATGCAATCTATATAGATCCAGAAACTCACACAGCGGCAAAGTGTAATTACTGCGCGCATCGTGTAGATGTTGGACTGAAGCCTGCGTGTGTTAATGTTTGCCCCACTGAAGCCATAGTTTCAGGAGATTTGGACGATCCAATTTCTAAAATCTCTAAACTAGTAGCAGGAGAGCAAGTAACAGTCCGCAAACCTGAAAAAGGTACTATCCCAAATTTATTTTATGTAGAGGGTGATCATGCTTCTCTACTCCCTCTTGAAACACAACATTCCAGAAGATATCTATGGAACAGTCAGGCTTCAGGAGTTGGTCATCACTCAGGGAATAGTGGTGCGTACAGTACGGTTCTTGACATCAGAAAAAGTTCGAATCATTCAAAAATTTCCAAAAATGATCGGGTAAGCAAACAAATATTAACTAGAGTTTATGACGCTCCAAGCAAAGGAGTTCTCTGGGGTTGGGAAGTCGCTGGTTATATTTTCACTAAAGCAATTGCTGCTGGAATTCTGGCATTTCCGATGTTGTTCCAACTAACAGGCTGGGTAAATGTATCAGATTCAGTGCTGTGGATAACCGCTATTATGTCACTCGTGTTTCTGGGTTTGACGGGAGTACTGCTGATTAAAGATTTGGATCAGCCGAAACGTTTTCTTTATGTACTTCTGCGTCCGCACTGGACTTCGTGGTTGGTGAAAGGCGGCTACACCATCACTGCTTATGGCGGACTGGTGACTCTCTGGGGAGTGTTGAAGTACTTTGAATTAGCAACTCTAACTGAACTGCTTATTTGGCCGATTCTATGCCTAAGTGTACTGTTAGCAGTTTATACAGCTTTCCTTTTTGGCCAGGCAAAGGGCAGGGATTTTTGGCAAAGCCCGTTGCTTTCAGTACATATGCTTCTACATTCTGTGGTTGGTGGATCTGCTGCATTATTGATTATGTCTTCATTTTGGACAGACATACTCCCACTAGTGGCTTTGCTGAAGGGTATATTATTTTGGAGTTTAGTTGTTCAGCTTTTTTCATTCGCAGCAGAATTCTTATCATCACACCCCACCGAAGATGCAGTTAAAACCGCACACATGATTACCCACGGGATATTCTGTAAGACATTTTGGGTTGGTGTTGTGCTGTGCGGAAATGCTGCTCCTCTGTTGCTGCTCAGTATAAATTCCGGATTACTCGCTGTTGCCACGGCCTCTATTTTGGTTTTAATTGGTGTCTGGCTTTCAGTACGAATCTGGGTGATGGCGCCTCAAATGGTAGCCCTGAGTTAATCAACAAAATATTTATACACGTGAGAAAAGAACAAAAATGAGTGTACAGCCCAAACCAGGTTTTATAGAAAAATTTGCAGAAGGTTTAGGTGTTATTCCTAAATTAGATCTTGAAGATGGTAAAATAGAACCAATGAGAGATCCGGGTGATCTCAGCAACTATCCACCTCCTGAAAAGTGGGATGATTGGGTGGAATACGAAGCAACAAAATGGTCACGCAAAAAAGCCAGGCATTATACAATTGTTCCCACATCATGTTTCAACTGCGAATCAGGATGCGGACTTTTGAGTTATGTTGACAAGGAAACCGGTGAAGTACGCAAGTTTGAAGGAAACCCTTATCATCCAGCGAGTCGTGGGAGAAACTGCGCTAAAGGTCCTGCGACCATCAACCAGATAAATGATCCTGACCGTATTTTGTATCCAATGCGAAGAGTTGGAAAACGAGGTGATGGACAATGGGAGCGTGTTTCCTGGGATGTTGTGCTCGATGAAATATCGGCTAAAATACGTAAAGCCATTCAGGAAGAACGCAATAACGAAATTGCTTATCACGTCGGACGTCCCGGACATGAAGGTTTCATGGACAGAGTGCTGCAGGCGTGGGGTGTAGACGGTCACAACAGCCACACCAATGTCTGCTCTGCCAGTGCCCGTACAGGATTCGCACTCTGGGACGGTTTTGACCGCAAGCTGCCGGATTTTGCAAATGCAGAATTTATCTTGATGATCAGCGCGCATTTGGAATCCGGCCACTATTTTAATCCACATGCCCAGCGCATCATAGAAAGTAAAAACAGCGGGACCAAAATAGCGGTGATGGACATCCGTCTCTCAAATACTGCAAGCCGTGCTGATCATTGGATGGCCACTTATCCCGGTACTGAAGCCGCGGTTCTGCTGGCTATGGCAAAAGTTATTTTGGACGAAGGCCTCTACAATGAAGCATACCTGCGTAATTGGATTAATTGGGCTGCCTGGCTGGAAGCTGATCATCCGCAAACAGCAAGCAGTTTTGAAAATTTTGTTCTCAAACTCAAAGAAGAATATGCTGAATATACACCTGAGTTTGCAGAGCAGGAGTCCGGAGTTGAGGCACAAGCGGTCGTGGATGTTGCCCGGCAGATCGGACGTGCCGGCAGCCGTTTTTCCACAATTAATTGGCGTAGTGCGAGCAGCGGCAACTTGGGTGGTTGGCAAATCGCACGCTGTCTGCAGTTTTTGAATGTACTCACAGGAAGCATCGGCACAAAAGGTGGGAGCCTGCCCAGTTCATGGAACAAATATTCTCCTAAGATGCCTAATCCACCACCACCGCAAAAGTATTGGAATGAACTTCATTTTCCGAATGAATATCCACTAGCGCATTTTGAAATGAGTTTTCTGCTACCTCACTTCCTGAAAGAGGGTCGCGGGAAATTGGATGTCTATTTTACGCGTGTTTTTAATCCTGTTTGGACTTATCCGGATGGATTCAGCTGGATTGAAGTGTTGCGTGATCCTGATAAAATAGGTCTACATGCCGCACTCACACCTACCTGGAATGAAACTGCGTATTTTGCAGATTACATACTGCCTATGGGGCATGCTTCGGAACGTCATGACATAATCAGTTATGAAACACATGCCGGGAAATGGATTGCTTTCCGTCAACCTGTTTTACGTGAAGTAGCACGGCGGCGAGGAGAACGAGTAGAATACACTTATGAGTCTAATCCAGGAGAAGTCTGGGAAGAAGATGAATTTTGGATTGAACTTTCCTGGCGTATTGATCCGGATGGTTCTCTCGGCATCCGTGATTATTTCATTTCGCCGTATCGTGCGGGTGAGAAAATGACTGTTGATGAATATTATCAATATATTTTTGAACGTGTTCCGGGACTTCCGGAGACTGCTGAAAAAGAGGGATTGACTCCACTGGATTATATGCGGCGTTTTGGAGCCTTTGAAATGGAAAAAGAGGTGCTGGAACTTTACAACGAAGTCCTGACAGAACAACAACTTTCCGGAAGTTCGGTGGATGAAAAGTCCGGTCTTATTACTAAAGACGGAACTGCGATTGGCATCATGATTGATGGAGAAGCACGAACCGGTTTTGATTCACCTTCACGTAAACAGGAATTCTTTTCTCAGACAATGGTAGACTGGAAATGGGCGGAACACCGTTTACCGGGTTACATCAAAAGTCATATTCATGCAGAGAAAATGGAAAGCGAAAATGGAGAATTCCCGCTGGTACCTACATTCCGGCTGCCTACTTTGATTCATTCACGCTCCGGAAATGCAAAATGGCTGGCGGAAATTTCAAACCGAAATCCGCTGTGGATGCACACTTCAGACGCAGATCGATTTGCTTTTAAAAACGATGACCTGCTGCGTGTCAATACCGAGATCGGTTTCTTTGTCGCAAAAGTCTGGGTGACAGAAAGTATGCGTCCAGGTGTGGTAGCCTGCTCACATCACATAGGCAGATGGAGGCGTCCGCAGGATCCGGAAGCCAACCGCTGGGCTACTAATTCTGTGGAAATACTGGAGGTTGAATCTGGCAAGTGGAAAATGAATGTGCTGGACGGCATCAAGGCCTTTGATGGAAAGGACCCGGACATGTCACGGATTTTCTGGCGTGACGGCGGTGTACACCAAAATATTACCCATGCAGTCCATCCTGATCCTATCAGCGGAATGCACTGCTGGCATCAAAAAGTAAGGCTTGAAAAAGCGCATCCCGGAGACCGCTACGGGGATCTTTTTGTAGATACCGAACAGTCATTTCAGGTTTATAAAGATTGGCTGGAGAATTCTCGTCCTGCGCCTGGACCAGACGGTTTGCGGCGTCCGTTGTGGTTTAAGAGACCACTTAAGCCAGTCCTGGAAAAATTCTTTCTGAAATGAAAACACAAATTTCCTAATAAAATTACAATGATAAAACCATACGGTTCAGAAATTTTATACCCACTTTTTGTTAAGGATGAAGCATGCAGGAGAATGCAATTGGAGGAAGCAGAAAAAATTCCGTCAGTTGTTGTTTCTTCTGCAGCAGCAGCAAACGCGGTGATGCTCGGCGGTGGTTATTTCAACCCCTTAAACGCTTATATGAATCTAGCGGATGTCATGGCAGTGGCGGAAGGAATGCAAATGCCTTCCGGCTTGATGAGAGTCAGTGAGAAAGCGCTGGCAGTGAGGCTACTGTCGAGGTTCGCCACACTTGCCGAAGCATGAGCCATCATCAAGGAGCGAGCCAGCGAGAGTGCTGGCCAAAGAGGGTCAGTGAGAGCGCTGACAGTAAAGCCGATGCCGCAGTTCGTGCACCCAGTGCAAGACCCCCCCATCTTTTTCAAGAGAGTGGGGGGGGCTTGCAGA
>ENA-UZWR01001967-UZWR01001967.1-metagenome-genome-assembly--contig:-Day-1-25m-contig-1967_pt1 | contig 13111 bp, 16 predicted proteins | sample MGYA00260337_ERZ794897 | MGnify/ENA metagenome assembly ERZ794897 | reverse complement strand
TAAAAACTTAATGGGAAAGACAAGGCCAGTAGAGAATCCATACGAGATATGGAGGTCTCCTGATGGTACATGGGAATGGAGAGTTCTGAAGAAGTGGCAGAAGCCATCAAAGGAAAAGAATAACCCATTTGCTAGATGGTTTTGTGCAGTTAAGTCACCACATACCAATGGATCATGGGAGTATGGTGACACGTATGCACGAGAAGTACAAAGTATAGCATGGAAAGTTACAGAAGTACATACACCAAAGTAATTTGGTAAGCGATGAGTTGGGTGGGATCAGGCGGTACAAACTCGGACAAGGGGAAGTATGCAATCTAGATAAGCAACCTGACTGTAAATCAGGTGTCGTATGACATAGTGGGTGCAAATCCTACCTTCCTCACCAAACTTAAATTGGAGACACAGAATGACTGAAGAAGTAATTTACGATGAATTTCCATCTACAGAAGACATAGAGTCAATAGTTGATTTGTATGTAGATGATATGTCTTTAGATAGTCTACGTAAGTATGTAAAGTGGAACATGAAAGACTACTACGTTAATGTAGCAGATGGAGAAGAAGCTCAAGAGTTTTTAGATACACATAAGGATACTTCGGTATACATAGAATGATAGTGGTTATTGACGTAATAATTGTACAGCCCACTTCATAAAGACTTAGCTAGAGGGGAAGTCTTAGACCATAACTGCTTGGTCAGTTTACGAACCTCAATAACCTAACTTTCATCTGTTCCATAAGAACTGTTGGAAGAAGTGAATTTTAAAATGTGGACATTTACGAAGTAAAAGAGAATAAGCTATGGGAAAAGGTATTCTCAACAGAGGTACTCAAGTACACAAGAGTAAACTTAAGTACAACAGATTAACTATTTCTAAAATATTTGACTGTGAGGATGTTATGAGTGGAGGTCATTTTAAGCACACACAAAGTACACTTAAGAGACAAGCAGATGCACTTAAGGAGGAAATAAGGTTAAATAAACCTGAGTTTCCAGATGATGTGATAGAGTGGCTAGAGTACACACACTATATCATGGAGAAAACAGTCACACTAATGGATGAGGCCGATTGGCTTCTCTCAGGTGATATAACAGAGGAGTCATTCAAGAAAGGTACACAAACGTGTAGGAAGGAAATAATCACATATCAAGGGTAGCGAATGGAAAATGATGACGAGTTGAAATCAGGATTTGAGTACGAGGATTTAAAAACTGAGTATAATCTGACTGATAAACAGATTGCAGAACTAGATCATAAGTCTCAGCAGATTCTAGGTAATGCAATAGTGATGATTGATGGTGCACTCAGGGATGATGAGTCAAAACCAAAGGAGAGGATTAATAAGGCATTAGTCTTTATTAATATCACAATGGATCTCATTGAGAAGAACTTTAATGAGGTACTATCACAGAACACTCCAAAAGAGGTGCTAAATTGAACCTAGCCGATGAACAAGAAAGAATCGAAAAGGAAATGAACTCTCTTGGTATCGACAGGTACTATAAGAACATAAGAGATGCAAGAAAAGGTGGTGGGGAGTCTACTACCCTCTATGGTATCACTCTAATGAAAGAAGCTCTAGACTCAGTATCTGATGGGATCAAAGAGTTTCTTGATGGAGCACTAGCAGGTGGAGTAGGTAAGTACCAGAACTCTGCTCTCACACTAGCTTTGATGGACAGAGAAGTGTGTGCATATCTAACACTCAAGTACACCATTGATGGAGTCTCACAGAGGAGTCCATTCACTCGTGTTGCCATGAAGTTAGCTAGTGCAATAGAGGATCAATTTAAGTTTGACTTATGGGACAAAGGGGAAGAATCTAAGAAGATATTCAGAAGGATAAAGAAGAAGGTAACCTCACGTACTAGTAACAGGCTTTACCGTAGGTACAACATCATTAGAACTATGAGTAGGGTCGAACTACTAGAACACAATCCTTGGAGTAAAACCGAAAGGTTACACTTGGGTAGTAAGTTGATTGACATACTCATTAGAACCACAGGTTTAATGGAGATTAAGACTGTCCAGTTTGGAAGGTCTAGACGGATAATCTATCTCCAAGCTAACAAAGCAACCTTGTTTTGGATAGAGAATGTTAATAAAGAGGGGGAAGGATTACACCCATACTTCTACCCATGTGTAATACCACCATTAGATTGGAGTTCACCGTTTAATGGTGGATACCACACTAAAAGGATCGACTCTATACCAATGATTAAAACTAGGAATAGAGAGTACCTAGATGAGATGAAGAACCACTCAATGCCAATGGAATATGGTGCAATCAACGCACTCCAAAGGACTAAGTGGAGGGTTAATGAACCTGTACTAGAAGTGATGAGAAAGTGTTGGGAAACTGGTGAATCGTGGGCTAACTTACCACCAAGAGAGGACTATAAGGTACTACCATGTCCAGTACAAGGTAAGAAGAAGGACATGACACCAGAGCAGTTAGACATCTTCATAAAGTGGAAAAAGAAGGCTATGACTGTTCACGATCTCAATGCAAAGATGACTAGTAAACGTATTCAGTTAGTCAGGACTCTTGCAATGGCTAGAAAGTTCAGACAGTACAAAGCTATATATTTCGTGTACCAGTGTGACTTTAGAGGACGGAAGTACACAGTAAATTCCTTTCTCACACCACAAGGCCCGGATTATGCAAAGTCACTACTCCAATTCTCAGAGGAGTTTCCTATTAATAATGAGGAACAAAGGGATTACTTTGGTGTACATGGAGCAAACTCATTCGGATATGATAAAGTTTCATTCAAGGACAGAGTAGCGTGGGCTTTGGAAAACACTGATAACATTAAACAATCTGCTAAAGAACCACTTAACTTTAGGTGGTGGACTAAAGCAGATGAACCTTGGACTTTCTTAGCATGGTGTATGGAGTGGTCTAAGTTTAGTGAAGAAGGTTATGGTTTCATGTCTCGTCTACCTATTTGTTTAGATGGGTCAAACAATGGACTCCAACACTTCTCAGCTATGCTACGTGACACAATAGGTGGTAAAGCTACTAATCTAACACCAGAGAAGGTACCTCAAGATATATACCAGTTAGTTGCAGATGTGGTACTTGAAAGGGTCAAAGAAGATGCTAAACATGGGGTACCCTACTCTAAAGAGTGGCTATCCTTTGGTATAGACCGAAAGATAACTAAGAGACCAGTGATGGTAGTACCCTATGGTGGCACACGTTTCAGTTGTAGAGCATACGTAGAAGATGCAATGGATTCTAAGATACTAACTAATCCAACACAAAACCCATTTGGGGAACATGTGTATGAAGCATCACTGTACGTAGGTAAACATGTATGGGAAGCAATTGGAGAAGTAGTTGTTAAGTCACGAGAAGCAATGACATGGCTTCAAGATATAGGTAGAAAGATGTCAGAGAAGAACCTACCTATAATATGGGAGACACCTTCAGGATTCGTGGTACAGCAGATATACAAGAGTATGAGACCACGTAGGATAACAACTCATATTGATAATGTTTTAATTAAACCCTCTATACTAGAGGAGACAGAGAATCTGGACAAGCGAAGATCAATCAATGGCGTGTCACCTAACTTTGTACATAGTATGGATGCAACAGCACTCACACTAACTATTAACAGGTGTATAAAGCAAGGTATCAAAGATTTTTCTGTGGTGCATGACTCATATGGAGTACACGCACACTTTGTTCCAAGAATGGCAGATGCAATAAGAGAGTCGTTCGTAGATATGTATTCAAAAACTGATGTACTCACTGATTTTTATGATGAAGTGATTGATGTGATTCCAGAACTTGAGGAACCACCTGATCGTGGTGACCTTGATATAATGGGAGTTCTAGACTCTGAATACTTCTTCTCTTAAATGTGGACATTCTAGGTTCAACACAAACATAAACACACACGAAAGGAAAACATGGCAGGAAAATATCCAGTCACTCCAAAGGGGGAGTTTCGTTGGCCTCATATTATGGTGGCTGACACAACTTATAAAGCAGAAGGTCAGTTTCATATTAAGGTATTACTGAGTGGTACTGAAGCTGAAGATATGCAGAATATTGTTGATACCGCACACTCTGAATGGAAGAAGAAGTGTCAACAAAAGTCAGCAAAGAAATGGCAGGAGTATATGCCATACAAGGTGTCACTTGATGATGATGGTATGGAGGAAGGAACTGAGTTCCACTTCAAACTGAAAGCGTCAGGTACAAACGGTCGTACTGGACAGACATTCACTCAAAGACCTGTGGTTGTTGGCCCGAAAAACGAACCTCTTCCAGCTACTATTAAAGTAGGTAATGGGAGTATAGGTAGGGTAGCTTATGAGATTGCACCGTATGAGCATGGTACCTCACTTGGTATCCAACTCAGACTACGTATGGTTCAAGTTCTTAAGCTTGTTGAGTATGTTGCGAGTGGTAACGCAGACGATGTATTCGATGTAGAGGAAGAGTACGAAGTCATCGTTGAAGAAGGTAACAACGAGACTGAGGAAGGCCAAGCCTTTGAAGAAGAGGAAAAATCTGGTGACTTTTAGATCTGGTCTTGAGCAACGGATAGCGGACAACTTAACAAAACGAAAATGTAAATTTGAGTATGAGCCAATGTCTGTTGCTTACATCATTGACTATAAGTACAAGCCAGACTTTGTGTTAGACAATGGTGTTATAATTGAAGCAAAAGGATTCTTCAGATATAAAGACCAAAGGAAACACAGAGCACTACAAAAACAACATCCTGAGTTAGATGTGAGGTTTGTATTTTCTAACATTAATAGCCGTGTTCAAGGTTCTAAGTTAACATGTGCTAACTGGTGTAAGAAATACAACTTCCTATACTCAGAGGAGATAATACCGCACGAATGGACATTAAAAAATGGCACGAAGAAAAGAAACTAATTACATAGTAGTTCACTCCACTAATACGAAATCTACTGCAAACATAAGTATTAGAACTGTGGATGAGTGGCATCGTAAAAGGGGGTTACTTAAAATTGGTTACCATTTTTTTGTGAAACGTGATGGTAAAATTGAAGTGGGACGTAATCCGAATGAAGTAGGAGCACATACCAAAGAGCATGATTTAGATTCTGTTAGTATATGTTTAGCTGGTGGATTAGATAACAAAGGTGAAGTTAGTTCTAACTACTCTATTAAACAACTAGAGTCTTTATTTATTCTAATTAAAACTCTAAAGCACATGCACCCTGACGCAAAGGTAGTAGGACACAGTGATTTAGGTGGTACAAACTGTCCAGCATTTGATGTAGGTGAATGGTGGCTGGTAAACGAAGATAACACTGGTCTCCAACTGATGCGTAAGGTTGGTGGATCAGGTGTTTGGGTTGAAAACTAAAGGGGAACTAATGGTAACTAAAGAAGATCTAAAAGAAGTTTTGGATATTCCAGATAAAGATGAAATTAAAGAACATTACGGATTTACTTATAAATCAAGTGATGAATGGAGAAAAATAACAACTAAAGAAACTACGATTTCTTTTGAGAGTTACTCTATACAAGATGTTTTAGAGAACTTCCACACATTTTTAAATGCTGTAGGTTTTACATACGTAGGTTCTATTACTATAGATAGTAAAGACGGTGAGAAAAGTTGGAGCACTGATGGATCACACACATGAGGATAGTGAGTTCATACAGCATGAGCCGTGTCCAGAGTGCGGATCTCGTGATAATCTAGCACGTTATGATGACGGACACGCCTTCTGTTTTGGATGTAACTACAGAGAAAAAGCTGAAGGTGGAGAACAGAAAGTACCATTACAAAGGGGAGGAAAGAATATGGATTTTGTTGAAGGTGAGGTAACAAATCTAAGTGCACGAGGTATTTCTTTGGAAACGTGTAGGAAGTGGGATTACCGTATAGGTGAGGTTGCAGGACAACCAGTACAGGTAGCAAACTACAAAGATTCAAGTGGACAAAGAGTAGCACAGAAGATTAGGTTTCGTAATAAAGACTTCCACACCAGAGGAGATATAAAGGAAGCTGGTCTATATGGTCAGCACCTATGGTCAGGTAAAGGAAAGAAGGCTATCATTTGTGAAGGTGAGATAGATGCATTATCCGTTTCACAATCTCAAGGTAATAAGTGGCCTGTCTACTCTATTCCAAACGGGTCAGCAGGAGCCTCAAAAGCTATCCGTAAGAGCATAGAATTACTTAATGGGTATGAAGAGGTTATCTTTTGTTTTGATAGTGATGATCCGGGTATTAAAGCTTCTCGTGAATGTGCCCAAGTTTTACCTCCGGGTAAAGCTAAGATAGCTAAACTACCTTTGAAGGATGCTAACGAAATGTTAGTTAAAGGTAGAGTTAGAGAGTTAGTAGATTGTATATGGCAAGCTAAAACCTACAGACCAGACGGTATTGTTAATGGTAAAGATTTGTGGGATATAGTTAGTGCAGAAGACTCAATGGCATCCTGTCAGTATCCGTATGAAGGGATAAACAAGAAGACACTAGGTATGAGGCGGGGTGAGATAGTAACTATAACCGCAGGAGCAGGAATAGGAAAGTCTCAGGTATGTAGAGAAGTAGCAAACCACATACTTAATCAAGAAGAGAAGATAGGTTATATAGCACTAGAAGAATCCAATAAACGTACTGGACTTGGGTTCATGGGTCTACATCTTAACAAACCTTTACATCTAGGTACTGTAGAAGTTACAGATGAGGAGTTTAAAGAAGCATTTGATAACACTCTGAATACTGGTAACATATTCATGTACGACCATTGGGGTTCACTTGAGAGTGACAACCTTCTATCCAAGATTAGGTACATGGTTACTGCATGTGGGTGTAGCTTTATAATATTAGACCACCTGTCTATTGTTGTCTCAGGTATCGAAGAAGGTGATGAGAGGAGAACCATTGATAACTTAATGACTAAACTCAGAGGTTTAGTAGAAGAGGTGAACTGTGGACTCATACTTGTATCTCATCTTAAAAGACCACAAGGTAACAAAGGACATGAAGATGGTGCCCAAACTAGTATGGCACAGTTGAGAGGCTCTGCCGCAATAGGACAGTTATCTGATATTGTTATAGGCTGTGAGAGAGACCAACAAGGTGACAACCCTGACCGTACTACAGTTAGAGTACTAAAAAATAGATGGACAGGAGAGACAGGAGTAGCATGTGAATTAGACTACGATCATAAAACTGGGAGACTAACTGAAGTTCCATTAGATGAGATCCCTTTTGATGAAGAGGACGATACCGAGAGTTGGTCTGGTGATAGTTCGGTGTTCTGATGAAAGTCTTTGATTCATTACATACAGATACTTGTTCTATTTGTGGACAGGACTCTGAATTAATAGGTGAAGGAGTACAAGGTATGCTTGGTTCTATTCCAGTTACATTTTGTGAACTGTGTCTAGACTCAATAATAGCAATGGTAGAAGATTTAAGTAGGGGTGAAGATGAGAACATGTATATTTGATATAGAAACTGACGGACTCTTAGAGGAGTTTACTAAAGTACATTGCATGGTTTTGTATGATATAGAAAAGGATGTGATGACCTCCTTCACAGGAGAGGAAATAGTAGACGGACTATTTTTACTAAAAAATTTTGACACGATTATAGGACACAACATTTTAGGGTTTGACCTATTAGCATTGAAATCATTTTACAAATGGGAACCTAAGTCTACACAGCTTATACGAGACACCTTAGTTTGGTCTCGGCTAATCTATCCTGATAGGGCTAAGAGAGACTTTAATAATCAAGCTATTGATAAAGACCAGTACGGTAGACACTCACTTAAGTCGTGGGGTCAGAGATTAAACTTTGGAAAGGGAGACTTCACAGAGTTCGCAGAGTTCAGTCCTGAGATGGTTGAGTACTGTGAGAATGATGTGCAACTTAACTATAAGTTATACTGCAAACTACTTGAAGCAAAGTTTCCAGAAGAATCAATACAACTAGAACACGACATCCACACAATATGTTTAAAGCAAACTGAAAACGGATTTCCTTTTGATGTTGAACAAGCCTCTAGACTGTACTCACAACTAGTAGAGAAGAGAGATAAACTTCAAGGAGAATTAAAGAGAGTCTTTGGTTCGTGGATTGTTGATGAAGGTTCAAGAAAGGATGGTAAGTATAACAAGATAAAGATTGTTGACTTTAATCCTAACTCACGTAAACACATAGCTAAGAGATTAACAGAGTTAAGAGGATGGAAACCTAAAGACTTTACTCCAACCAATGAGCCAAAGGTAGATGAGAATATACTATCTAAGCTACCTTATCCAGAAGCGAAGTTAATGGCTGAGGCATTTGGTGTGAATAAACTAATAGCTCAATTATCAGAGGGGAAACATGCGTGGTTACATCATGAAAAGGGTGGTAAGATTCACGGATCGGTTAATACAATGGGTTCAATCTCTAGTAGATGCTCTCATTCCCATCCTAACATCGGTCAAGTACCTAGTGTTAAGACACCATACGGAACAGAGTGTAGAAAATTATTCTATGCACCACAAGGCTTCAGTTTACTTGGATGCGACATCAGTTCTCTTGAGATTAGGGTTGTGTCTCACTATCTTGCTTCCTTTGATGGTGGTCGTTACGCTAAGACTGTGGTTAGTGGTGATATACACGAAGCTAACCGGAAAGCTGCTGACCTCCCTAGTAGAGACCAAGCTAAAACTTTTATTTATGGTCTTCTGTATGGGGCTGGAGAAGCAAAGTTGGGTCAGATTGTGGGTAAGGATAAAGGGGAAGGAAGGAAACTAAAGAATAGATTCTTCTCAAAGGTACCAGCATTTAAAAAGCTAAGAGAAGAGGTGTTCAGGAAGGCAGAGAAAGGTTACCTGTTTGGTATTGATGGGAGAAAAGTTCCTGTTAGATCCACACACTCATCACTCAACTCACTGTGTCAATCAGCAGGTGCTATTATTTGTAAGAAATGGGTAGTTGAGTTTCATAGGTTGATGAAAGAAAAAGGATATTCAGAGGATGTTGACTACCAACAAGTAGCTTTTATACATGATGAAATACAAGTACTAGTTCGTAAAGGACTTGAAGATGTAGTAGGAAAGATTGCAGTAGAGGCTATAACTAACTCAGGTAACCTTCTTAATTTAAGGGTGCCACTAACAGGTGAGTATACATTCGGTTCTAATTGGGCTGAGACTCACTAATATTAAAGGGGATAAATGAAACTATTAATTGATGCAGACATTTTAGTTTATAAAAACTGTTGTGTTTGTGAGAAGGAAGTAGATTGGGGTGACGATATATGGACTCTACATTGTGACTTTAAAGAAGTTAAAGGACTAATAGACTCAGAAGTAAACACACTTAAAAATAAGTCGGGTGTTGAGGATGTCATCATGTACCTAAGTTCTCACAGTAACTTCCGAAAGGATTTAAACTCAGACTACAAAGCTAAGAGAGTAGGATCTAGAAAACCTGTGTGTTACAAACCAGCACGTAAGTACATAAAAGAATCATACCAAACAAAACAATCTAAATGGTTAGAAGCAGACGATCTTTTAGGTATTGATTGTACGAAAGACTCAGATAATACTTGTATAGTTTCAACAGATAAAGACTTACTAACTATTCCCGGTAATCATTGGGACTTTGAAACTGAAAGTATATTCAACTTATCAGAGAAGAGTGCTGAGAAGAACTTCTACAGACAAGCGTTATCAGGTGATCAAGTAGATGGGTACCCCGGATGCCTTGGTGTAGGTACCATCACAGCTAATAAAATACTTGAAGAGGCTGATAAGAATGAGGATAACCGTTGGGATATGGTGGTAAAGACTTACAAGGAGAAAGGTTTTGATGAAGAGTTTGCTATACTACAAGCACGTATGGCATTCATCTTACAGAAGGAACAGTTTAATGGGATAGATAAGTACCCTTCACTGTGGGAACCTCCAGTAAAGGAGACAACATGAGTAACTACGAAGTAGATGAGAGGGAAAGGAAGGAGTCTCAGAAACAACGAGAACAAAGATCACATGGATTAGATGAGAGGTACAGTTCAAAGGAAGGGTTTGGAAGAGATGACCAAGACAATATTAAAAATATTTTACAGAACGCACCTAAGTCTTCTAAACCATGTCAACAGTGGGACGCACAGACTCAGAGTTATGTAACTGTTATACAGGATCATATAGATAACGAAAATGAAGAGATGAAACATGATCCACTAGGTTATGAAAGAAGACATACTCCTGAAAGTAGCTTACCACCCGGATTAAAGGATCGTCAAAGATTAGAGGATGATGAGGTAACTAATCCTAAACACTATGACAAGGTTGGTTTTGCTATACAACCTATTGAATACATAACTAAAAATGAGTTAGACTTCTTAGAAGGTAACGTAATCAAGTACGTTTCTAGGTACCAGCATAAAGGTGGGGTGAATGACTTATTGAAAGCTAGAACTTATATAGATTTTTTAATTGAAAGAGAGAAAGGAAGAGAATGAAGACCCTACCTACACAATACCAACAATACATCCACCTCTCTAGGTACTCACGTTGGGACTACAGTAAAAAACGAAGAGAGACATGGGAGGAAACTGTTGACCGTTACTTTAACTTCTTCAGAAAACATTTAAAAACTAATTGTAACTACGAAGTAGATCCTAAATTAGAGAATACATTACGTAATGCAGTACTCTCACTACAAGTCATGCCCTCAATGAGATGTCTAATGACCGCAGGGGAAGCTTTAGAAAAAGAGAATGTTGCAGGGTACAACTGTGCGTACCTTCCTATTGACACACCGCGATCCTTTGATGAGTTGCTCTACGTGTTGATGAATGGTACAGGTATAGGATTCTCAGTTGAGTTTCAATACACTAGTTTGCTACCGTTTATACCAGAGATTTTACATGAGACAGATACTGTTATAATAGTTAGAGACTCTAAACTAGGGTGGGCTAAAGCATTTAGAGAATTAATCTCACTACTGTACTCAGGACTAATTCCAAAGTGGGATATGAGTGCTGTTAGAAAAGCTGGTTCACCTTTGAAAACATTTGGAGGTAGAGCAAGTGGCCCCGAACCTTTAGAGGATTTATTTAGATTTACTATACGTACATTTAAAGAAGCCACAGGTGCTAAACTAACACCACTACAATGTCACGACATAGTTTGTAAGACTGCTGAGGTTGTAGTAGTAGGTGGGGTACGTAGGAGTGCACTACTATCTCTCAGTGATATAGGTGATGAGCAGATGAGAGCTTGTAAATCTGGTGAGTGGTGGGGCAGACATTCACAACGTGCACTAGCAAATAATTCTGCTAACTACCACAGTAATCCAGATGTAGGTACATTCCTCAAAGAGTGGCAAGCTCTTTATAATTCAAAGTCAGGGGAACGTGGTATATTTAGTAGTGCTAATGCTAAGAAACACATAGAAAAACTAGAGGGTCGTAGAGAATTAAGAGATGACTTTGGAACTAACCCATGTTCAGAGATTATTCTAAGACCTAGAGAGTTCTGTAATCTAACTGAAGCAGTTGTTAGAAGTGACGACACTGCGAAATCTTTAGCAAAGAAGGTAGAACTAGCAACGATATTAGGTACATGGCAGTCAACACTTACGAACTTCAGGTACTTAAGTAACAAATGGAAAACTAATTGTGAAGAGGAGAGACTACTTGGTGTATCTCTAACAGGTATAATGGACTGCTCATTAACTAATGGTTCAAGTGGAGAGAACTTACCTGACCTACTAACCAAGTTAAAAGAAAAAGCAGTAAAGACTAACGAGAAATATGCTGGTGATTTAGGTATTAATCCTTCTGCTAGTATAACATGCGTTAAACCTTCTGGAACAGTGAGTCAACTTGTTGATTCTGCTTCAGGAATCCACACTAGACACAGCCCTTACTACATTAGGACAGTTAGAACTGATGTAAAAGATCCACTGTGCACTCTACTGGTTGATAGCGGGGTACCTTGTGAACCTGACATAACTAATCCTAGTAATGTTATGGTGTTTTCATTCCCCATGAGATCCCCTAAGTATTCTCTAACAAGGAACGACCTTTCCGCTACTGACCAGTTAGAGCTTCATAATACTTACTCTAAGTTTTGGGCAGAACATAAAGTTAGTCAGACTATTTCTGTAAAGGAAGAAGAATGGCTCACAGTTGGCGCACATGTCTTTAATAATTTCGATAGTATATCAGGAGTTTCTTTTTTACCGTACTCTGACTATGTGTATAAGCAAGCCCCTTACACAGAATGTACTAAAGAAGAATTTGATTCGCTAAATAAGAGTTTACCTACTATTGATTGGGATAATCTTCTTAAATATGAAACACTTGATAACACCTCTGGATCACAAGAGTTAGCTTGTGTCTCAGGTTCTTGTGAACTTTAATACAAAAGTGGACATTTATGGACTATAACAACTTGGTATCAAAAGAATTATTACAATATTTAGAAGAAATGTTTCCTGATAAGCTACCGCCTAGAGGCTGTGACATGTCTGAGCTTTCATTCCTTCAAGGACAACAGTCTGTAGTAGATAGACTTGCACAAATTTATGAGGAGAGTTATGGGAGCTAGGCCACTATCGGCACCAAAACTTCAGATGCCTCCACCTCCTCCTCCTCCTGCACAGATGGACACACCAGACATAGCAGAAGCAGAGATGCAAATAGTAAACGCTCCTAAGTCTGAGGTATCAGAAGCTAAGTATACGAAGAAACGAAAAGGTAAAGCTAAAGGTAAGGCTCACTCAAAGTATAAAGGTGGTGGACTTCAGGTATAGCTTAACGTATAACTTTAACACACACACACACTATGGGAACACTTACACACGTACACATAAGACCAATAGAATCAGAAGAAGAAAGACTGCAAGTTTATGAGGAAGCAGAGAAGGATGGCAACAGATACCCACTCATGCCAACTCATGTGGTTAAGAAGGATGATACTATTGTAGGTGCATTTTGTTTATTTAGTCCAACAGTTTATTGGTGGATGCACACTAAAAAAATAAGAGGAAGAGATTCGTACTCAGTATTCCAAGCAATGAGTGCCCTTCTAGCTAATGAAGGAGTACATAGATTTGTTTTACCATGTGAACCTGAGTCTCC
>ENA-UZWR01004544-UZWR01004544.1-metagenome-genome-assembly--contig:-Day-1-25m-contig-4544_pt1 | contig 13121 bp, 26 predicted proteins | sample MGYA00260337_ERZ794897 | MGnify/ENA metagenome assembly ERZ794897 | reverse complement strand
TAATTTTTATTGGATTTTTTACATCGTGATTTGTTTCACTTACTTAACATCCTTGAGATGTTTCAGAAAGTCAACAAACATGACTTAACTAAAACTTGCTTCAGAAATTCAGTATCCTTGAGATACTTTATGATATCAGCAAGAAAAACCCCTGCGAAAGTGGGGGTTTTTTTATCTATAAAAATTAACTGATAAATTTTTTAGAAAAGGGGTTGACATTGCTCCAGAATTAAATTAGACTGTTTGCAGGTTATGATTACTACGCCAAAACAAACAACATTAAAACAGTCCGACGATTTCAAATCGTTTCAATTCGGAATCAAAGAATCGGGCTTGTCCCATATCTTTAATGTCCTGCGAAACCAACTCTATTCAGATAAGGTTCTGGCAGTCATTCGGGAATACTCATGCAATGCCGTGGATGCCCATACAGAAATGGGCAAGGCAGATGTTCCTATTAAAGTGACCCTGCCAAGTCTATTAACTCCCGAATTTAAGGTAAGGGATTTTGGGCGCGGTTTAACAGAAGATGAGATCGCTAACATTTACGCAATGTACGGTGAGTCAACCAAGCGCGGCACAAACGAGCAAATTGGTCAATTAGGATTGGGTTGTAAATCGGCGTTTGCTTATGGAGATAACTTCGTAATCAACTCATACGTTAAGGGAACGAAAACAACCTATAACGCTTTCATTGATCCATCAGATGTAGGGCAAATCTCTAAAATGGGCAGCGAAGATACCAAGGAAGAAAACGGTATCGAGATTGTCATTCCAGTAAAATCTGATGATTTTGGAGAGTTTTACACAAAAGCAACTCGTTTATTCAAACATTTTAAGGTCGTTCCAAATGTTCGCGGAGTGAGCGGAGATCAGTTGGCAGAAGATTTGAAACAGCCAGAAGTTGTTATCCAAAAAGACAACTGGAAACTGGTTAAAGGCGACTCTTTTGCGATTATGGGAAACATTGCTTACCCTTTGGACTCGGACGCATTAAACTTAAACTGGCAAGACTATCGGGCAGATATGATCTCGGCGGGAATTATAATTGATTTCGGGATTGGCGATTTAGAAATCTCTGCGAGTCGAGAGGCGTTGCAATATACTGACAAAACTAGAAACGTCATACTTGAAAAACTGGAATCCGTAACTAAACAGTTACCCGATGTTATTGGGGATAAGTTCAAAGAATGTAAGACTTTATGGGAAGTGAAGTCACTATACAATGAGGCTTTTGCACATGGGGGATTTGGTCAGAAGATTAAAAAACTGGTTGAAACCAAGGGAATTAAATGGAACAATATAAGTGTTACAAGTGGCTTTTTTGATAAGCAGAAGTGGAAAGATTCTGATATTGAGCTAAAGTTATTCCGTAAACCCAACCATTATTCCAGCAAGAAACGTGTGAGAGGTGATGATTCTCAAAAGATTTACGTTCAAGAAAAGACTTTAGTAATTATTGACGATGCCCCTACGCATCATGGTAGGCTTAACCGTATCGCGCCATTACTAGAACAATATGACAAGCGGGATGAAACTCATAAAGATGAACCAGTTTACGAGTCTGTATATCTTGTAAATTTTCATTCGTCGAAAGCGAAAAAAGAATTTTTATCAGAAACGCATTTCGATTTTCCCGCGAAGAAATTAACTTCTTACGACAAGGTTATACTGCGAGATATTTATCCAAGCAACTCTACAGTATCGGGAGGTACTACCACTACTAAAAACTCAAAACATAGNNACCAAGGTTTTCTCTCTGGATAAGACGAGTTCCTATGGAAGCTACCACTCTTGTCGAAGCGACTTCTTTGAGTCGAACGAAGTAGATTTGGATGCAGGAGGGGTTTACGTTACAGTCAGCAAATTCTTTTGGGGCAAAAACGAAAATGAGGAAAAGCATCCTCACTATCTCGTAGATAAAGTAAAGTGCTTGGAGGCTTGCGGCATTGACGTTCCAGAAATTTACGCCTTAAAAAACACCGTAAAGAATGTCAACGCTATCGAAGATAAAAATTCCAAGTGGGTTTACTTTGAAGATTGGGCAAAAGAAGCATTTCTCAAACGCCTTGAAAGCAAAGGTATAGGACAGAAACTCTTTGATAAAGTTTATGCGGAGCATCACCAGCAGTTGTGTAATCGTTACGATGAGTATAACGAAGCGTTATTGGAGATGAATGACAGAAATGACGAATTCCTTGGTGAGCTATCACCGTCATTGGCAAAAGATTATCTCAATTGCTATAATTCGATGCTTGAGGAAGAAAACAAAGAACTAATAATTTTTCGCGATACTTTCAAAAGGTTTGGCAAAGGCGATGACAACTATAATCGTATTCGCTATCAGCGAGACGAGAAGGAATGGGAAGGGCTTAATACGAGGGACATTCTCGACGGTTTTGAACCTACTCACGATCTTAATGTGATGACAAAAGAATGGATGGAAAGATACCCTATGCTAAACTTTATGGACAGCAACCATTACGGTTGGAGAAACAATGACGATGCTACCAAATCTACTTTGACTTATGTTACTTTAGTTGAAGCAACATATAACGCTAAAAAAAAGATAAAGAACATCTTTGAAGTCGCAGAAACAAAACTTTGTAAAGAGATAAAACCTCTTGACAAGAAAACAGAAAACGCATAGTATAAAAAAAGGTTAGATTACACGCTTATGATACCATATATATTGACAGACAACTCCCTGACCATCGTAGTTGATGGAAAGGCACTCACGATGGAAAATTCAAACCCATCGTTCAACGAGGCAAAGAAGTTACTTTCGCAAGAAAAGTATGACGAATTGCCTAACTTGTTCGACACTCCAATGGCAGTCGAAAAGTTCGCAGAGGGGAACATTTCGGTTTCCGATGGAGAAGTGCGCTACGGCAACGAAGTGATTCACAATCATGTTGTTGGTCGAATCCTTGACTTCATGCGTCAGGGACTCCCTTACAAGCCTCTGGTGAGGTTTTTAGATAAGTTGATGGACAACCCATCTCGCAGAGCAGTAAACGAGTTATACGCTTTCCTAGAGCATAAAGCGATGCCTCTGACTCCTGACGGTAATTTCCTCGCGTACAAGGGAGTACGTTCCGATTATACTGATTGGCATTCTGGCAAATTCTCTAACAAGGTTGGGGATGAAAATGAAATGTCTCGCAGAAATGTTTGCGACGATGCGAACATTGGATGCTCCTACGGTTTCCATGCTGGCTCATTGGATTACGCACGGCAATACGGCAATGGAGGACACTTAATGGTTGTCGAAATTGATCCATCTGATGTTGTTAGCGTACCTCTGGATTGCGACCAGCAAAAATTACGCACGGCAAAGTACAAGGTTGTTTCTCATTTCGAGAAGAAACTAGAAGAACCAATGTGCGACGAGTACGGTGATTACGAAGATTATTACGAGGATGATTCCGAGGATGACTTCGATCAAGCGAGTTACGATGCGGGATATATAGCCGCAAAGAATGATTTGGTGAAGTATTCCAAGAGCAACTCTAATAGGGACGCTCAAGGACGTTTCGCTAAAAAGTAGCGTAGTAGTCATAGTGACTTGTCAGAGCATTTAAGTTTTCGTTGTTGTTTCTTAATGTAAGTCTCTGTCAAGTTTCTACTACTTGTAAAAACACTAAACTGAAAACTAGAAAAAATAATTTTATGATTACTACAAAAGTTGAGACATTTTTTGATTCGATCAGAGATAAGGATATAGAATCTTACAATGATTATTGGGGGGAACTGAAACCTCAATCAGACAACGCCGCTTTCAGAAGATATTTGTTTGCCTTCATGTCAGTTCACACAAGCTGGAAAAACAACTGTAAAGGATACAATGCAATCAAACAATTCACAAACTGGACGCTCGAAAAAGGAGAGCAACTTGAACTCTGGAATTACGATTCGGACAATCTATTCAAGCGGATTGAAAAAACGAGGGTTGGGATGCAGAACAATCGAACTAATTATATCGGTCTTTTCAATGATACTTTTTGGGACTCTCCTAGTGACTTTATCGCTCGCAATTCTGGTGAAGGATGGAGTGAGTGGCGCGATAGGCTTGCCAAGAAGATTCTTGGTTTGGGTAAGGCGAAAACTTCCTTCGCAATAGAAATGCTTTATCCTACAGAGGCGAAGGTTGTCTGCATGGATACTCATTTGTTTCAAATTTATGGATTGAATCAAACCAAAAACGCAAAACTATATAACACCATTGAAGCGGATTGGCTTGAGCGAAGCGAGCAGCGAGGCGTTGCACCGTACATGGCACGATGCTTGTATTGGGACAAGAACCAGAACCGTAAAAACTCACGCTATTGGAGCAAGGTATTAGAAGCATGAGCCTAAAGATTGAGAACGAAGATGGAGTAGTCTGCGAAGTTGAGTCTACACCTTTAGAGAAAATTACCAAAGAAGGATATCATTATGAACGAGGATTTGACGGTAGCGACTGTTACACAAAACCTAACGGTAAAGAATGGGACTACTATGTTAAGATAGATGGCGAATACTATCACCATTTTGATGGACATTGGTTATATCAGCAATTTGCCCATGCTCCTTGTGAATCGACTTCCATAGATTCTGAAACTATAATTCATTTCGATGGAGATTTTTTATGAGCTACTCATTCCATCAACGCTGGACATTGCAAAAAGGTTGCTTTGACAAGAATAGATATGATTCAGTAGAGGAAGCATCGAATGAACTTGTGCGCGGTTTTAATAGAAGTGGAGAATTTTTAAGGCACTATAGATGCCCTAATTGTCACGGTTATCATTTAACAAAAAAGGACGCTGATCAAAAACATTTAGACAGAGCAAAAAAAATAATTTTTAGAATAAAAAACAAAGCATGAAGCATACAGCAAGACATATTGAACTACCAAGCTCGCCCATTTCAGAAAGCGAAGCGTTATCAACAAACAGAGTCAGGACTTACTCTATTCAAATTAGATTAGATTCACCTTATCCTTCCCCCAAGACTGCCACAACCAGAAACATAGATGGAGAGTTCGTATGGGAGAGGTTGGTTACTTGTAAGGGACGCTCACAAGCAGTTGTCATTGCAGCAAAGTGGTTTCAAGATTTGCGGAACGATGGCCGAAGAAAAGGAGGAATCGGTAAAATCTTTATAGGAAAAGAAACTCACAACTATGTGACCGTCGATGATAACTGGAACGAATGCGTTTACGGTTCCAACTTCCAACCTCTTTCCACGAACAATCGTCTCCTCGACAAACAAACCATCGAAAGAGTTATCGAGGAATCTAAAGGGAATCTCAAGATCGCTGACAGTCCTTTGAAAAAAGGACGAAAGTATCCCTCGCTAGAATGGGCAAGTGGTTGTAAAAAAGTAAATTCACTCCCCATAAAAATTGGTTTTTCGTCTTACTCTGATCCAACAAAAGGAGGAATGAAGGAGTCTATTGACAATGCCGTGCGGAGAGCAAAGAAAAGAAAAGTGTCTTGGTCGAGAGAGCAGGAGTTGAAGGAGGCTAGGGTTACGATCAAAAGGATGAAAGCAGCAGGACTCCTAAAAGATAGAGCGTCGAATATGGATGCTATATTTGAAAAAATGTCAAAGTCTAAACACACAAAGGAATTAGAAGCATGATATGGTACGACAATAAAGAAGATGATCCTGATTGGAGTGGAGATGATTCGCTTATTGCCAAAGTAGATGGTGAATGGGTACAGTTCTCAAGTCCAAAAGATTTTTGTGAATCTTATCCAAACTGCGAGATAAATGATGAAGGTGAAGTAGTAAAGAAAAACACGAAACAAGCACTAAACTAGAGGTATGACATATCCAAAAGAAGATATTGCCGCCATGCGTGAAACCCTCCACATAAGCGAGTGGGAAGGGCTTGTAGATAGAGATTTGCTTGCGACCCTTTGGGAAGGTTGCGTTGGCTGGAAAAACATTCCTGACAAAGAAGTAATTGAAATGTACGAAAACATTTACGGTGAAACTGACAATGTTGAAATTGTTCAAGAAAAAGAATTATGACATACATAGTAAAATTCAAAGTAGATGGTGATGATGTTTCCTATACAGTCAATGCAGAGAATGTCTTGGAAGCGGAGGAAGCAGGTAAAAAAGCAATGTGCGCTGACGTTAAGATTAGCGACAAACGAGGTTCTCTCGTTTCCTCATGGGAGATCAAAAGCATAGAGCATATACCAGAAGCATGAATGAGCCAGAATTAAGAAATTGGGTATGGTGCGAAGAATGCCTTGAATGGAAGGACGCTGGCGATGAAGTTGCTTTCGTGAGCATCGAGGAAGATTCTTTTGGTCAAGATTTGATGACCTTTGAATGTGATAGATGCACAAAGACAAACATAAGTAATATAGTTTCATCAGTAACAAAACCAAGAGGGGGATGAAAAGGAGATGGAAAGGAATTATTGTTTGCCTATGTTTATCAGTCCTTGTTGCCCTATGGTATGTGGCTTTAACAACTTTGAATGAGATTATATTATTAGCGAGATGACAGAAAATGAAAAGCTCAAGATAATGACAACATTACTATCGGCACATTATAAAAGCGATATGGATACAGACAAAATGAGTCTTACAAAAAAAGAGAAGAAATACCCGCATTCTATAGACTGCTCCAGCAAGCGTAGCTTTATTGGAGATGTAAATGAAGAGGCTTTATTTGCCGATGGTTTCGATGATGCTATAATAGGGTACGATGCTTGCGCGTACAGAGTTGTTTACGATTACGATAAGTGCATGGACATTCTAAAAAATAACGATGACATGAGCTTGGCCGATGCAAACGAGTATATGCAGTTTAATGTAGTCGGTGCTTTCGTTGGAGATTTTACACCGTTGTTTGTTCACTCATTAGCATGAATAAAGAAGATTCAAAACTAAATCGCTATGCCGACATTGAATGTGAGGTATGCGGCGAGATCATAGAGGGCAAGTGGGATTCTCAAGTTTACTTGGGGCTGGAAACAGGGGAGTTGGATAAAAGCGGCATAGCTCGTTGGTTGATTTATGACAAGCATATCAAATGCTCTCCAAGTCGAGCGCAAAGGATTGTGCATCCAGAATATCCAGCAGTTGTGGACGAAAGACCACAATTCGATTGGCGACCAGAAGCAGACAACTCTTGGACAGATGAGATGCGTAACAAGTGGAAAAAGGTTTATACTGACGCTTGGGTTAGCTTGCAAGAAAGATACAACCCACATTGGCCTACGCAAATTTCAATGGGGTCAGACAGCCCGATCACCTTGCCATAAATGTAAAAACTATAACCAAGAAAGCGTAAAAAATAAAAATATGTATATCACATTATCACTAACGCCAGACAGAGACGGTTTTCAAGGCACGATAGCTTTGAATACAGAAAAGATCATAGGCTTCAAGGAAGCCGCATATAAAGACATTGGCGGCAACTCTCAAAAGGATAAGGCGGGATATGTAGGGACATATACAGAGGTTCTTATGGAAGGATCGAAGTTCCCTATCAACGTAGCTGATCCTGTTCAGTCCATATTAAGAAACTACGGGAACAATTTAGACGAAACGAAATGACAGGCAGACTAAAAGTTGTATCATCCTCGGAAGGTAAATTGATTCGCGCCAAAAGCGTACACAAGAAAGCGAATATACACTTTGATAATCTCTATACTCATACGCTCACGCTTGCAAGGAAAGTATTACAGATTGAGATTCATGCAGTAACCTTTGAATCGGATTCTATTTTAATTGACGCGCAAGGATGGATAGAAGGAAAGAGTAAAGAAGATGTAAGAAACCCTACGTTGTTGGAATTAAGATTTTACCCCGAATGAAGAACTCACTCGTATATAAACTGATAGACAAAAGAATAGACCAATATATAACCCAAAAACAAAGTGAGGTTCATTTCAAAAAAGGGAAAGGTTTATTGGAAAAATCCAGAAAAACAAAAATTATGGGCAGCGAAAAGAAAAGCGAGAACAGTAAAGATTCGGGATATTCAAAAATCGGTAGCGAGAGAATGTTCGCTTCTAGGGGATTGCTCCAAGGAAAACATCAACGAGATCACAAGGCTTTATCTCAAGCAGCTTAAAGCAGATGGATTTATCGTTAACCACAAAACAACAGAAGGAAAAAACGCAACTAGGGTAAATTTTTATATAGAAAATGGCACATTTAGTAACATTAACAAATGCGGATAGCAACGAGGATATACTGTTCAATCTTGATACAGTTGTCTCAATTGAAAAAGGTCATCAAAACACGGTCATCACCACTAGATGGGGAAGGCAATACGTCAAGGACACTCTCTCCGAGATAATGGATAGAGCATATTCAGAAGTAAAAACAGTTGACATTGCTCCCGAAATGGAGTAGTCTTACAAGCGTGAACATTTTCGCTACCGACAAAAATCCAGCAATCGCGGCTCGCAATCACAATAATATGGAATCTTCACGGTATATAAGCGACTTAAAGCAGGACATTCTGAAAAGGATTTCTGACTTAAACCCTATGGTTAAAGCTGATAAGATCGCCTTGTCTCGTCTCTACGAGACTCTTACCGGCAAATCAATAAGAAAAGACGAGAGTAGGGGAGATAACTTCGTCATCATCACTCATTAAAAAATTATGGGACTGAAAACTAGACACATACACTACAACATGAGACAGATTAAAACAGAAATTGACAGGGACTTGTACGATAAAATAGTCCCGAAGATAAATTGGGAAAAACATGGAGTTGTAAATAGCAATCCAAGAATTGATAAAAATAAAATTATTGCCAAATCACAAACAAGCGATTTTCCCGCCGAATCAATCACGGTAAGGGTAACTAGCGCAAAGAACAAAAGATTCACGGCGTACTTCGCGGGGAAAAGAGTGACTAGACAATGGGGTAACTATACTGCTCAATGGTTAAAAGTACCAGTAGATTGTTCGCGGAAGTGGAGTGACAAGACTATTTGGCACTTTACCGGCGAGATGCCCCATGACACAACTCCAGAAGAAGCGGCCTACGCCTTGGGGTACATAGAGGACGTTTTATATGGAGAGCAGCACTAAAAAATGGACAAGGAAGATAACAAAGATACATATTATTTAGGAGATTTAACAAACTTAAACGAACTTAAACTCTTACGACCCATGAAAGACATAAACGAAAAACCGAATCACGCCTTCAAATTTGACGGCATGACGGCATACGTTTATGATTTAAGTAATGTTTGGGAGGTTCATGTACGCATTTGGGAAGATGAGCCAGAACCAGAAGGTAACAGAGTTGATAAAATGATAGACTATATGCAGCACGAAGGCTTTTTTGCCAGCAACAATAACCCTATTCAAGTTTGGGTTGTCGGAATAAAAAGATGAACAAGAAGGAAGTTTTAGATAAGATAAAGGAGGAAACTGGATGCGACGAAGAATCAGCGGAAAGAATTTTCAGAAAAGCGATAAAAGACGGTATGGTGAAAGCAATGCCAAATTGGAATTTCATTGTCACTATAGCAATATACCTATCGGTACTAATAACAGGAGCATGGGCTTTATGGCAGCATTTGTAAAAAATACTTTTTTCGCCGCATTACTTTTATTTTTATGCGGTTGTACTATTACCAAGTTTGGGGAACCGTTAAAACTCGACCTACCAAGAGAGAATCAGCACAAGTATTACGTCATTGACATAAATGCCGATGTACCAGATGCCAACTTCAAGACGTTTGAGGAAGCGTCAGTATATCAAAAGGAGTTCGCCGAATACCATGATTATGTTATAGTCAAAGCAGATGAGGAATTTAGTGTTTACAACATGGAAGTAGTAAAAAATGAAAGATAAATTAGCAAACAAGTACGAATTAGCATATAAAAAACTGTATGCAGAATTACCACAATGGAGGCGTCAGTTAGTTGACGAAAAACATGAAAGGCAATGCGATGAGTTAGCCAAGAAAGTAATTAGTTATGCCGAAAAAGATAAAAACAAAGAAGATTAAGGACATTCGCCGCTATATAGAGCTAAACATAAAGGGAGTTGATGATGTAATGGCATCTCGTATATACGAAGTAATGACAGGCTTTACTGCTGCCACAAAAGAAAAAGATGGCAACATTAGATTGATAACATGAACGAAATAGATAATCCATATTATAGGGCAGCGTACTCAAGGTACGTTGCAGAGCAAGACGAGTCGGTAGCTAACCTACTGACTTTGTTTAATCGTCCAGTAGGAATCGGTGAACATACCGATTTCTTAACAGAGATCGACAAGTGGGTAAACCAAGGTGCAAATGCTGTAGATAAGATCCAGTTCATTGCTAATGTATTCTCTCAAAACGAGGATAAGAGCATCGTTCCTAACGATACCCCTGACGTACCTCAAGAAAACGTCCAAACGTCCGCACAAGGGGCATAGAGGCCCAAAGAATGACTATATATAATAACGAACCTATGACAACGCTATTTGATATAAGAAAAGATCGAAAAGGAGAAGGAAAAATTGTATTTAATAGTATCGTTAATTATTGGGATGGTATGGGGAATCATAAGTAGAAGGAATAAGAAGAAGAAAGAACATCTACCATATCCCTTTATAGAATAGCAAAGATAATCAAACAAAGATGTAAAGATGTAAAAAATAGGTAGTGTTTAATTTATATTTTTAATAAATATAGCAAAGAGTTCAGTAAAATGGACTCTTTTTTTGTTGTATACCAATGTATTAACCCTATCTAATTAGGAATGAATAGTTATAAAATATAAGAAAATTAGGAATGAATGTGGTATAAATACGGCCCAATATGATAGGAAATATAATAATAGGGTAGAAATATGGGGAGCGGCGGGATATTTATAAAACTTATAATTGCGTTTTTACTAATGTTTTTGCATATTTGGTCAGGTTTTCCATAGGGGTAAACATAAAAAAAAATTATGAATGAATTACTCTTAAATACTGGGTTAATTGTGAATGAATATATCTTAAATACCGCAAATTAGGAATGAGTCTGGTCTAAATACCCAGCGGCCAAAACATTAAAAATTATAGATAAAAAATAATAATATAACCATGTAAAAAACTCATAACTTTCAAACATAAGATAAAATTTTATGGATACTTTTTACAAATAATCTCACTTTTTAAGCATATTGATTTATTTTAACTTTTTGCATTGACTCCTGACCAGAAAACCTTTATTATTAAGTTTCCCGTTGAGGGATAACATGAAAACTAAAGGAAGCACATCATATACAGGGGTAACTCTAGGAGAATTAAGTAAGTTCTTTAAGGAGGATGCCGTTATTGAGGTGAGCAAGAAATTCCTGAATATGCACAAACTGGTATCTGGTAATAACCATATATCACTTGTTGTAGACAAGGAAGATGCTCAAATCGAAGCCAAGGAAACACAACTGGAAAAACCAGTAGAAGAAAAGAAGGAAGATACAATTTGCCATCAAATAGAAAATTGGTAAATTAGTGCTTGACTTCTGATAAGATTAAATTATATAATATCGCCGCTATGACTACTACTGCTGCTACATTATTCCCAAACATTATCGGACAGGATGCTGCGAAACGAAAGATGGCATTCTTTATTAGGGGTTACGAGAAAACTCTCGTTGCCCCTCATCTCTTGCTTACCGCGCCGAAAGGCACGGGTAAGACGCTTCTGGCGAAGGCTTTTGCTAGATGCTTACTGGATTCGGACACACTCAAGCCCAAGGCATTCCTTGAGCTAAATTGTGCTACGATTAAGAACTTGCGTCAATTCGTTGAGCAAATAATGAATGTCTATATGAACAACAACGACATTACTATATTGTTTGATGAATGTTCTGAACTGCCCAAGGACGTAACAATGGCATTATTGACTATATTAAATCCCAATAAGGAGAATATGAATGAATTTTCCTATGAAGGATATAATTTTACAATAGATTTCAAAAGGATAAGTTTTATCTTTGCGACTACCGAGCCTCAAGATTTATTCCATGCTCTGATTGATAGGTTGGAGAGGATTGATCTGATCGACTACACACACGAAGAATTGGCCCAAATTCTCCACTTGAACCTTGAACATATTAAGTTTGAGAAGGGTATTCTATGTCGTATCGCGCCGACATTGCGCGGTAACGCAAGAGCAGCGCAAAAGATGAGTAAGCATATCATCAGCTATTGCGAGGCTAAAGGCAATGATTTTTTTGGAGTGAAAGATTGGCATAATCTTAAAAAGGTGCTGGATATACTTCCTTTTGGTATGACGAAGATAGAAATGAAGCTATTGGAGGTGCTGAAACGTGACGGTATGCTGCGATTGTATAACTTGTCTGCCAAAATGCAGATGACTCGTTCTGCTGTCCAGAATGGTATCGAAGTGTATCTACAAAAGCTGAATCTCATTGANNGTAACTCAAAATGGAAGGAGGTTGACCGATGAAGGCAAAGAAATCTTTACATCATAAAAGTCTTGACAAACCTAGGGCGCGTATCCTCTGGAACACGGGGGAGCGCGTCCATCCACCTAAAAAAGGTAGAGGCAGTTACAAAAGAGAAAATTATAAATAAAAAGGAAATAAATAATTGCTAAATAAAAGGGAATTAAATAAGAAATAAATAATCCCTAAATAAGGAATTACAAATACCTAAATACTAAATAATCATGTAAATCTATCAACTGATTAACAAATTTACATAAATAAATAATTATACTTTTATAAAAAAACAATAATTTTGTCATCGCCCCATTCCAATGACGTAAGTCACTGACTATCAAGGACTTAGCTCGGCGCCCCCCGCCCGCGGCGTAAGTCCTTGCGCTGCAACGACTTAGGTACCTTTTAAAATCATACTTTTTCGCGGATGTCAAGCCTTTTCTTAAAAAAATATCAGAAAAAACTTATCTTTTTAGGTTGACGTGGCGACTTTTTTACAAGATACTCGGGGGCGTTATGACACGTTACATACACAGCAACTGCAGCTACGTCCAAAACTACAACGACGGCACCTATACATTTACCGGCCCGTGTCGGGTAACCGGCAAGCCCTATAGTGTGACAATATTGGGGTGCGAACTTTGGGACTTAAACCAAGGCGCGTTGATACAAGACGCACTTAAAACTGTAA
>ENA-UZWR01000926-UZWR01000926.1-metagenome-genome-assembly--contig:-Day-1-25m-contig-926_pt1 | contig 13174 bp, 17 predicted proteins | sample MGYA00260337_ERZ794897 | MGnify/ENA metagenome assembly ERZ794897 | reverse complement strand
TTCATCGCCACGAAAACTGGTGTTGCATTTAGTGAAGTAGTAGGGGCATAGGGAGAAACACATGGCAAACATAAACGACTTTAAAGCAACATTAAAAGGTGGTGGTGCAAGAGCAAATCAGTTTTCAATGACTATGCCTTTCCCAGGCTTTGCAGCTGTAGGTGGAGAGACAAGAGTTATGTCATATTTGTGTAAAGCAACTAACTTGCCCGGCATGACGTTAGGTGAAGTTGCAGTTCCGTTTCGTGGTCGTAATCTGTATATTGCAGGGGATCGAACATTTGAAACTTGGACTACTACAATTTTTAATGATACTGATTTTCTTATCCGTAATGCGATGGAAAGATGGATGAATGGTATTAACGCAATGTCAGATAATAGTGGATTGGAAAATCCTTCTGACTATCAAGTTGATGCTTTCGTTGACCAACTGGACAGAGCAGGACAAGTAATCAAATCTTATACATTCAGAGGTTTGTGGCCCCTAACAATAGGAAATATTGATTTGGGTTATGATACTAATGATGCTGTAGAAGAATTTGAAGTAACCTATCGCTATCAATTTTTTGAAACAAATACTACCAGTTAATAATTCGTATAAATATTTACATTGATAAATTGAGTACGGAGTATTATGGCGCAACTATTTGGATTTCAAATTACTAGAGCTTCTAAGGAAAAGGGAGAACAACCAAGTTTTGTTCTCCCAGATCCAGAAGATGGAGCGACTACCTCAGCTGGTTTTTATAGTGAATTTATAGATATAGAAGGTCAGACTAAAAGTGAATCTGATCTTATTAGAAGGTATAGGTCAACTTCAGAACATCCCGAATGTGATCTCGCAATCGAAGATATTGTCAACGAGTCGGTGAATACAGATGAATTAAAGGCTTCTGTATCACTTAATGTTGATAATCTTCCCTATTCATCTAAAATCAAAGGTAGAGTTCAAGAGGAATTTAAACAAGTATTAAACTTGTTAGATTTTAATAATAAGGCACATGATCTTTTTAGACGATGGTATATAGATGGGCGTCTTCATTTTCATAAAATTATAGATGAAGAAGATCCACAAAAAGGAATACAAGAATTAAGATATATTGATGCTTTAAAAATAAAAAGAATACGCAAAGTAGATAAAGATGTAACCAAAAAAGGTTCACCTACTGTTAGAGTATTAGAAGATTATTATGTATATAATGAAGGAGGTGCTGTCTCAGCATCAAATACTAGTGCAGTTGGGGGAACTCTTAAAATTACTGCCGATGCGATTGCAAATTGTCCTTCAGGATTGTTTGACCCTTCTAAAGCATTAGTTCGTTCTTATTTACATAAAGCAATTAAGCCTGTCAATCAATTAAGAATGATTGAGGATGCGGTAGTAATTTATCGTATCGCAAGGGCTCCAGAACGAAGAATTTTCTATATAGATGTTGGTAATCTACCCAAAGTAAAGGCAGAACAATATCTAAAAGATGTGATGAATCGTTATCGAAACAAGTTGGTGTACAATGCATCTACTGGTGAGATAAAGGATGACCGTCAACAGATGAGTATGTTAGAGGATTTCTGGTTACCACGAAGAGAAGGTGGTAGAGGAACAGAAATTACTACTTTGCCAGGAGGTTCAAATCTTGGAGAGATTGATGACATACTGTATTTTCAAAAGAAATTATATCGATCATTAAATATCCCAATTAGTCGTTTAGAGACTGAAAGTGGATTTAGTATGGGTCGAGGCGCAGAAATAACAAGAGATGAAGTAAAATTCACTAAGTTTGTTCAGAAGCTGCGAAGGAAATTTAATGCTCTTTTTAATAATATCCTTAAAACACAATTAATACTCAAGGGTGTTGTTGCAGAGGATGATTGGTTAAGTATTAAAGAAAATCTTTCATATGAGTATATGAAGGATGGACATTATGCAGAAATGCGAGATATGGATCTATTGCGTGACCGTTTAGAAGTCCTAAATACAATAGAACCATTTATTGGACAATATTTTTCTAAAAAATATGTTCAAAAACAAGTATTCAGAATGTCAGACGATGATATTAATTCTATGCAAAAAGAAATAGATGCAGAACCAGAGCCTGAAGAAGATGAAGATTTATAACAATAACTTGGAGATAAATTATGAGTGAATTACCAGATATGATTTCAGCAGTAGTTGGAGACAATAAAATTGATGCAGAATCGCATTTTAAAAATTCTATGTCGCAAAAAATAGGAAGTGCATTGGATTTAAAACGAGTAGAAGTAGCGAATTCTTTGATAAATAAACAATCAGATACCTCAGTAGAGAACTCTGCCGATGAAGAAATTTAAAGAATTCAATACATGGGTTGTAGAAAAAGATGAACACAAGAAATCATCTACATATAAAAAACTTACACCTAAGATGAAAAAGGCTGTTGATGATGTCTTTACTACAATGGAAAAGAACCCAGGCGACTTTTTAAGTACATTTGATAAGAATGTAGAAAAAGTTGCAAAAAAACAGGGTGTTAAAGTTAAAGATATTATGAGTTATTTTGATAAAGAAATGCTTACAATTTAGGATATAAACTATGGCAAATTCAATTACAAACTCACAAGGTAGAAGTGTTTTACACATAGACTCTACCGATGGAGCAATAACATTAGCAGAACTTACAGCAACTAATGAAGCTACTGTAGTATCAGCGGATATTGTCGAAATATTTTGGCAAACTGCAACCTCAATTACAATAGATAGGGGTGGTACTGCTGTTCATGCATTTACAGGAACAGGACATTGGAACTTAGGTGCGGCTGGAACTGTACTGGCAGGAACAAATACTGCTGATCTTGGTATTACGGTATCAGGCAATTCTTATGCCGTCATTGTTGTACATAAACAATATTCAGGAGGATAATTATGAAACTAATCACAGAAATGTTTGATAATTTTGAAGTTCTTACTGAAGGTAAGAATGGTAAAGACTTAAAAATTAAAGGGGTTTTTATGCAAGCCGAGACTAAAAATCGGAATGGTAGAATGTATCCTCTTAATATTTTAACAAAAGAAGTTACTCGATATAATAAGGAACTAGTTCAACATAAACGAGCTTTCGGAGAATTAGGACATCCAGAGGGGCCAACGGTCAATTTGGATAGGGTTTCTCATTTAATCGAAGAACTATATCCCGAAGGTAATAATATCATTGGGAAAGCAAAGATTCTTGACACACCTAACGGTAAAATTGTTAAAGAACTGCTAAATGCAGGTGCAAAACTTGGAGTCTCTAGTAGAGGAATGGGTACACTTGAAAAGAAGGGTCAAACTAATGTAGTTAAAGATGATTTTTATCTTGCAACCGCAGGAGATATTGTCGCTGATCCGTCTGCACCAGAAGCGTTTGTGGAAGGAATAATGGAAGGGAAAGAGTGGATTTGGGATAACGGTATTCTTAGAGAAGAAGAAGTTGCCCGTATTCATAGAGTCGCTTCCGCAAATAAGGCTGGTAAAGCCTTTGAAATGTTTCTTTCAAAACTCTAATATTATAAATATAATTAATCAAAACTTTACAAGGAGACATATGTCTGAAGAACTCAATAAAGAAATGGAAGAATTGGAAGAGTCTGAAGTCACCGAAGCTGATGCAAAAACCGCAAAAGTTTCAAAACATGATGGTGACGACAATGCCAAGAAAAATCCAGATTTTGCCAAAGATGTAAAAAAGGCCAAATCCGAATCTAAGAAAGTCAAAGAAGATGATGACGAAGATGAAGATGACGAAGATGCAGAAGAAGGTGAAGAACAGGTTAAAAAAGAATCTGTTACGCCTAAACTAAAGTCTGAAATCCTTCAAGGACTCGTTGATCATATGAAAGGTCTGAAAAAAGAAGATCTTTCTAAAATCTATGGTTCTACCGTTCTAGGAGAACAAGATGATGACGAAGATGATGAAGAAGAAGATGAAGATGAAAAAGAAGAAAGTAAGAAGGTTAAAGAATCTATTGACCAAAAAATTGAAGATCTAGATGTCTCACAAGATGTTGAAGCTTTGATTGCAGATGAAGAACTTTCTGAAGAATTTAAAACAAAAGCTGCAACAATTTTTGAAACTGCTATTAAGTCAAAGGTTCGTACTGAGTTACTAAAAATTCAGGAAGAAAATGACAAGCAGATGCAAGAACTTGCGGAAACTTCAATGACAAGTATGGTTGAGAAAGTCGATGACTATCTTAATTATGTTGTTGAACAATGGATGTCTGATAACGAACTTGCTATTGAGCGTGGACTCAAAGGTGAGATCGCAGAAGATTTCATTAGTGGTCTGAAAGGATTATTTGAAGATCACTATATCGATGTTCCAGATGAAAAGTATGACATCTTGGAAGCCAATTTGACTAAAATAGAAGAATTGGAAGATAAATTAAACAAACAGATGGAAGAAAATGTTCAGTTGAAAAGGCAAAAAGGGGAACTTGTAAAAGAATCCATGATTGCTGACATTGCTGATGGGATGACTGATACCGAAACTGAAAAGTTCCAAAGTCTGGTTGATGATGTTGAGTTTTCCGATGAAGAGTCTTACAAAGAGAAGCTTCAAACGATAAGGGAAAGCTATTTTGGATCTGGAAAAGTAGAAGCTCAGGAAACTGAAGTTCTTACTGAAGACGGATCTGAAACAACCGAAGAAATATCTAACCAAATGGCAAAGTATATGACTGCTATTAAGAAAGATAATTCTCGGGCAAAAAAATAATATCTGAAAACTTTTTAAAGGAGTAATTTATGTATAATTCAGAAGCTCTTCAAGAAAAGTGGCAACCAGTTTTGAATCATCCCGATCTCCCAGAGATCACCGATTCTTATAAACGTGCAGTTACCGCTGTTATCTTGGAGAACCAAGAAAAAGAAATGAGAGAACAACGCAGTATGTTGAATGAGGCAGAAATGTCCACAGCAGATGCAGTCTCAAACTGGGATCCAGTTTTGATCTCTTTAGTTCGCCGTGCAATGCCTAATTTGATGGCATATGACATTTGTGGTGTGCAACCAATGAGTGGCCCCACAGGACTTATTTTTGCAATGAAAGCAAGAATGGGTGAGGGTGCAGTAAGTGTTGCAGAAGCCCTTCATGATGAAGCTGATACAGGAGCGTCAAACTCAACTCTTGGATCACAAACAGGAACAGAGCCTGGTGCTCTAAACGGTGGAACAGCCTCAGTTACAACTGATGCAGCTATTCCTGACATTTGGGGAGTAGATACTGCTGGTACATATAACGTACAGGGTGCTGATCTTACAGCCACTGCTGAAGGTTATGATGACGCTGGTGGAAATGCGTTCCAAGACATGGGTTTTACCATTGAAAAATCGACAGTTACCGCAAGGACACGTGCCCTGCGTGCTGCGTACACAATGGAACTCGCACAAGACTTGAAAGCAATTCATGGTCTTGATGCAGAATCCGAATTGTCAAACATTCTCAGTACAGAAATTCTTGCTGAAATTAACCGTGAAGTAGTTCGTACTATCTACATTACCGCAGAAGCTGGTGCTCAAACCACAGCATCTGCTGGTATCTTCAACTTGGACACAGACTCTAATGGTCGTTGGTCAGTTGAAAAATTCAAGGGTCTGATGTTCCAAATCGAGCGTGATTGCAACGATATTGGTATTCGTACTCGCCGAGGAAAAGGTAACTTAGTTGTCTGTTCCGCTGATGTTGCTTCGGCATTGTCAATGGCTGGTGTCCTTGATGTAGGTGGAGCTGGTGGATCTGGCAACTTAAATGTTGATCCAAGTCCTTCAGGAAGTACTTTCGCAGGAACAATTAATGGTCGTATTAAAGTTTATGTCGATCCTTATAACTCCGTTGTGAGTGCAAGTGCTGCAAATAACTGGTATGTTGCTGGTTATCGTGGTTCTAGTGCTTATGATGCAGGACTGTTCTACTGCCCATACGTTCCATTGCAAATGGTTCGTGCGGTTTCGGAAACAACTTTCCAACCCCGAATTGCGTTCAAGACTCGTTACGGAATGGCGATTAATCCATTCGCAAAAGTCGGTTCTACAGGTGCTATTGATTCATCTTCACAACCGTTTACTGCTGACAGCAACTGCTACTACCGCAGAGCTCGTGTAAGTAACTTGATGTAATCACATCTTAGAGGGGGAATCTTATTTCCCCTCTATCCCCTTTATTATAATAAACCCTAACGGAGAAATATATGTTAGAAAAAGTCTCAGGGTGGATTAAATCATTAACTGAAGTAGGATTAGGGCTTATTGCTCTAGGTGTTGTACTCCAAATTTTATTTGGTGCAGCTGTTCCATTCTTAGGTTTAGATGTAGTCGGTTCAGTAGTAAGTCTTGTTAAAGATTTAGGTTCTGAAGGATTAGTCGGTTTAGTCGCCATTTGGGTACTTTGGGGTATCTACTCTAAGAAGTAACCCCAATTTGTTAAAATATAGGGGGGGATGGATTCTCCCCTATTTCCTTCCTTATAAATACTAGTGAAACATATAGATACCTATTATGGCCGATACTAGTCAACCCACAGTACAAGATTACGCAACTGGAACTCAATGGAGACTTGCGTTTAATCGTATCCCCAAAACAACTTGGTTTTGCACAGCTGCAAATGTTCCAGGCATAACTCTAGGTGAAGCTCAATATGCTACACCTATGTCTGATATGTTTGTTGCAGGAGATAAACTTACTTTTGAAACATTAAATATAACTTTTCTTGTAGATGAAGAACTTCAAAATTATAGAGAGTTATGGGATTGGATAGTTGGTATTGGATCACCTGTTAATCATTCACAATGGGAAACAACATTGGCTAAGGGAGATGGTGCTATTAGACAATTTGGCACTAATGATGCTGATCCTAGAACAAAATCTACTTTTGAAGAATCTAATTTATATTCAGATGCTACTTTGTTAGTATATAATTCTAAAAATATACCAAAAGTAAATGTTAAATTTAAAAATATGTTTCCCACAAGTTTATCATCATTAGAATATTCTCAAGATTTGACTGATGTGGAATATTTTAAAGCTAGTGCAACATTTAGGTATCTTTATTATGAGTTTGAAACTGCAAAATGATAAATACAATTAAGTAGCCTAAACAGAAAATTAATTAAAGTGAGTCCACTTGATTAGGCTGTGTGACAATATAGCTAAATGTGTTTGGGCTACTTTTTAACTAAATGACTTGACTTTTGCGTTTTTATTTGTTATAATAAGCATGCTGGGTTTATAAGTGAATATATAAGAATACTATGAAATTAACTGATATACAGGATATGGTCAGGAAAGACCTTAAAATCAATGATCTTGAATTAGATATAGAATCCCTACGAATACCTTCCTTACATTCCAAGTATCTTCAGCTCTTAACAGAGAATTCCCTTCTTTTAAAAAAGACACAGGGAGAACTAAATGTTCTCAAAAGAGATAAGTGGATATTTTATACAGGAAAGGCTACAGAAGAGATTTATAAGGATAAAGGTTCTTTTGATGTCAAACTAAATACTAAAGATGACCAAAAGACTTTTATAGAGGCCGATAAAGAATATCGAGAACTAAAAGGAAAGGTTGAATACTATGAAACTGTAGTTGATTATCTACAGGAGATAGTGAGATCCGTTAGTAATCGTTCTTTTCAAATAAAAAATGCAATTGAGTGGAGAAAATTCGAGGCTGGAATTTGATATTATAATTCACAGAAAAGATGATGTATACTCTCAGATTGAATGTGAAAGAAGTATTACAAAAGAATTAAACGAATATTTCAGTTTTGATGTGCCTGGGGCAAAGTTCATGCCTAGTTTTAAGAATAGGCTTTGGGATGGAAAGATTCGATTGTTCGACATACGGAATAACCAAATTTACGTTGGGTTATCCGAATATATCTACAAATTCGCTACAGCAAAAAAATATACTATTAGTGGTGGGGTGAGAACTCCTCTGGAAATCGATAATAACACCGTAATATCTTTCATAGATGGTTTAAAAAGTACGGTGAAAATTAGAGATTACCAGCTTGATGCAGTACAACATTCTATTAGAAATAGTAGGAGTATACTGGTCAGCCCTACAGCTAGTGGTAAAAGTTTTGTTATCTACATACTAATTCGATATTATCAACAAATATTAGAAAACTCTCACATACTATTATTAGTTCCACGTTCCTCATTAGTGGAGCAAATGTATACTGATTTTCAAGATTATGGATGGGACTCTGAAAAGTTCTGTCACAGAATCTATGCAGGAAAGGACAAGACTTCCCCAAAACTTGTCCATATATCCACCTGGCAGTCTATATATCAACTCCCAAAGAAACATTTTGAAAAGTATAAGGTTATCATCGGTGATGAAGTACATACTTTTGCAGCCAAATCTCTCAAGACAGTAATGCACAAGACAACAGATTGTCCCTATAAGATTGGTCTGACAGGAACACTTGATGATGCAGAAAGTCATCATTTAGTACTGGAAGGACTGTTTGGCTCAGTCAAGAAGGTTACTACCACAAAACAACTGATGGACAGTAAACAAATTTCAGATTTAAAAATTATAGGAATTGTCTTGACTTATTCAAAAAAAGAGTGTATAATAAGAGACTATAATGAAGAAATTAAATTTATAACAAATCATCCTCAAAGGAATAATCTGATTAGGAATTTATGCATTGATTTAAAAGGAAATACGTTAGTTCTTTTTTCGTTAATCAAACATGGACAGTTGTTACATGAGCTAATAAAGGAGAAGGCAGATGTCAATAGGAAAACTTTTTTTGTATTTGGGGGAACAGACTCCGAAACAAGAGAGAACATCAGAAGAATTGTTGAAACAGAACGAGATGCCATTGTGGTCGCCAGTTTTGGTGTTTTCAGTACTGGTATCAATATTAGGAATTTGCATAACATTATTTTTGCTAGTCCTTATAAAAGTCGTATTAGAAACCTACAGTCAATAGGTAGGGGTTTACGAACTCATGAAAGTAAGGCTATAGCAAAATTATATGATATTGCAGACGACTTTAAAAATAATAACCATACGATTAAGCATTTTATTAAACGTATTGGAATCTATAATCAAGAAGAATTTGATTATGAGATTATAAAAATTAATCTAAAATAAATTATGGAAAAGGAAAAAAAAATACATTATGTTGATAATAAATTATTTTTTGCAGAAATGGAAAAGTGGAAAACAGATATTGCAGAATCAGATGAAGTCGATGATCTACCACCTGTGGTTACAGAGTATATGGGCGAATGTTTTTATAAGATTGCAACCCATTTATCTTTCAGGCCCAACTTTATTAATTATACCTATCGTGAGGAAATGATAGGTGATGGTATAGAGAATTGTATTAGATATGCAAAGAATTTTAATCCAGAGAAATCTAAAAATCCATTTGCATATTTTACACAAATTATCTATTATGCTTTTATTCGTAGAATAACGAAGGAAAAGAAACAAACAGCCATTAAACAAAAAATAATTGATAACACGGCAACAAAAACATATGATGTCATGGAAGGTGACAATGATATTTACTCAAACACCTACATGGAATTCTTACGAGACAATCTCGATGAGAAAGAAGTACCTAAACCTAAACGCAAACGATCCAAAAAAGGGATTGAACATTTTATAGAGGAAGAATTAAATGAAAACGAAATTTGAAGAATATGTTGATGACATTGACACCATGATTAAAGAATATACTAAAAAACTTCACATATCTGACTTAGATGCTATTGTAAAATCTATAGAAGATTCTCCAGCTGGTACTGGTAAGATGGATTTTTGGTTAGAAGACATAGTTGATAGCGAACAAAGCTCACGGAACTCTGCTAGTGATATGTCTGAACCTGTGGCTGGTATTTAAAATTGTCTAAAATAGCAATAATTACTGATACTCATTTCGGTGCAAGGTCAGACAGTTTGATTTTCAATGAATTCTTTTATGACTTCTATGAGAATCAGTTTTTCCCATATCTCAAAGATCATCCTGAGATTACAACTTTTCTACACATGGGAGATTGTCTAGACCGTAGAAAATATATTAATTATAACATAGCTAAAGATTTTAGAGAAAGGTTCATTGCAGGATTAGATGAACTGAATATCCCTTGTCATTTTATAATAGGTAATCATGACATATATTACAAAAATACTTTAGAAGTGAATTGTTATGATGAATTAGGAATGCCTAAGAAATCAACCATATATTCTGAACCAACTGTAGTTACGATAGATGGATATGACTTAATGTTCATTCCATGGCTAACACCAGATAGTGTACCATCATTTACAAAACTAGCTGAAAATCCAGGCGTTCAAGTTGCATTTGGACATTTAGAAGTTTCTGGTTTTGAAATGCACTCAGGGGTTATGAGTCAAACAGGAGTTAGTAAGACTATATTTAACAAGTTTGATATGGTAATGTCTGGACATTTTCATAAACGATCTACTGATGGTCACATATACTATCTTGGATGTCCCTATGAGATGACATGGGCCGATTGTGATGACCCAAAAGGTTTTCATGTGTTCGATACAGAAACCAGAGAGCTTGAATTCATACCAAATGAAAGAAACATCTTTGAGAAAATTCATTATAATGATAAAACTACAAATTACAATGAATTAGAGGTATCAAAGTATGACCAAAAGTTTGTAAAAGTATTTGTAGAAAATAGAGATGACTATTATGCTTTCGATAAATTTCTGGATAGACTTTATAATGATATTTCTGTACATGACTTAAAGGTGATAGAAGATTTCAGCGATTTATCTGTAGATTTTGTCTCTGATGACATTGTAAAAGAGTCACAAGATACATTATCATTGTTGGATAGATATGTGGACGACATACCTACAGATTTAGATAAGGAAAGAATAAAAACTAAATTGAAATCACTTTATATTGAGGCCGGTGATATAGAACTATGATAAATTTTAAATATGTGAAGTGGCGAAATTTCCTTTCTACAGGAAATATTGCTTCTACTGTGAGACTTGATAAAGAAACAACAACTCTCATTATTGGTGATAATGGTGCAGGGAAAAGTACTGTACTTGATGCACTCTGTTTTGTCCTGTTTGGTAAAGCATATAGACCTATAAAGAAAGCTCAACTAGTTAATACTATAAATCAACGTGAGTGTGAAGTTGAGATAGAGTTTCAAATCGGTACTAATCAATTCAAAGTTATTCGTGGAATCAAACCTAACAACTTCCAAATTTTTAGGAATGGTAAAGAGTTTGACCAAGATGCCCACTCCAAAGATTTCCAGAAAATTCTAGAAGAACAAATATTAAAATTAAATTACAGATCATTTACTCAGGTGGTGATATTGGGAAGTAGCTGTTTCATACCATTTATGCAACTACCTACAAGTCATCGTAGAGAAGTCGTAGAGGATATACTAGACATCAAAATATTCTCAATTATGAATCTACTCTTAAAACAACACTTTAAATCTACTGCTCTAGAAATCTCTGAATTATCAGTAGAAAACAGACTTAATGAACAGAATAAAAAACTACAACAAAATCATTTAGGTAATGTTGAAGAAACTTCTAGTAAGAGGATTAAAAGCTTACGGACAGAAAAAGAAGGTTATCAGAACGATTTAGCCAGTAAACAGCTAAAAGTGGAGAATTTGGAAGAAAAAATAACAAACCTGATTCATGCAGGTGGAGAATATGATAAGATGTCTACCTTAAAAATTCTGATGGAATCTAAGAAAACACATACTGAAAAGAAAATAAATTTCTTTAATGAAAAAGATGATTGTGATGTATGTGAACAACCCATTGACCAATCATTTAAAGATGTTAGAGTAGAAGAATTAGGATCTAAAGTTGAAGAATATGATAACGCTCTTGGACAAATGAAAATAGAACTGGACAGAATGAATTCCAGTATTAATGAGATGAATACACATTCCAATACTATAAATGGACTGAAATCTGAGATAAAGAGTATCACAGGACTCTTAGAGCGATGTCAGAACGATTTAGATATTTTAAATGTGGAAAAGGATAAGACTGACAAAGTAAAAGAACAAATCGCAGAACTTGAAGTAAAGCTTAAAGAAACTGATGATAAAATAAAAGAACTCAAACAAGAGAATTTTTATCTTGAAATCTGCAAGAATTTACTACATGATACAGGGATAAAGTCAAAGATAATCAAACAGTATCTTCCTATAATGAATCAGACTATCCAGAAGTATTTGGGGATTCTGGATTTTTATGTGAATTTTACGCTTAATGAACAGTTTGAGGAAACAATCAAATCAAGGTATAGAGATGACTTCTCATATGCCTCATTTTCAGAAGGTGAGAAGATGAGAATTGATTTAGCTCTAATGTTCACTTGGAGAGAGATTGCAAGGTTGAAGAATTCAACTAACACAAATCTCTTAATTATGGATGAAGTCTTTGACAGTAGTTTAGATGCTACTGGAACTGATGATTTCCTGAAGATTCTCAATAGTCTTGAGAGTCAAAACATATTTGTGATTAGCCACAAGGGAGATGTGCTTTTTGACAAATTTAATAGTATAATCAAATTCGCTAAGATTAAGAATTTTAGCAAAATGGAGGAAACGTGATATACACATTATTAGAACCAAAACACCCATTATTACTTTCACCACTTCCTGTAATAACGGCAGATACAGAACCAGAAGATAGAAAAGAAATTCTAGACAATATGATAGAATCTATGAAACAATATGGTGGCATTGGCCTCTCCGCAAACCAAGTTGGACTTGCTTTGCGTATGTTTGTATATGGTGACAACAAACATTATGTGCCATGTTTCAATCCTAAGATTTTAGAATATGGTGGGCCCGAAGTTGCAATAGAGGAAGGATGTTTGACATATCCCGGCTTGTTTGTAAAGATATACAGATCAGAATGGATTGTTGCAGAGTGGGAAGATGAGAATCGGGAACTCCATAAGGAAAATTTCACAGGATTGCAATCTAGAGTGTTTCAACACGAATATGACCACATGGAAGGAATTGACTTCTTGAGTCGTGCCGGAAAGGTTTCTTTAGATATAGCAAAGAGAAAAGTGAAGAGAGCTCAAAGAAAAATGAAAAAAATGCGAGAAAAGACTTGACATTGATATGGGTTTTCTGTATAATAGTAGGTGAAGAG
>ENA-UZWR01002861-UZWR01002861.1-metagenome-genome-assembly--contig:-Day-1-25m-contig-2861_pt1 | contig 13222 bp, 9 predicted proteins | sample MGYA00260337_ERZ794897 | MGnify/ENA metagenome assembly ERZ794897 | reverse complement strand
ATCAACGGCATCCTTCTTGAATGATTTGATAACCCTGTTATCCTCACGGTATGATGGGGCATTACCCCAGTGAGGTGAGATGATGGAACACAACCCAGACAGACTCAGTATCTGGCCAGGTTATTTTAATGCTAAAATATCTCGTCGTAACGGCCGCCGTGTTCCAAAAGACGCTTCGGTAATTAAACCAGATTTAGAAGGATTATTTCTTGCTGCAAGAAAAGTAGGTCTCCGTAAAATTAAGCGTGAAGAAGGAACTAACCATCCACGTCGCCCTCATGCTGGCGAGGGAAGGTTGTGGGTTTCTAGAGTTGGTTCCAAGCAGAGTATCGGTGCAAATTCAAAAGAAGAACTTTTACAATTAATCGGTGGAGAATGGCGCCAGATGCAACGCGACTTGAAGGAAGCACAGGCAGACCGAGAAGAAAGAGGCCCACAAACAGGTGACCGCCGAGCACGTTCACAAAGAAAAGGAAGTAACCGGCCATCTAGCAAAGAGGCTTCTCCAAAGAAGAGTTTCAAGAAAAGAGGATTCAAGAATTGAACTCATTATTGAATTTAATTTGTAGGTACTTCGTGCAACCAACCGAATATATCAGGTGAAGTTTCACTTTGAATGCCAGTTAGTTGATCGTAAAGAGAAGTTGTAATTTCACCTGGAATTCCATCACCATATACTGTTTTACTTTCACCTTTGGTTATTGAACCGATAGGAGAAATTACCGCAGCAGTTCCGCAACAGAAAGCCTCATCTGCATTCATTGCAAATTCAGCAGTTACCTTTGTTTCAATTACTTCCATCCCATTATTACGGGCCAATTTGATAATCGAATCACGAGTAATGCCTGGCAAGATTGTTCCAGTTAATTCAGGAGTGTACAATATTCCATCTTTTATACAGAAGAAATTAGCAGCACCGACTTCCTCAATACAGGAATGTGTTTCAGCATCTAGGTAGATTACTTCGGAAAAACCAGCAGCCTTCGCTTTCTTGCTTGGCATCATTCCAGGGGCATAATTACCAATCGCCTTGACTCCACCAGAGCCACCAGGTGCAGCACGGTGATATTCTTCTGAAATCAGTAAATCAATTGCAGTAACTCCACCTTTGAAATAAGGTCCTACTGGGGTAACATAAACCAAGAATGTGTATGATGGAGCGGGTGAAACTCCCAGGACAGCGCCTGAACCCATTAGTAATGGGCGCACATAAAGTGCGCCTTTACCCATCGGTGGGATCCACTTCAAATTTGCTGCAACTACCTGTTCAACAGCATCGATGAATACAGATTCTGGAACAGGTGGCATTCTCAAACGGTCAGCCCCTCGTTGCATTCTCCTAGCATTTTCTTCAGGCCTAAAAAATACAACTCTATCGTTTGCAGTTCGATATGCCTTCATACCTTCAAACAAGCCTTGACCATAATTTAGAACGCCAGCGGCTGGAGAAATTGACATATTGCCAAATGGGCGTAAATCTCCAGGCATCCAAGCTTCATCCTGCTTAGTTTCTGTCAAATACATTGTATCTGTTGGAGTTAAAGAAAATGTTAGGCTATCCCAATCGATATCATTGCTCATAATTTCACCAAGCCCGCATTTGTTCGGGAGCATAGACCCCTTTCAAGGGTTGTGGAAGTTTTGCCAATATGTTGGGAAGGAAAAGTTGGAGATAAATCGGCATTGCTCAGGCATATAATAGTTAAGGACTGGGCGCTGTTTTGGTTGTGGGGGGAGTCTATGGCTTGGCACGGCGACATCGGAATTATCAGTGGCCGTTATCATTCCACCGAGGTTGTAGAGGACGGCCAAACAATCCCCCGCACGGTAATAGAGTTATTTGGCCGCGCTAAAAATGGCCAATCTATTTGTTTGCTAATAGAGGGCCTTTCGCCGACTTTTGAAGTAGCCAGTCTTGGTGCCTGGAATGAAGGAGAAGACTTACCGGAATATCTGGTTAATCGGCTCCGAAGCCTAGGTGCGCACGAAGATATTGTCAGTTGTAAAGGTCCTGTAATGAAATTAACAGACTTGGGTATGAGGCCAACATGGCAAATAGAAGTCAAACAACCATACCTCGTTCCCCAGTTACGCAAACAGTTACAACAGCAAGGCTGGAGTATTTTTTCTGGAGATATACCTTATCTGAATCGGATATTTTTGGATTTAGATTTAGGAATGCATGTTTCTGTTGAAGGTCAATTAATCGATCAAAGAAGTGCTGATGATGAAGATGGTAGCCGAATGGCTGCGGTAATCGAAGCGGGTGGAGTTGGCCGTTATCCGGTTGATGTTACAGTTAGTTGTAATCTCTCCAATTTGGTAGCAGCAGAACCATTCCCAGTCCCATTTAAGGTATTTTCATTTGATTTGGAGACCAGTATCGCCCACAATACTGTACTTTGTGGTGCTGCTTGGATTGAAAACATGCAAGATGGTACGCGGCAACAATTTTCATTCATCGGGACAGAATCTCATATTCTTGAACAGATGACTCTTGTAGTTCGGGCAAATGACCCAGATATTATCACGGGCTACAACATTGATAATTTTGATTTGCCGCGTCTTTTCGAGAGAACTGAAGTATTGGCTAAGAAAATAGAATGGAGAAAAAGAGCCCAATTATTCGGCTGGGGCAGAGTTCCTCAAATTGAATCGGAGTTGAAACGAACTAGAGCAGGGCTAATGCCAAAACGTCAATCTACTCGTGCTTGGAATATAGCGGGGCGAGCAATAGTTGATTGTTGGTGGCAAGCAAGAATTGCACTCAAGCCGCAAAGAGAAACTCTAAGTTTCGTCTCAAAATTATTATTTCCAGATGATGATGAACGCCATAAAATGGATATCGATGCATCGAATATGGATGTTGAATGGGCCAATCGTCCAGACGAAGTTCTTGAATATTGTATCAGAGATGCGGCTTTGCCATTAGATATTCTAAATGCAATACAAGTAATTCGCCGTAAGGAGGCGGTTGCCAGTGTTGCTAAGGTCAATTTTGATACCGCTGCTAATGGTAGTACAAGTCAATTAATCGATTCCTTGGTTATTCGCCTAGCCGATTCAAAGAATATCGCTGTACCATTAACCGGTTCAGCAGATGCCAAAGAAGGTCAAATTACAGGTGGATATGTTCACGATGTTGAAGCGGGTTTACATCCATGGATTGCAGTATTGGATTTCAAAAGTATGTATCCATCAATTATGATCGGCCACAATATCTGTTATACCACCAGAGTTGACTCCAATCAAGACATCCAACCTGCAGAAGATGAATTGATTCATACTGCACCGACCGGTGCAAAATTCCTTCATCAAGATACTCGTAAAGGATTAGTTCCGTTGTTATTAGAAGATTTAATGGCACAAAGAGATCAACACAAAGCGGGTATGAAGGCCGCTAAAGCCACTCAAGATGACAATGCCTTACAATTTCATGACTCTATGCAATATGCGGTAAAGATTCTAATGAATTCTTTTTATGGCGTTTTTGCATCAGGGTTTTATCGTTTTACCCATCGCGATTTAGGTTCATCAATTACCGCTTGGGCGCGTCATAACATCAAAGCGATAATTGCTAGTTTGGAAGAAGAAGGGCATTCAGTAGTCTATTCCGATACCGATTCAATATTTGTTCGTTCACCGGTTGGTGAAAACTCAATTTCAGTTTTGAAAGAAGATTCAACCGAAGCTGAGATTGAAAATTGGAATAATGCAAAACAAGCGATGATAACTTTTGGATTAGATATAGCACAACGCTTTAGTAAAGATTCGGCAATATTGGAATTTGAAAAAGGATTATCGGTGTTTTTCAGTCATGGTGCCAAGAAAAGATATGTTGGGCAAGTGGTTTGGCCGAGTGAAGAAATGTTAATTCGCGGCTATGAAACTCAAAGGACAGATACATTTTCTTATCTACGCGATACGATGAAACAAATGTTTAATTTCGCACTGGCCGATGAAGGCGAGGAGTTGGTACAATACGCATTGAGCAGAGTTCAAGCTGTTAAAAACAAGCAAGTCGATGCTTCGGAGTTAGTGCTTTCAAAATCGTGTAAAGGAAAATTGAATAAAGATGGCACTATTGATTTTACTAAACATTATGCAAATCCAGATTCAATGGCGCAAGTTAGAATTGCTCGCGCTTTGATAAAAAAGGGACTTGGTTTCACACCTGGTATGAAAGTTGCTTATATCGTAAGTGATGCTAGTAATAGGCCAATGAATGTAGAACCATGGCTTGAAGGTGAAGAAAATGGCGGCATTAGCGGCTACGATGAGATCTTCTATGCAGAACGAACTGCCGCAGCAATCGGCCGTATTACGGAGGCATTTGGCTGGAGTGCCAAAGAATTAGTTGCGGGTAATCGCCAAACCTCACTATTTTCATTCTAAAGCGTACTTGTGAAGGAAGGGCTTTTCAAACAGCAGGCTTAGCAAGTAAACGATGAAGTTGCACTTTGGCCCAGTTTTGATGGCTTTCATGATGGTATTGGTTAGTTTATCTGGATGTATTTTCGAGGACGAAAGTTCCTCTTCCGGTGACCTATTAGCAGTTTTCAATTACTCTTCGAGCAATGAAAATATCAGAGTCGGCGACTCTGTCTCGTTTGATGCCAGTAGTTCAACACCGGCCGATGGAAGTTTGACATATCGTTGGGATTTTGATGGCGACTCCTCGGTAGATAAAACAGGGAAAACCGCCGAATGGTCTTATGATTCAGTCGGAATAAAAACGGTAATATTAACAATTTCAGATGGATTTGGAATTTCAGAACAGGTTAGGAATCTAACCATTGTTGATGCTACAGCAGTCGCACCAATAGCCGAAATCACTCAGTATAATGACGCTGAGGATTGCGAAGACAATGAAATCGATGAAAACTCAAAAATTGTCGTGTGGATGTGCCATTATGATAAAAGTCAAACCGATCGAGATGTTTCAGAAACAACGACGATATCTCTAGATGCATCTAATTCAGATGCAGGTGACCCTAACGAATATATTCCAGATTATGATTGGGACTTAGATCTAAATGTTGATGCAGATAACGATGGAGATGCTGAAAATGATGTCGATTTGAGTGGTGTGTCGGTAAATTGGAACGATGTAGAACCAGGCGAATATGAAGTAAAATTGAACATAGTAAATAGCCAAGGCTTAGTTGATTCTGATACAATCAAAATCTATGTCTCTTATGCTGCTAAATGGTCAGACTTTGAAATGGCAGGAAATAATTCCGGAAATGGTGTCGAACTTGACTTTGATGTCAAAATTTCTTATGATAGAGATACTGGAAATACCATTAAAATAGCAGTAGCAGAGTTGACTTATCCGCAGCAAGATGGAGATGCAATCGGCTGTGATACGCCGGGAGCAACTCACTGTCGAGCAAAATTAGAGATTTATGCATATAATGAAGATGATGATGAAGCCGCTAATACCACACATATTGGATTGGACCAACGTGATGATGGAGAGGATTGCGATGAAGAAAACGATTGCGTACACCTTGAACTCCGAAATTATCTTTTTGGTGATGCTGAAAATGATAATACCTATGGTGACGGAGATTGGACTTTCAAAATCCAAAATGATAAACAAAACGATTTACAAGTAGAATCATTCGTCATCAGATTAGTATATGTCTGATAATATTGCAATTTTGTTGCACAATTGCTTTACGCTAACAATTTCTTTGCAAGAGGCTAAATAGATTTGCCAATCCACCACAAAATAACACTACTATGAAAGGGCAAGGGGGGGAATGAAATGGACTTGAAAGACACTGCCAATAAACTAATTCAGGGTGATGTAAAAGGTGTTATCACAAATGTTTCTAAACAATTTGAACGGACAATTGGATTGGTTGGAGTAATTATTATTTCACTTTCAGCAATGCTTGGTTCTGGATTGTTTGTTTTACCTTCTTTTGCAGCATTGATGATGGGTGAGGGTATTTGGTTAGCATTCTTACTAGCAGCCTCCGTAGTATTGCCGGGTGCTCTTTCTAAATCAGAATTGGCTTCAGGAATGCCTTCAAGTGGGGGCTCATATGTTTATTTGGAACGAACCTATGGCCCTCTAGTTGGTACGATTAGTGGTTTAGGTTTATGGGCATCATTCATGCTTAAGTCTTCATTTGCTTTAATTGGTTTTTCGGCTTATTTGTATACGGTTACTAATTATTTTGATATTGAATTGAATACATATGCAGTATCAATATCTGCTTTGGTATTAATTACAGTAGTAAATATTCTTGGTGTCAAAAAGGTCAAGATTATTCAGGCTCCGATTTTAGCATTTACGATATGTCTTTTGATAATTATTTCAGTTATGGCTTTGTTCGATGATTCAACTAATTTGTCTCGACCATGGGATGCTGCGTTTGGTACTGACCCTTGGACAATTGCTGAAACTGCAGCATTTGTATTCGTTGCATATGCAGGTGTTACTAAGGTGGCAGCGATTGGGGGCGAAGTCAAAAACCCGGGAAAAAATTTACCTTATGGAATAATCATTTCTTTGGCCATAGCAACCGTGCTGTATTGTAGTATCACATACATTATGATGGCAACGATACCGGGAGAATGGTGGATAAACAGTAATGGTAGTACAGTCGAAGACCCTATTTACAAATTCGTAGAGACTGTTGCAGGTTCAAAAATAGGTGTGTTTGCAGCGATATTAGCAGTTTTAACTATGATCTCCATGGCTCTTGCGGGAATCTTAGCAGCATCTAGGTTTTTGTTTGCAATGGCTAGAGATGGTTTGCTTCCACAATCTTTAGAGGAAGTTAATGCAAAGTATGAAACCCCTCATTGGCCAATAATTTTGACTGCAGCAGCTATGGGTGCTGCAATTCTTTTACTTCCGGTAAAAGATGTTGCAAAACTTGCTTCTGGGTTCAAAATAATGATATTCATTATGATTAATTTATGTGTGATAATTCTGCGCCAGACCAAATTCAAACATGAATGGAATCCAGAATACAGGGCTCCACTTTATCCATTCATCCATATTTGGGGAATTGTAGCAGGGTTAGTTTTGGTTTACATCATGGGTACGAAAGCAATAATCGGTGGAGTTGCAGCTATAATCATGGGTTTGATAGTGTACCACTTATATGGTAAAAAGCACGCACATCCAAGAGAAACTCCATTCGACACGTTCAAGCAAGAGTTCCTAAATCCGTCACCAGCAGAGCACAAACGCCGTGCGGAAATGTTCCATATGGCTGATTTCGGTGGTAAGAACCACTTGACTCTCAAAGAATTCCAGCACGCTTTGAAACATCTTGGTTTTAATTATAATTTGGATGAATCGCGTCTTATTTTTCACAAGGCTGATCTTAATGAAGATGGAGTTATTGACATTGACGAATTCCTTGACAGTTTTGAAAAAGGCGATGAAGAATAAATGTTAGAGTTCAATTACATATCTTAAAGCGGTATGCGCACCAGCGATGACTGATGAGAAGAACACGTATCGTGTCTACCATCGGGCCATCTTGTGATTCTCCTGAAGTTCTTGAATCAATTCTTAGAGCCGGTGTTGATGTCTGTAGATTGAATTATTCACATGGTGAACCAGCCGGTAAAACAGCAATATATGAGCGAATTAGGCAATTTGAAGAAGTCCTCGGCAAGCCCACTTGCATACTTGCAGATTTACCAGGTCCTAAATTGAGGCTAGGGGAGTTTCCTGGCGTAATTGTATTGGTCAAGGGCCAATCTGTAGACCTCCATTGTGGTGTGGCTAAGATGCGTAATGCAAGTGCTGCAAAGTTACCAGTAGAATATGCGGGTCTTAGTTCAGAATTAAACGTAAACGATCCAGTTCTTATCGCTGACGGCTTGATTCGGTTAATTGTCAAACAAACTGAGGCCAAATCTGGGGGAATTGTTACTTGTGAAGTTGACGATGGAGGCCCTGTTAGTGCAAGAAAAGGAATCAATGTTCCAGGTACAATGGTAGATTTACCAGCGATTGGTCCACATGACAAACTTGCATTAGAACATGCACTCGAAAATGGTGCAGATTATATTGCGGTCAGTTATGTTCGTACCGCTGAAGATTTATTACCGGCTAGAGAAGCGATAAAAAAGGCTGGTCAACATGTTCCAATTATCGCTAAAATAGAACACCCAACCGCTTTAGAGAATCTAGAAGAGATTCTAGATGTGGCTGATGCTGTAATGGTAGCAAGGGGTGATTTGGGGGTGGAAATTCCATTGGAACAAGTACCGTTGGCCCAACAAAAAATCATCGACGGTGCGTTGCAAAGAGGTATGCCGGTGATTGTAGCAACACAAATGCTGGATTCAATGATTCTCAATTCACGGCCTACAAGGGCTGAAGTGAGTGATATTTCTAATGCGATTCGCTTTGGTGCTACTGCTGTAATGCTCTCCGGTGAAACCGCCTCTGGAAACTATCCGCTACAATCGGTTGAGACGATGGCGAAAATTGCTATTGCCACAGAACAAGGATTGGAATCATCAGGTGCTAGCCCAAGTGGGTCGGTAAGATACAAAGCAACAAGAGCAGTTGCACATGCTGGTGTTGAATTGGCAAAAATTAGTAAAGCGGTAAGGCTTGTTGTTGCTACTGAGCATGGTAATGCGCCGAGATTGGTTGCTGGACACCAGCCAGGGATTCCAATTACTGCGGTCAGTGATCGAATTAGAGCAGCTCGAAGAGTCCAATTATTGCCGGGGGTTGATAGTATAATTATCAAAGAACACCAACGCGGTTCAGAAACAATGGAGGTAGCGGTCTCGGCGCTTTTGGCCGATGGAAGGCTCAACCTGGGAGATCGTGTAGTGGCAATTTCAGGAAGCCCCCTTGCAATGAGGGGTGTCACTAGTACAATTCGAATGTATCGCATCTCCAAAGATGGAACTATTCTTGGAGCCGAATAATCGTCCGCAATAACCGCTCTCGCTAATATTGTGAATTTGAGTCATTTGAGATTATTTTACCAATTATTTTGAATTAATAAGCCCCCCGTGGCCCGATTATGTTTATTTACATTTACATTAAGTTAGATAAAAACAGTCGCGGTCTTCAAATAGGGGTTTCTTGTCGGCTGACTCGCTAAGGAGTTATCAATATGGGATCTCAATGGGAAGATAGAAAGAAGTCACACTTGAATATCGTGTTTATTGGACACGTAGACCACGGAAAGTCCACTACTGTTGGACGCCTACTTTTGGACTCCGGTCACATCGAAGGTCACGTAGTTGAAAAGAACGAAAAACTTGCTGCAGAATCTGGTAAGGCTGGATTCGGTCTTGCATACGTCATGGACGGACTAAAGGAAGAGCGCGAACGTGGTATTACTATCGACGTTGCTCACAAGGAATTTTTCACTCCTAACTACTACTGGACTGTTATTGACGCTCCAGGTCACCGTGATTTCGTAAAGAACATGATTACTGGTGCTTCACAAGCAGACGCAGCAGTTCTACTATGTGCAGCAAATGATGGTGTTAACTCACAAACCAAGGAACACGCTTTCCTTGCTCGTGTACTTGGTGTTTCACAACTCATTGTTCACGTCAACAAGATGGATATCTCTGGTGTTGACTGGTCAGAAGACAAGTATAACGCAGCATGTAAGGAAGTTGGTGCACTATTGAAGCAAGCAGGATACAAGCCTGATGAGATACCAATGATTCCAGCATCTTCTCTAAACGGAGACAATGTATTCAACAAGTCCGACAAGTGCCCTTGGTACAACGGACCTACACTGTTCGAGGCTATTGACATGGTTAAAATGCCTCCTAAGCCAATTGACAAACCACTTCGTTTGCCAATTCAAGATGTCTACAAGATTTCAGGTATCGGAACTGTTCCAGTAGGAAAGATCGAAACCGGAACTCTAAACGTTGGAAAGACAGTTGTCTTCAATCCATCACAGAAGTCCGCTGAAGTCAAGTCTATTGAGATGCATCACACAATGGTTGACAAGGCAGAGCCTGGTGACAACGTTGGATTCAACGTTCGTGGCCTAGCAGCTGTTGACATCCGCCGTGGAGACGTTGCAGGATACACAGACTCTGCACCTACATTCGTTCGTCATGACGAAACATTCGTTGGACAGATTAGTATTATGGGCATTCCAAAGGCAGTTTCAGTAGGATACACTCCTGTATTCCACGCTCACACTGCTCAAGTTGCAATCCGCTTCTTAGATCTTCTAGAAAAGACCAACAAGAAGGGTAAGGAAGCCAATCCTGCTTTCCTAAAGACTGGAGACCAAGCAATGATTCGCTTCGCTCCTACCAAGCCTTTTGCAATCGAGCAATTGGACACCTTCCCGCAACTTGCCCGTTTCGCTATTCGTGACATGGGTAAGACAGTCGCTGCTGGTGTTTGTCTAAAGATCGAAAAGAAGGCATAATTGTTTTCATCTGATATTTCGGAGGGATGATTAATGGCTGCAATAACAATTATCAAATTGACTGGTGAAAATCACTCAGACATTGATCTAGTCGCAGCACAAATCAAGAACATTTGTGAAACAGGTGGCATTTCTCTTCGTGGACCAATTCCACTACCTACACGCCGTCTAGTCGTGCCAGTTCGTAAGGCACCATCCGGTGAAGGCAGTGAGACATACGATCACTGGGAACTGAGAGTTCACAAGCGTCTTCTTGAGATGGACATTACCTCTGGTAAGGATGAAAATGCACTTCGTGCAGTAGCTCGTATCCAAATCCCAGATACTGTAAGCATTGAACTTTCAATGCGAGCAGTTAACTGAATCGGTAGTTATTGATAATAATGCTCTTGGCCGTAAGGCTAGTAATTTGATGAGTCACTCGGCCAATGAAATGTAATTCTTACATTCATAGAGTCGCAATCTTTGCGAACCCGCCATCGACTAACATCTCTGCTGTTAATGAATCTAAGAAGTGCACATCACCGACTTCCAAAGTAACTTCTTCACCCGCAGCGTTAATTATCGCTTCAGGTAATGACTCCAAAATTCTAACTCGCACTAAATCATCAGTCGCAACCTCAACTTCAGTCTCAACTTGTTGAGCCACAATCGTATCTTCTAAGATTATTTCACTGGTCTTGGAAGATGGCGCTAGTTCCATCGCTGCTGCATGACGCACTTCACCAGCCATTTCTTCCATGAAGTAAGTCAAATCCTCATCTTCATCTTTAGAGGCTCTAGAATTGGTTTCTTGAATTCTTTTTCTATCATCTAAATCAGCATGAATGTGCTCATCTAGGTCGGGCCATTCAGTATCACTAAAACGCTCTTCCTCATCAGCATCCATAAGTTCCATTTTTTCAGGTTCATCATCTTCGAAAGCCAAAGCCGGAGGTGGGTTACCGGTCAAGTTCTTGTTGGAGAAAGAATCTAATTGCATAGTTCCCGGTGCATGGCGAATTTGGCTTATTCCTCCTTCGCCAGCGATACCATTCTGCATCCCGTTCCAATCAACTCCCATCTTAAAGCGGTCTATTTGAATCTGTAACGCATGATAGAAAGCTTTCTCTTCAGGATCGTGACGATGCCAATCAAGTGAAGGTAATTCTTGGTTCTTAGCGGTATTCGCAGTGGCCCTCATCGATTGGCTAGCAGCATGCTGCATCATTGCGACCATTCTTTTACGCGCTAAATCACTTGCAATGCGACGAATATTTGCTTGTCTTTTCTGGAGGTTTTGCAAGCGAATACCTGTTGCACCGACCCTTAGCATATCCTGAATGTCCAAATCGATATCAGAAAGTAATTTTTTAACGTTTTCCCAAAAATCAGTTCTCGGCAAACCAATAGGAACATTTCGCCCTGATTGTTGCCGATTAGTGGTGAATAATTGTTCTTCCACCTCGTGCGCTTGGGCGCTATCGAGTTCTCGTGGAGGCGACATTATGGCAACCCTGTCGCCCACGATTCTTGAACCCTTCACTAAAACCGTTTCACACATTTCACACTCACTTTGATATTCAAAGACCCAACCTCGCGGAGCGAGGTCGGTTGGAGATGAGTGCTAAGAAAGGATTCCAAGGTGATAAAAACCCTCAATGTAATTCTGCACTTTTCATTGTATTGATCTTATTAATCACAGCCTATACTCCTCTGATAGGAAACTCCCAACCAGATGAGATGCTGGAAAAAGCATTCACTGAAGTCGGTTTTGCAGCAAAATCACCATCGATTGAACATTGGTCTGGCCCAGACTCTTTCTATCCAAACTCCACCCAAACCGGTGTTGACCAAACTCTCAATTCCTCTATTAATATTCCATATAATCAAAGCGTTAGCACAGCAGAAATCTCACTGCAACCTCTTTTCAGTTCAACCAATAATAATGGAACAATGTATGGCCCTCAATCTGCTAATAATTGGAATGGCACCCATAATGGCACCAATGGCATCGGGCATACTGGAATGCTTACGCTAGCGACTAATTCTTCACTTGGAACATTGGCAGATTTTGAACAGAATGTCTACACTCCTATCAACTGGATGGGAAATGGAGATAATGATGATATCTGGCATATATTACGTCCGACGATAGACTCACTCAACACTTCAAGTAATCAGTCTGTACCATCAAGTACGAGTCAAGGAATCGGGTATTTGAGTTCAAGGGCATTAGGAGACCTTTCTCAAAACTTCAATTCCTGTCTTAGTTCATCGGAATTTGAAGTTCCTAATTTTGTTAATAATTATTCTTTGACAACAAAGGTATGGATTTCTCTTTTAGATTCAGATGCTGTTTGGATTGAGGCGATGAATGATTCGGGAATCTGGCAAGTGATCACTCCAGATTCCAATTATAGCAATTCTAGTTTGCTAAATGGTTCACCTTCAATGGTTTGGTCGGGTCAAAGCGATGCCTGGCTTTCACAGCGTTTCCAATTAGATTCGATAGTTTCATCACAAAGTAATGAAATCAAAATCAGGTTCTGCCTACAGACTTCTTCAACTGCTAGTGCCCGTGCAGGAGTCTTTTTTGATGAGTTTAGGTTACACAATGATGGAGACCAATCCGGTGCCTGGTTACACGGAAGTTTGAATGGAGATTATGCACCAAATGCAAATGGAAGATTGATAGTTCCAGCAAATCTTAGCAATTTGAGTGGAGTACTAGAGGTTGAGTTATTTACCAATTGGGATATTGAAGGCGGTAATAATGATGGAATGACTACTTGGTTATCACTTGACAATGGAACAAATTGGTTTTTACTTTC
>ENA-UZWR01009241-UZWR01009241.1-metagenome-genome-assembly--contig:-Day-1-25m-contig-9241_pt1 | contig 13488 bp, 7 predicted proteins | sample MGYA00260337_ERZ794897 | MGnify/ENA metagenome assembly ERZ794897 | reverse complement strand
CGAATTACCGAAACCTTTGGATGGACTGCAAAAGACCTCTTCGGCGGTCACAGACAGACCTCATTGTTCTCATTTTAAGCAAACAAAACGCAAAAGGCTTCTAAATAGCCAGCATACAGGCAATTGTATGGGCGCTTGGAAGAAAGCAACATTACTCGCTGGTTTGATGATGATCAGTGGACTTGCTGGCTGCTTCGGAAATGACGATGACGAATCGAATGGCGAAATCGTCGCAGTCTTCACCTATTCACCTGCCACAAACATCCGTGCAGGGCAAACCATTGACTTCGATGCAGGTGATTCGTTACCAAGCGGTATTGCGTTAACGTACAAGTGGGACTTTGATTCAGACAATTCAATTGATGCAACAGGACGTACATCCGATTACAACTATCCAGAGACTGGGACTTACACTGTTACTCTGACAGTTAGCGACGGTTCCAAAAGCCAGAGCACAAGCAAGGAATTGACCATTGTTGACGCAACGGCGCTCCCTCCAACAGCCGAGATTACTCCAGAGTCTTCGGATGAAGACTGCTTGGGAGAAGATGTTGATGAAGGCAACTACATTCACATCTGGATTTGTGATTTAGACAAGAGTCAATCAGACCGGAATGCAGATGGTGAAGTGACCATAGAACTCGATGCAGGAGACTCAAGTTCAGGCTCAAATGATGATTATATCTCAAAGTATTACTGGGATCTTGACCTTGAATATGACGCAGACGGTGATGGCGATGCAGAGAACGATAACGACCTCGAAGGAGAAACCGTTGATTGGAAAGATCTTCGTCCAGGTGAGTACGAAGTCGGTTTAACCATCATAAATGGGAAGGGATTAACCGATTCGGATGACATCAAGGTTTATGTCTCGTATGGGGCTTCTTGGCTTGATTTCCCTATTGGAAGAAGAGCCAGCGGGGCTCCAACGCAAATCGATTATGATTTCTATGTAAACTATGACCAAGATTCAGGCAACACCATTCGCAAAGTTGTTGGAGATTTGATGTATCCTCAACAAGATGAACCCTGTTTAATTGATGGACAATGCCCGGGAGAACTTGATTTGGTGGCTTTTAATGAAGAAGATGAAGAAGCTCAAAGCACTGTACCTTCAGACGATTCAGCATACGAGTCACGAGATGGGGGCGACTGTGACTCAGAGAAATACTGTGTGACAATGACGCTATCATCCTACGTATTTACCGATACTGACAACACTTATGGTGCCGGAGATTGGACGATGAAGGTGTCAAACAACAGGACCGTCGACCAACAAGTTGATTCGTTCTTCTTGAGGCTCGTTTACAAGTGATAACCGCGCCGCAGCACACATTTTTCGAAAGAAATAGACAGTTGAATATCACCGACTCTTTGAAATAGGGGAGGTTTGTCGCAAGAGTCGCTAAGGAGCAATTATTATGCCAGCACAATGGGAAGATAAGAACAAGCCACATCGTAACATCGTCTTCGTCGGTCACGTTGATCACGGAAAGTCGACCACTGTTGGTCGTCTTCTTCTTGACTCCGGTCACATCGAAGAACACGTTATCGAGAAGAACGAAAAACTCGCCGCTGAAGCAGGTAAGGCCGGATTCGGACTTGCATATGTTATGGACGGTCTAAAGGAAGAGCGAGAACGTGGAATTACCATCGACGTCGCTCACAAGGAGTTTTTCACTCCTAAGTACTACTGGACTATCATCGACGCACCTGGTCACCGTGATTTCGTAAAGAACATGATTACTGGAGCTTCCCAAGCAGACACAGCAGTTCTACTCTGTGCTGCTAACGACGGTGTTAACGCACAAACCAAGGAACACGCTTTCCTCGCAAAGGTTCTTGGTGTCAAGGAACTGATTGTCCACGTAAACAAGATGGACATCTCTGGTGTTGACTGGTCAGAAGACAAGTACAAGGCAGCTGTTGACGAAGTTTCACAACTTCTCAAGATGGCTGGATTTGGTAGTCAACTCGACAAGATCCCAATGATCCCTGCTTCTTCATTGAAGGGCGACAACGTTTTCAAGAAGAGCGAGAACACTCCATGGTACAATGGACCAACACTCTTCGAAGCAATCGATGCTGCTGCAATGCCAAACAAGCCTCTAGACAAGCCACTTCGACTTCCTATCCAAGATGTCTACAAGATCTCAGGTATCGGAACTGTCCCAGTCGGTAAGATTGAAACAGGTACTCTGAACTCTGGAAAGACTGTTGTCTTCAATCCATCTCAGAAGTCTGCTGAAGTCAAGTCAATTGAAATGCACCACACAATCGTCGACAAGGCTGAGCCTGGTGACAACGTCGGTTTCAACGTCCGTGGCCTTGCTGCTGACGAAATCCGCCGTGGTGACGTTGCTGGATACACTGACAGCGAACCAACGTTCGTTCGTCACGACGAAACCTTCGTCGGTCAAATCCAACTTATGGACATTCCAAAGGCTGTATCCGTCGGATACACCCCGGTTTTCCACGCACACACTGCTCAAGTTGCTATCAAGTTCCAAGAACTTCTTGAAAAGACAAATAAGAATGGTAAGGAAGCTAACCCATCGTTCCTCAAGAACGGCGATGCATGTTTGATCCGTTTCCAACCAATGAAGCCTTTTGCTATTGAGCAAATGGACACCTTCCCTGAATTGTCACGATTCGCTATTCGTGACATGGGTAAGACTGTCGCTGCTGGTGTTTGTCTCAAGATTGAGAAGAAGTGAGTTCCAATACTCAATGAAACTTGAACAGGATGTATGAATTATGGCAGCCGTTACCGTCATCAAACTCACCGGAAACAACCACTCCGACATTGATCGTGTAGCAAGCCACATTCGTGCAATCTGCGATCAAAGCGATACCAAGCTTCGAGGTCCAATTCCTCTACCAACACGCCGTCTGGTCGTTCCTGTCCGACGTGCACCTGATGGTGAAGGAAGCGAAACCTACGACCACTGGGAACTTCGTGTTCACAAGCGATTGTTGGAAATGCACCTCAACTCAGGTAAGGATGAAACCTCTCTGCGACAAGTCGCAAAGATCGACATTCCTGACTCAGTAACCATCGAGTTATCGATGCGCACTGTCAACTGAAGTGGAACGTTTCTCTGAAACCTTGTTCTGTTCTAAACAGACTATGCTATCTTGAATCTTCAAGATGCTTAATCACAATGGTGCAGCTTCTGCAGCGCCTGAATCGATAAGCCATTGAGCCATGCCGGTCTCTAAGTTGTGAACATCTCCTGCTTGGAGCATCAACTCAGATCCGTCTGCTGTTGCAATTGCTTCATCGAATGAAGTAAGAATTCGAATTCGAATAAGAGGAGTCGTCTCGGCTGATTTCTCTTCTTCCTTTGGAGAATCGTCCATCCAATCATCAGTAATTGCCGATGTTGCTGATGGGGCGAGTTCCATAGCTGCACCGTGCTTACCCTCGCTCGATGGCGCTTGGGGAAGTGGTGCGGGTGGACTCATATGTTCCTCAGTATGCTCTGGTATAGGTACTGGTTCCATAGAATCCCATTCCAATGCAGCAATTCGATCTTCTTCATCGATATCCATTGTATCGACTGGTTCCGGTCGTTGATCTTCAAAGATCAAGTCTGGTGGTGGTTGATTCGTAATCGGCTTTTCAGTAAAGTCTCCTAATTGCATCGTACCTGGCTTATGGGTCGGCGTTGCAAACTCCATTTCTCCACGAAGTCCATCTTGCATCTCTTGCCATCCAATGGATTTCTTGAATCGATCCATCTCAGTTTGAATTGCACTGTATAACTGACGTTCATTCACATCTGTTTTTTGCCAATCCAATGGGGGTAAAACAGTTGCATTATCGGTTACACTTGTTGCCATACGTAGCGACTGTGAAGCAGCATGCTGCATCATTGCGACCAATCGTCGGCGAGCTAACTCTGAGGCGATATGTCGAACGTTTGCTTGACGCTTCTGCTCGTTCTGTACTCTCAGGTCAGCACCATGCTGGCGAATCATGTTGTGAATCTGAACGTCAAGTGTTGTCAGTAATCGCTTGATCATTACCCAGAAATCTTTCCTCGGTAGGTGAACGGGAACTTGGCGATTGGTTTGTTGCCGATAAGTGGCGAACAACTGCTCCTGAATCTCACGGGCTTGAAGGTCCGTAAGCACAGGGTCGCTCGACATCATCCGAGCCTTACTCTTAGAGTCTTTGAACTCTCTTGCGCGGTCTTAATCAGAAGAGACGAGGCTTCATACCAAATGCCTCACCTTGCGAAGCAAGGTGAGATAGATGAACAAGCCCTCAGTTCAGTACAAAGCAGTGCTTCTTGTAGCACTCATAGTACTCGTTGGGCCTTCAACTCTTGTAAAAGGTGCGCCTACATCAACATCATCTGGTGAAATCACAATAACACCAACACCTGGCAATGAATCTATTCTTGCCAACATCTCGTCTGTCGTTCAAGTACCTGCAAACCATTCGATTACAAGTGGTGTATTAGGAATCGAAACTGAATGGACACCAATTGCAAATGGCGGATCCTATTACGGAACAGGATACAATAGAACATGGTCAAATGGAACTTATGACAACACTTCCTCGCTTGCACATGGAGGTAAACTCTCCCTTTCTACAGATACATCATTGGGAACATTAACAGATTTTGAATCGACAACACGAGTTCCAACAGGATGGCTTGGCATGGGACCTGACAGTTACGATTGGACAGTTGTCAATGTGACAACGCTTCAGGGTCAAGACCAGCCAAATAATGCCAGTAATGGTGTGCATTCTCTTGCCTTTGGTGCAAATCACAGTCTTACAGCGAATATGACTTCGTGTATTCTGTCTCCACAGTATTCAACGCCTGAAGTGGTTCGAAATCTCTCACTTTCATTCGACCATTGGCGCTCGTTTACATCAAACGATGCCCTATGGGTTGAGTATACATTCAATGATGCTGATGCATGGAATCAACTGGTTCCAACAAATGGATACAACGCCACAGTTACCTCTTCCCACCCTACTTCAGTCCAATCCTATTCATCTGTTTGGAGTGGCTCTTCGCTCCAATGGGATTCAGTCCATTTCCAATTAGACAATCTTGCAAACATCAGTTCGTCACGAACTATGCGCTTCAGAATGTGTGCCGATATGAGTGACGATCTCTCTCAACGAGGTGGTTGGTTTATCGATAATCTGACGTGGTACAATCAAGGGGATGAACCCGGTTCATGGTTCCATGGAAACTTGAATGGAGATTATGCTCCAAACGCAGATGGAACACTGGTTATGCCTGTAGATTTCAGTGGACTTGCTTCGCCAATTGAACTTGAAATTCGCTCGAATTGGGATATTGAAGGTGGTTCCAACGATGGCATGACCATCTGGTATTCACTCGACAATGGAACTTCATGGGTACTCCTGACTCCTCTTCCAGGCTTACCTGGTAACGGGGTGGCCTATCAAGGCCAATTCTATGTCGATGAGTCCTTTGGATGGTTGCCTATGTTCTATCCAGTATCGAATACGGTGCCCAATCATAGCAATGCTTCGTATGGATTATTGAAGTTCAACGTCCAAACAGATGCGATTGTCAATCATGGCGGTTCAGCTCCTGCATCTGGCTGGGAAGGCATCATGATCGATGATGTCACCCTCCATTCAGGTGCGAATACGGCCAATCCAATCAAGCGCGTATTGAATAATTTCACCAACATCCCCGATTACACAAATGGTTCAATCGATGGATGGCTCGACAATGTAAGTGCTCCAAATCAATGGCAATGGGTTTCCACCATGGGCGTCAATGGACCACGAACTGCCTCTGATTCATTCGAAGATGCTCATGATGCGCCTGCGGGTTGGTCAATTCAGAACATTCGTGGAGAAGGCTGGACGCTTGGAACTGTGAACAACTCGTCAGGGAATGGTCCAAATGGATGGCATTCGGGACAAAACGGAGCAGGAATCAAACTCGATGGTCAGTACAGTGCAAACTCGTATGCACATCTCATCTCACCAGAGTACAACTTGCCAACAAATGCAACCTCGCAACTCACTTTCCGGCACTGGGTTTGCACAGAATCAGCTTGGGATGGAGGAGCAGTCTCCCTTTCAACCGATGGTGGATTGAATTGGTGGTACCTGCCAGCAGACCCTGGTGGTTTCCACGATCGTATCTCAACAGTCAACAGCAATTCCCCATTCTATGGAGAAGGCCTTCTGGACGGCTCGCGTGTAACTGGAGGTTGCCATGGCGTCATACGTGGCTTTGAACTGAAAACAGCGGATCTCACGAATCTGTCAGGTGAATCCGTACGCCTTCGCTTTTCCTTCTTCTCAGATGAATTTGTAGAACGAGATGGCTGGTACATCGATGATGCAGGTATCGAAATTTCATTGTTTGAGAATGAAGGTGAATGGGTTTCCGAACCGTTCACTCCGAATCCAGTCTTTGGCTATGGTGTGCTTGATGCGAGTGCAATTCAACCTCAAAATACAACGTTACGCTTCAGTCTCATGGATATGAATGGAGACATTATTCCACAATATGAGCGAGTTACCGCACCGAAACAAATTCTTCTCAACCCTGAGGAATATCCTTCAGTGCGCATTGTCGTTCACATGTCAACAACCGACATTCTGGTAACACCAACGCTTGAGCGCCTCGGTCTTGGGCTCAAGCAGACATTTGGAGCCTATCAAATACAAACCAATTCGTTGCCGTCTTTCAATAATAGTCTGGTTGTTGATTCAAATGGATATATTTCAACACCCTCGTCTGATATCATCATAAATTCCTTTTTCCCACAATGCTACTGGGATGAAGTCATTGTAACACATCGAGGAAACAATGTTTCAGCACCTACTGGGACGTATTTCCTACCATACTTCGCTTACACATTGAAATCAAGCACTTACACTTCACAGCCAATGCCAACGACAACAACAGTGTATACGAGGGAGTCCCCTTACGGGGAGTCTTTGTTTGATATCACAGAACTCAATTTTACCTCATTTGTGGTCATGGGTGATTCATTCCTAGATTCAACGATTCAGCCAATCTGTGAAACAGGAATTGATGATCTACAGATTGGAATTGGGAACAACGGGGTTGAAGGATTCCCTTATCCACTCAGTGGTAATGATACGGGCCTGAGTGAACGGACGAAGTTCCATTCAGTAGAAAACGATTCATTCATCTCCTATGCAAACGAACATGGTGATATCGAATGGGAATCAAAGGCGTCTGTCGTGTACGATTTAGGTTATCATGGATACGCCCCCACTCCCTATAATATGCCTCAATATTCTGGGCAAATTAAAGCAGGATTTTTGGACCAATTTGTTTTGAAAATCCAGACTGGCCAAAACGCAACAAATGTCACTCTGAGTAATTTCGATTTAAATGGATACCAAATCTATGCAGTTCTCGCATCAGTTCCAGCAAACACAACCCAATATGTGCATGTTACAAGCCCAGGGATAACATTCAATCCAACACATCCGAATACCGCTGGAATGAATTACCAGACATTATCGGATTGGGGGCGTATCTCGATGTACTTGTATACGGATCATGATGCAAACCTAACAGCTCACTCCTTGCGTTCCTCTTCATTTTGTTCCACTTATGGTGGCATTTATTACGCGGATTCACTTCTTAATTCGGTTCTTAATGCCTCAAGTACGAATGATTCGAATTCGATGAGCAACATACCTCTCTCGGTTGAAACTGGAAAAGGAGGTGTGAAATTTAATTTTACGATATTTTCTGAACCAGTTCTCATCGATACAATCGTGGATGCTCCTGCTTCTCGATGGTTGCCAGGAACACTTCGAGAAGTGACGACACATCACATTCGTACTGACCCAACAGGTTCGATCACAGAAGTACCTGCATTAGAACGAATCAATATCTCGATGGGGCCATCCACATCTCATAGTGATGTACGAATCACAGCAGAATTAGATCGATTGGATACAACACCACGATTTATCCAAACATCGGGAGCAGGCATCGCCTCGCTTCATCCTTCCTCAAACGCTTCATGCACACAAAGTGAATGTACAGTGACGTGGGTCTTTGAGAGTACGTGGTTAAACGATGACATCGATGATGTGCATTGGATGGCATACGCAATCGATGAGACTGGATTGAAAACGGGTCCTGCTGTTTGGGCTGAAAATACTGCATACAATGATGTTGAGAACGATTTAGAGGCGTTCAATGTCCTTGCATTCGATGATGAAGGACGTGCACTCCATGATTGGACACAGCCGTTGTGGCCATTGCATGTCAATCCAGATACGGAGATGACGGTCTCGGGACGCGTCCGTTTCGAAGGCGTAGCGGAGAGATGGGTTGGAAATGGTGAAGCCCAAGTTTCAATCGAAGTCCGTGCAATCCCTCCAAAAAACATCAGTGGAGGCTTGGATGAATGGCCAGGAGAACCAATTGAATGGGCTCTTAGCAATACCTCCGAAGTTGACCAATACGGTCGTTTTTCTATCCCTCTAACTCTTCCTGACGCAGAAGAACTTGTCAGTGGTACGCTGTTGGAGGTACGTACCATCATCACCCGTTGTGGTCCAGTAGGCAATCAAGCCAATACAGCCTTCGATAAGACTGCTGAATCAACTTCGTTCGAAGTCTTGTATGATGAAACACCACCTGACCTCATCTCAGTCCAAATTCTCGATCAAAGTGGGTTACAGCCTGCTGATGGACATATTTGGATGCCAGATAGGCCAATCCCTCTTCGATTATTGATTCACGATGGGGATGGCTTAGAGACTCCCCTCACAATTCATACATGGTCAGAAGACAGGGATGATGCAAATGGGAATGGATTGATGGAAGAAATCGAATATCAATCATTTACAGCAAACATCAACCGAGGTGTACTTGAAGCAGAAGTCGATTTACCACTTCTTCAAACGAGTGATGTTCTTCCACCAGGGTATGTTGAAGGGCGATTAAGCGTCGTGGTTTCAGGTTATGATTTGGCTGGAAATGCATTACAAGGCGGGGGAACATATGATGAAGAAACGGATGCAGCAACCATCTATGTTCAACCATGGCAACCCACACTTTTAGATTTGGATTCTCTCAATATCGATACCATTGATGGGCATATATTTCCTGGTCAAACACACCATGTCTCGTTCGACCTCATCGATGGAAATGGCCTTTCAAGTCTTGACTCAATTACGCTTGGTCTCTTGGATTCTCAACAGGATGAGTGTTGGATTGAATACGCTCCACGATTTAACACAACAACAGGAGACGTCACATGCTTCACTGTTCCTCCAACTGTTACTGCACAGAAAGATTCTATCACTTCTCGATGGACACTCACAGTCTCATTCCAAATGCGATGGGACGCCATGAATGACATGAATGAACAACAATTCATCCCTTCTATCGTTGTAATCGATGAGAATCAAGACGTTGGTTTAGGCGCATCCTATCTTACTGATTTGAGTTGGAAAACCCATACACGTTTGTCACTTATCATTAATGCTGTAGCAGATCGAGTTGCTCCATTCGGTGTGTATGAAGACAATACATTGACGATGCATCTCGATGACTTTGCCGATATTGATGTCATCGTCGTTCACGAAGATACATTGGAACCTGCACTCCATATCCCATTTGATAGCAAGATTGTTTGGACGGTGTTTTACAATGCTGACACCACATTGTCTACGGAGTCAACAATCGATATGACTGGTCTGAGCAGCCTTCGCCTTGTGTTGAATTGGATGACAATCCCAAATGGTGTTGCTACACTCAATATTGACCTCACAGGCAACGTGTTTAATTTCTCATCACCCCTTAACATTCAACTGCAAATTGATGAGCAATCACCAACGGTGACACTTGACCCTGGAACCTTCAATGATTTGGATTCGAATGATATTAACGATATTCCAATTACAATTCATATCAGAGATGACTTCGGTGTTTCGCAACAAGGTGCAATGGTTCATTGGTGCTACGTACGGGCTGGAAAAGTCGTCGAAGGCTCGTTGGGCGAGAAATCTCTTGAATCAATTGGTACAACTGGTGAAATCACTTCATTCCAAACCATTCTCGATGTTGAAAGCACAGGCGTCTTGTTCGAGAAGAGTGATCGACTTAGCGTTTGGTTCTCCCATCAAGACCGCTCAGGCAATCTGATGGTTGGTGAAGCAACTGAATTCAATCCACTGGAAGTCTATGTCGTTTGGCTGGCGTTTGAACCCATTCCTGTATCGATAGAAGCAACACCATACAGACCATCAGTAGGCCAAACAATCGACATTGTGTTGACTGTCGAGAACATTGGCTACCTCAACGGTTCAACCTCCTTTATTCTGCAAGATGGTGATGGACTGAAACTTAACGAAGTAACATTCGATCTTGAGCCTGGAGAGCAAGACAGCATTACATGGGAAATTGAAGCTTGGAAAACGGGTCGCCTTGGAATGACCTTGAAAATGGACAATAACAGTGTTCTCATTCCTGTTCCAATGGCTGATGTAACCGGTGATTCTATCGAACAGAAATCTTCAGCATCAGAACTCGGGCTGAACATTCTCATCGTCATCCTCGCAGCGGGTGCAGTTGTTGGAACATACCTCATGCGGAAGCAACGCATCAAAGACTTGTATGATGAATTCGATATCGATGAAGAGACCATCAAACCACCACCGCGTCCGTTGGATTTGATGGATGCTGATGAAGAGGAATAGTCAAGAAGAAGACCATCGAGGGAAGCATACATGCCGGGGTTCCCGAGCGGTCAAAGGGGGTGGACTCAAGATCCTCTGCGTAATGCTTCGCAGGTTCGAATCCTGCCCCCGGCACCATTCTCACAGTTTTTCGAGTTCTTCCTTCGCATCTTCCGTTAACGATTGGAAGACCAAACCTTCAGGATTTTCGATCGCAATTAAGGCCTTTAGAGAATGCGATTCAGCCAGTCTTTCAGGTGCTTGAGCAACCTTTACTCGACTGTTCGACAAGGTAATTTTAGCCCCCGGTTGAGGCGCTTGAATTGATGATGGCATCCATATTCCAATGGTTCCTAAAGACGGATGCTGAGCAACGATAAGTTGTTCTTCAGCCGCTTCTCCAACAAGTGCTGTGATGTACAATGGTCGCTCATCATCCAACAATACTTCAGACGATTGCCAATCGGTTGAAACTTCAACATGACGCTCACTTTCTTGTCGCTTACTAATGTCTTCAACAGTTTTCTCAACAGCCTTTTGTTGCTGAGTCGTTTGTTCATGAATTCGGTCTAATACACGGCGCAGTCCTTCGACTTCCACGTCATCATCATCTTCCATTGCCCGATGTGCTAACAGCACTAATTCACCTAAATGTTCGTCGATGTTTCCATCAGTTGAGGAACATTCCATGGCTTCATCAAACAATTCGATTGCAAAGTCAGGACGGTTGAGTGCAAGGAATGATTCTCCCAATTCGGTCAATGCTTGCATAGCCACAGCGTGATCTGCTTGAACCATGGTTTGGACCTTAGAAATCGTTCCATCATAATCCTCACCGTTGAGGAACTGAGCCATCGATAGGACAACATGTTGTTTCAAATTCATCGATTCATTGAGCGCTTCTAAGCCGATTGCTGCCGATGATAATCGAACAGCCTTCTCGTGTTTTTTCGTTGATAATGCGAGGACGGAAAGACGAGCCAGGATTCGTGCTTCGATTGGATCATCATCGACGTGGGTTGCCTGGAACAATGCATTTGCAAGATGTTGGTGGGATCCCACTGCATCACCTTTCATTCGCTTCATGATGGCGAGAGCCATTTCGCTACGAACGAGAATACGTGAACTGAATCGATGTGCCACATCAACTAATTCTCGCTTCAATGGAGCTAAATCGATTCCAGAATCCTCGAGAACCTCTGCCATGAGTGCTTGCGTTTCCGAGATAACAACTTCCAGTGATTCATCAGCAAGTCGTTGCTTTAGATTCAGAACATGCTCCTCTAGACGAAGCACTTCTCGACAACTCTCGAACAATGGTTTGAGTTTTTTACGATGGCTTGTTTTGATGCCTTCACCACTCAGATGTCGACGTAATTGGAGCAAATAGTCGACACTTTCGCCTCCGTTTGCTTGTGCAGCAACGCTTGCTTTGACCTTTGCAGGAGCCGTTGAAAGCAATGAATCAACCATCCAAGTGATCTTTGCTTGGACGTCATATTCGTTTCGTCGACTGATCGCATACTGCATTTCAGCAGCCCGTATGCGACGACCTAATCGACGTAATTCACTCGCATGTTTTCCTTTTGCAGATTTAGCAATTCGTTCAAAGAACGTTGAGGGAGGACAGACCTCTCCAGCGAGTCGATGCTCTTCAGTTGCCTTTGCCATTTTGAAATCATCAGTGACCAGAAGAACATCATGGCCATCGCGTTGTAGGCTACTCGAGAGAACCATCAAGGACAAATCAACATCCTGTGGTGAAGCGCGTTCACCTATTTTCGAAGCCAAACCTCGTATTTGTCCATCATCAACTGAATGCGTTGTAAGAAGCGGCTTGACTTGTTCGAGTAAGTTTGGTCTTTGTTTCCACCGTTGGAATCGAACTGTTCGAATTTCTCCATGAACGCCATCGGTGACGTGCATCGTTTTCAGACATGACCTCAAATCTTTCAGAAGGGTTGTTGAACCCATTGCTCCCATGTGAATAAAGCAATTTGAATCGACAACATATGTGACCATGAGGATTCGAGTACAAGCCGAATCATAAGTCTTGAGCCGAATGTACTGCAAGAATTGCGTCAACCAGAGGAGCGATTGTTGCACTGTTTGGATACGGCGAGAGAACATCAGCAGCAGCACGCACATCGACAAATGGCGTTCCTACTGAAACGGACCAACCAGCCATGTCAAACATCGACAAATCATTTGGAGCATCACCAACACAGAGGAGGTCCTGTGCAGACCATCCCATTTTCTCCATCAGCATGGTCAAACCACTTCCCTTGGAGAGATGTGGTTCCATGAGATGAATTGCAAAACCTGTGCGGACAACATCGAGATGCTCCCATTTGCTTTCACGGATTGAGGAGGTAACTGCTTCGAGATCCTCATGGGCGAATAAGCACCATTCACTTTCTCTCCAAGCATTGGTTGTGATGCCTTCAGGATCAATTTCATCATGCTTCGTTGCCAGCCATTTCGCTGCTTCCTTTGCTTCTTGGCCAGATGCTCGAACGATGGCTTCAGGCCATGATGGATGCCAGAGGACACCTCCATTTTCACAGCAAATAGGGCCGCTTAGGCCAATGAATCTCCACAATCCGTAGGTGATTGCTCGGACATTTCCAGTTGCAAGGACGACTGTAATTCCTGCCGCTTCAAGCCTTCGCAAGGCTTCAACTGCATCCATGTCGAGAAGCTTCTTTTCATCGGTGAGCGTTCCATCGATATCGAAAGCGACGACCTTTGGACACCATCCAGGGGGTAGCCACTCCATAGCCTGTCGACCGACT
>ENA-UZWR01003997-UZWR01003997.1-metagenome-genome-assembly--contig:-Day-1-25m-contig-3997_pt1 | contig 13552 bp, 10 predicted proteins | sample MGYA00260337_ERZ794897 | MGnify/ENA metagenome assembly ERZ794897 | reverse complement strand
TTTTCCTCAGACCTATGAGGTTTTCAGAAGAGGGTGGTGGCCAGGTTCTCGAAGAAGATGGGGATTTCGAACTCGCCCCTCCCGAAATGAAGTGGCCTGGTTCTGTTAACTCCGAATTACTCAGAGTTCATTGGGAAGTTGTTGTTAAAATCAAAAGGCAAAACAAAATGCCACTGCTGTGGGTTATGCCAATCCTCGTGGAATTTCCAACATCCAAAATCCAACTCCAACATCTGAAAGTAAATGATTCTAGAACTGAGCATTTCTACATCGGTAAGCGTTAGGTTCATGTCCTACGCTTTGATGTAATGACATGAGCAAAAAGGCTTTGACAGCAATTATCCTTTCTTTGTTAATGTTGTCAGGATGCTTTGGAACCGACTCGTCTACTGAAGAGGAGAAGGAAGAAGTTGTTGAGCAATATACACTCAATGCCAATTGGGCTGAACTAAATCCAGCAGGTGAGATTAATCAAATCATAGAACTCAAACTTCTTCTGGATCAAAAGGGTCAAGGAACGTATTCCGCCACACTGGATACTGCACACGATAGAAACATTCCGAATGGAGCAGAAGTGCTGATTAATGAAAAGGAGACCTTCATTTCTATCATTCTTCAACCAACTACACATGGAGTTTTCACAATTAAAGTCACGATACTCTTGTCAACAGGTGTCGAGAGTGTGCATACAAATTCACTAACAGTGTTAATTCCTGATGAAGGCGTAACATCGTTAATTGTCCCTCAGTATATTGTTGTTGAATCTCCAATTATACAAATCCAAGGTCAGGTCTTACACCAAGATAGTTCAACATGCACCTTGAGTATGGACATACCTGATCAATCAATGAATGTGAACACTATCAAAGTACCAATTCAATCAGATGGTTCATTTTCTCAACTCGTCACAGGATTGGATGAAAGGGAAGACACTTTTGTAATCCAAAGTTTTGCTCTTTGTGGGGAATATACCTTTACGGAGGCTTATGGAAATACATCTGTCATAATTGTTGAAAACAATGACCTTGATGGAGATGGAATACTTGATGAGATGGACAATTGTCCGAATGGAATCGGTGAAGCTGATGGATGGGCGTCAAGCACATCAAGTGATATTGATCAGGATGGTTGTAGAGATTATGATGAAGATAACGATGATGACAGTGATGGTATATTTGATTCAGATGATTTGTGTACATCGACAATTGGTTGGATAAGCAATCATGAAAATGATCGAGACCAAGATGGATGCATGGATGATGGAAACGATGCTGATGACGATGGAGATGGTATTTTGGACGAGGTTGATTCCTGCTCAGATGGTGAACTTAACTGGCCTGCGAATCTTTACTTAGATTGGGATCAAGATGGATGCCATGATCTATTAGAGGATTTAGACGATGATAATGATGGAGAAAATGACACATCTGACCTTTGTCCTAAAGGCAGAACCAATTGGGTTCTTCAACGCAATTCAAATACTGATTTTGATAACGATGGGTGCTTTGATTCAACTGAAGACGACGATGATGACAATGATGCTGTCAACGACGTAAATGCAACTGGTGCAACCTTAGACCAATGCCCTCACACGCCCCTTGGTGCAACAGATGTTGATGAAAACGGCTGCGCTGCTGTCGAACGAGATAGTGATGCAGATGGCGTCAATGACCTTCTGGATCAGTGTGAAGGAACTCCATCTGGTTTGAGTGTCAATGCTGCTGGATGCGCAGACCTTGATGGAGATGGAGTCTTTGCGAACGTTGACATCTGCCCATACAGTCCTTCTAAATGGACAATTGATGCACAGGGATGTGCGATTATCCAGAGTCCAATTGCTTGGACATCTGGAACTACAGTGAATGGTCCGATGGATGTCGTTCCAACCTTTACTGTACCGACACTTGATGGAACGTTCACGTTCCAAAACAAGTGGACAGGAGATGATGTGTATCTCTTCATGTTCAAGTACACTGACTCGAGTGGAAACTCCAATTCAGGGACTTGGGCCACAAATCCTGGCACATTCATCCGAAGTCTTCCATCAAATACACATTTGTTCTATGGATCATTTGACTCTACATATCATAATGACGTAACTTCGAGAAAGAGTGATGTAGAATCTCGATTAAATCCAAGTGAAGAACAAGAATGGTCTGGCCGCATTCACTACATCGATATGGACGCAAGTAATATCCAAGGTGGTTTGGGTCAAATGATTTCGAATACCAATAGCCCATTTTTCATGGGGATTGATCGATTCCAAAGAGCAAGGGAAACTGGTTCAATTTATGCATGGGTCTCTCAGACCAATGATCCAAACCACTATGCGTATGAGCCCCATCAATGGAATGCAGAATTTGAGCCTGAGATTCGTATGCAAGACAGTGGCATTGATGTGGTAACATTGTATGACTTTGAGAGGCATGCAGGAGGTTGGGGTTCGAATCATAATTCATATCGAAATGCGACATTTAGTATGCCAGAAAATATGTCGTCATATGACACGTTAGAGGTGTTCCATGAACATGCTTGTGATGAACGAAGTAATCGATACCAAAAAAGTGACAACTCATATGGTGGTTGCCACGAATGGGATTATCTCGCTCACATGTACATTTGCGACGCGGATAATTCATCCGTATGTGGGACTGAATTCATGCGATGGATCACCACCTATGGGCGTGAAGGTCGTTGGCTTACCGACATAAGCCCATACCTATTCATGCTTGAAGATGATGAAACACGGAGATTCCGTTACAAAGGAGCGAACAAGGGTGATATGACCATTAAATTCCTCTTCTCTAATTGGGGAAGCGGTGAACGTGCACATGATGCTACATTTGCGTTTACTGGAGGAGAATTTGATGGAACGTACAATAATGAAAGTCGGTATCTAAGAAGCTTAAATTTCACAGTGCCAGACGATACAACTAGAGTTGAAATTATTGCAACAATAACTGGTCATGGATTCCAGAAAGATAATGCGAATTGCGCAGAATTCTGTGATCATGAACATCATTACTACATCGATAATCATCACGCCTATGAATGGCATCCAATTGTCGGCTCAAATACTGGATGCGAAAACGAAATTGCAAATGGAGTTGTTGCAAATCAATTCGGTTCATGGCCATACGGTAGAGCGGGATGGTGTGCTGGCCAGGATGTCAAGCAATGGTCCCACGACATCTCTTCATGGGTTGATTATAATGGCCAAACAAATGAACTCACATATCGTGGACTTTTCAACGGACAGGAATACAATCCAACTGGAGAATCAAGCAAGGGTGGAAGAAATATTGTTGCCCAAATCTGGGTCGTATTCTATACCAATTCCACAGATTGAATGGGTGGTAAACACATAGCATCTGGAAGATATGTTGTTGTGTCGGGAGTTTCCAAATGGCTGTAATCACTGTCCCGTCTCTGTGGAGTGAAGCCAGATCGAATGATTGAAGTTTGTAATTCCTGTTCAGAGGCGCTAAATTTGGTTGTACCAGATGCTGATACGACATTCTCTTCCATCATTGTTGAACCTGCATCGTCTGCACCTCCGAGCAAGGCCATCTGAGCAACACCCATCCCCATCGTGGGCCATGATGCCTGTATGTGTGGTACATTATCAAGGAATAAACGGGAAATCGCAACGTGACGAAGATATTCACTGGCACCCGCACCTAATTCAAATCGGTTAGAACCTCTATTTCTTTTTCCAAAGGTGTTACTTTCTAGTTGAACTGGCCATGCAATAAATGATGTGAAACCAGTATGCCCTTGAGANNCCTTGAGACTGTACACGTTCTTGTTGTTGACGAATTCTATTCAAATGTTCTATACGATCAGAATTCGTTTCTCCAAATCCGATGACATTCGTTGCGCTGGTTGTCAATCCTAAACACTGCGCTTCTTCCATGACACGTAGCCAATTATCGGGATGGCCTTTCTTTGGTGACACATCAGTGCGTACAGTTTCAACAAGCATTTCTGCACCACCACCGGGTAAGCCATGCATGCCAGCCTCCTTGAAGCGAGTGAGAACATCAAGGGTCGTGCTGTTGGTAACTTCTGCAATACCTTCTAACTCAATTGGTGAAAAACAATCCAAATCGATTGTCGGATGATGTGTACGCAGAACTTCAATCAGACCAATGTACCAATCAATATCAAGTTCAGGATTGACTCCACCTTGCATCAATATTCTGGAACCACCAATCGCTTCCAATTCAACAATACGTTGTCGAATCTCATCGTATGTTTGAGTGTAGGTTTCTTCATGCCCAGGAGGGCGATAAAAGGAACAGAATTGACAATTTATCGTACAGATATTTGTGTAATTGATGTTACGATCAACGAGATACGTCACCAGATTCGTTGGATTATGCAATTTCCTTCGATAGTGAGCTGCGTCCATTAATTGATGAAGTGGAGCATGATCATACAGGATGAGACTCTCTTCGTTGGTTAGACGTAGAATTTCATCCGACGCAAGTATTTTTTCCAGAATTGCTGACCAGCCCATGGGCTCACCTCTAAAGTGTACCAACAGTACCTTCAATATCAGCAATTGTTTTTGGACAACGAATAGTCAAAACATCTGGTTCTTTGTCTGTTACGAGAACATCGTCTTCAATGCGAATACCAATATTGGCATAACGCTCTGGACAATCCACATCAGGTCTCCAAGCTCCGAAATACAATCCTGGTTCGACTGTTAACACCATGCCGGCTTCGAGCAGTCGTGGCGTCCCATCTGGTTTGTAGACACCAACATCGTGGACATCAAGACCAAGCCAATGGCCAGTATTATGCATATACCAGTGTTTGAGTTGACCCGTTTCAGAATCCAACGCTTCTTCTAAAGACTGGTCAATTATTCCCAATCGAATGAGACCTTCTGCAAGAACGGTTCGTGCAACTTCGTGAGGTTTGTTGTATGCATTGCCGACACGGCATGCTGCAATGGCTTGTTCCTGTGCATCAAGAACAATTTCATAAATCTCTTTTTGTGCATCACTGAACTTACCGTTAATAGGCCAAGAACGAGTGATATCAGCGGCATAGCCTTTGTATTCTGCTCCGGCATCAATAAGAATGATTTCATTCCCTTTGCATGTCGATTCGTTGACTGTATAGTGTAGAATAGTGGCATTTTCACCACAGCCGACAATAGAAGGGTAAGCCCAACCACTCGTACCACCATAAACAAAGAATCCCTCAATTATAGCTTGAAGTTGATATTCAGAAATACCATCCTTACCTGCTTTCATTGCTAATTCATGAGCAACAGATGAAACCTCTGCAGCATAACGCATCATTTCAATTTCTTCTGGAGATTTACGCAGACGCATCTCAGCGATTCTACGACTTGGATCTTCAAGAGAAACAGGACCTGAACCGAAGTGTTGACGATTACGATCTCTGCGCTCAATTGCTGAAATAACAATTGCATCAACAACACTGCTGATGCCTGTGCGAACATGAACTGTTGATGACTTTGTAAGGAATGAATCGAGGTGTTCTTCTAAATCATGAATGGACGTTGCTTCATCAACAGACCAACCTAATTTGGCACCCTCTGCCCCTTCTCTTCTGCCTTCCCATATTTCTTTCAAAGTATCTTTAGGTTGGACAAAGATGTGAGAGATCCACTGTGAGCCATTGTGATGAAACACCAGTGCTGATTCAGGATCAGCCCATCCAACAAGGTAGAGCATATCGCTTGAACTTCTGTAAGGGTAGGTGACGTCATTGCTTCGAACTGCTTCTGCTGGAGTTGTGATTATGACCAAATCTGAAGGAGTTAATTGTGAAAGGAAACGCTGTTGACGTTCGTGATAAACCGATTTAGGAATGCCCGTAGGTTCAATTGGAAGGGTTTTCGCAGCATCAGTAAACATACACTCACCAGTTATCGCTAGAATTCACACTTTTTTAATGAATGGTTAATCATCAATCGTTTTCTTATCAGACCAACGAACAAAATCAGATTCCTGAGGAGAAATCAATTTTTTACGAATAAGAACAATTGTGGATAAAATCAGAATCAGAAGAAGTGTTGTCCACATTGTGATTGTTTGAAGGGAAGAATCTTCTTGATTTTCTTGTTCCTCAACTGTAAACGTAATCGATGAACTCGCGCCGTTATTATCTGTCAAGGTGAGTGTTATCTCTTCCCAGTCATCTGTCTTAATATCAGAAGAGAGGAGATACGATCTTCCACTTAAGAGAGATTTCCCATCAACGAACCAGTTGTATTCCAAAGAATCAATATCGTTTGAGGTATCAGTTGTTTGATTGGCTGAAAAACACCATTCATCGGTGGATTTTACGGTTACTATTTGATTATTCTGAATTTTAAATCCATCAAATCTCAAATCTAATTCAGGTTCAACATTAACAACTGTTACGTTGTGCTGAACATTAACAAAATTACCGCCAATGTCACGTATAAAGCCAAATATTTGGTAAACACCTTGCTTATCTGCCGTAAACGATAACCGGTTATCTGCAAGAATCTCAGAGGAAGTTACAGCTCTAAGTTCACCATCTGGTTCAATTATAGTCCACGTGATTGAATAGACTGAGCCATCATAACCATCGTCTACATCGAGGTCAACAGTGATAGGTTGTGACTCAAAAATTTCCGATACCGAGGACACTGTCACGTTTGGAGGATTCCGATCAACAGCTAGATATTGCATTAAAGAATTTGATTCTTTCAATGACATAGTTTGAACATAAAGATCAATCAGATAGAGCCCATCTGGCAAATCAATAGCAAGTGTTTCAAGTGTGATTTCAAACTCATCATTTGATAGTTCATGGAGCACTGTTAACGAGATGTAGTCGTCAGTACAAACTCCAAAGGGAGCAGGGCATACCGAAAAGGAGGTTAGAACATCAGGGTTTGTAGTGAGAGAATCAAAGGAGGGAAAGTTCGGAGGCAATAGTAGACCATATTGAAGTATCACATTTTCGGTCGCAAGCATTACTTGTGATGTTTGATCTATGTCGGATTCATACATCAAAACGGGCCTATGATTGATTGTTCCAAGATATATTGTAAGTCCAAACGACACCAAATCAGTTTGTTCAAGTAGAGATATCCGTACAAGACAAGTGCAACTTTTGGAGGTATGATCAAATTCATGGTTCCAGTACCAGTTGGTTATTCCTGAATCCGTTTCAAAAGGAGTGACTGATATGAGAGAGCTACTTGAATTGAGTAACTCATACTGATCATGTGCTGTAACATTCCATAATGTAATTTCAACAGAATTTAAAGGAACAGAAGAGGACCCACTAACATTGATTACATTTAGATAATGAGAACCATCATCTTGATCAAATTGTAACGTAGATTCGGCACCGAGTTCAGCACTTGAAGCATCCAACACGATTGGCGCCAAGAATAGCATTGAAAGAATGCTTACTAAGCAAATCGATGTAGAATTCCCTCTAAACATAAGTCACTAGCTCTCGAAAGGATCACACAATTCACCTTGTCCTGGGAAACTTATTGGATTTCTTGGGTTGGTATCCCACTTGAATTCACAATAATTGGTGTGACCGTCCCCATCGCTATCAACAAGCCTATCGGCTGAATCATATGGATCAAATTCAAAGTGATATTCCCATCCAGTTGCCATACCATCATCATCGTGGTCCATGTAGTAAACTTCTGGACCATCTTCCCAATCGTCACCGTCTGTGTCATTGGTTACTGGATTGGTTCCATTTTGAAATTCTTCTAAGTTGGTGTAATTTTCAAGATTGTTGTAGAATTTCATTCCATCTGGAGAGTTTGGATCGATGTTACACTCAGCATTGGTGGTATCATTGTAACCCGGGCAGTATTTCTTGATTAAACCAGTTCGGTTTAATCCATCAGAATCTGGATCTTCTTCACCGTCATTAATTCCATCAAGATCACTGTCTACCATGGATGGGTCCATTACACCACGTGCACCATATGCATTGATGGTCGAATTATCGACGAGATTGTTGTTTATGGCCTCATAGGAATAGCGTACTTCCCAACCATCTGGTAAGTTGTCACCATCTGTATCATCATCGACTGGATTCGTGTTCCAGTTAGAAGGAGATTCAGCACCGTTAGCAAGTGTATCATTATCGACGTCGTAGGTATCATCCTTCAACGAATTGAGTGAAGGGTCAAGAGCCCAACGACCCTTACAACCGTCACACATCGTATTTCCAGGTAGATCAAAGCCAGAAAGATTCATTTCAGAGACTTCGTATTTCTTTTGGAGTTCAAAACCTCCAAGCCAATTGATCCATACATAACCACCCGGGCCCATTTGACATCCGTTGGTAGTGGTTTCAGTACATCCTGGCCTATCCCAATTAGAAACTGCAACCCACAGTGAATGGGAGTTCTTGTTATCCTCAGTTGATTTGACTTGCATTTCCCAACCATCAAGCATACCATCACCGTCAGTGTCGTTGATCAAAGGATTGGTTTCAGATTGGAACGGCCGAGGAATGAAGAGAATCTCGTTACCATCGATGAGGCCATCACCATCGGTATCAGAGTTGTTAGCGTGTGTAACGAAGTTATCTGCACCTGCAATGACTTCTTCACCGTCTTCCAACCCATCGTTGTCAGTGTCAAACATACATGCGGATGTGAAATATTGTTCACCGTTGAACACGTAACCAAGTCTAGTTTCTTGTTGGTCGCTTTCACCATCGCTGTCCGTATCTTCATTGGAAGCGTTTGAACCCTGGCCATCACAAGAAGATGAAAATTCAACGAAATCTGAAAGACCATCGCCATCGGTATCTGGCAATCCAGGGTCTGAGACAACCCATGTCAATTGTACACCACGATTGACGACCAGAATTTCCCAACCACCCACTTCGATTCCATCGAGTAGGCCATCAAGGTCTGTGTCGCCATGTGTTGGATCTGTTGAGCGCCCAACTGGGTTTCCTAAGTCATCAAATCCTGCTTCATACTCCATTAGATTTGTAAATCGCTCAGATTCCTCAACGATGTTCATCCAAACAAAGAGTCGTGATTCGATTCGATCGCCTGGTGCAACGTTGATTGTGTAGACATATCCGTCGACTGGAGCAACCATGTAGACTGTTTCCTTGAGACCCCCACCCTTTGTAAATTGAGCTTTGGCAACTGTTTGGTTACTCGTGACGTAATCACCCTTCGTCACATAAAGTTCCGTAACAGTTGTGGCGAGTTCTAGTTCACCAAACATAACATTTCCATCGCCGTCTGAATCCCATCCATCAAAATCAATGTCCTCGTTAGCGTTGCTCGCATTCCTTGGATTTAGAGGGTATTCAAAGGTAGTACGATTGTATTGATTGGCTTCCCAACCATCAGGCATTTTGTCGCCATCAGTATCCTCGCTCCATGGAGATGTGAAAGATGGCAATCCGTTCGTAAGTCCGAATTTGTTAGCAACTTGATATTCTTCAAGATTGTTCAATCCATCTTCATCCCAATCGCCATATCCATCAGAGGAGTTGAATGGAGAGAGTTGTTTACCAATTGTTTCTGAACGTGTCGCAGAAGCAGCGAATAGAGGGTGGTCAACCTGGAAAGAGAAACAGTACTCAAAACCATCTGGCATCCCATCTCCATCGGTATCAGAATCGCTTGGACCGTTTAGAAGGCCGTCTCCATCAAGATCGGATAAGAACCATGCAGCACTTACTTCGGTGGCAAAAGGAGCGGATCTTGCAGTACGTTGACTGACTGGTTTAATTTCGAGTGCTCCACAATCAGAACCAAGAACAAAATCAAGTATCACTTCTCCAGAGTTTACTTCGAGAATATCAGGGAGCATGTCACCATCAGAATCAGGAGAAGATGGATTGGTCCCATATGCTTCTTCTTGGAAGTTTAGAAGACCATCATCATCAGTGTCAAGGACTTGGTCGCAAGAATGCTTGCCCAATGGATTTTCAAGTTCTTCCCAAGTAGGAGCACCTTCAAATTCTTCAAGCATAGACGAAAGGGATTCCTCAAGAGCGAGATTCAACAGGGTACAATCCCAGTTACCAGAAAGAGGGTTGAAGAGATAAATCATACCGCCGTCTGGGGATGAAACATTCATTCCGTACATAGACTCCCAACGGTCGTTTAATCCATCGTTGTCTGTGTCAGCACGTTGAGGATCTGTTCCAAGTTCAGCCTCTTGTTCGTTTGTGAGTCCGTCTCGATCAGGGTCACCATACTTTCCTTGTTCTGGATCTGGCCATGAATCGCTTTCGTTGGAAATCCCAGCATCATCCGCTGTTGCGGTGCCTCCTGTTTCCTCGTCTGGATTTTCTGATTCACCATTATCAAGTGGATTGAGACCATGCTCAACTTCCCAACCGTCACTCATGCCGTCACCATCGGTATCTTTCATTTTCGGATCGGTACCGTATTGTGCCTCAAGAACGTCAGGAAGGCCATCCTCATCTTGATCTGTAGCCTCACCTGAGGTTATTTCCTCACCGAACAGTTCATCTTCAGCTGCACTATCGAATTCACCGATTCCATCTGAAGTCTGGTAAAAACCGCTAACCCCTACAAAAAGGGCTCCGAAAATTAATGTTGAAATGATTGCAGCATACGCCATTTGGTTGTGATTTAGTGACATTGTATAGAGCCTCCGCGCCTTGACTAATTTTACGAGCCCACGATTCGGTTATGAACCTTGACCTTAGTTGCTCGATAACTATCGATTGCACCTACTGCACTCAAAGTCCATTTTCATACGCGAGTAAAGAACAGATAGTGGCTTTAATCGAGTCATTCTCTTCAGCGATTACTAATTTGAATTCCCGACCATGCGCCCTCTCCCAGATACCGGCAATTAGACCGATTGAGAAAGGGAAAAGAGGAGCCTTTGGCAACGTTAAAATCGTCTCATAAGAATCGGAATCGTATGAAGTCAAAATCGCACCACCCCAGCCTTGATCAAACATATATGCACGAAGATAAGCATCCCAACTGTCCTTTCCATTAATGTAAACCGAACGTTCTGAACGCGAAAATATATCAACAACAGAAGAAATTATGACAGATAGAATCGAATTATCAGATTCGGACCAATTATCAGGATATTGTATCTTATCAGCATCCATCACCCTTGGTGCATGAGGCAAGCAAGTAGAGAAAAATCGTTCAAGAAGAGAGGCAGGGACTATCATGAAACGTTCACCATCAACTTCCAAATGTCCAGCCTCTTTGATGACTAATTGGTCTGTTAAGGCATTGGATTTGATTTGGGTTCCCACATCCAAAATTTTGGACCAAGGAAATGGCCTAATCGAACTTGGTGGCGGTAAGTCAGCATTGTCGTCAAGTGAAAGTTGAACAACGCGAGGAGTTGGTTCATTCCAGCGTATTTTGTATCTCTTTTGATGAAAGACTTCTAATGCATACGATGCTAACCCAACAGAAAAAAGAGAATGTGCCCCATTAACAATTTCGTTTTTTGTTAAATCGATCGACCCGCTCCCATAAAAATGGGCCACTTTTGTTAATTCCAAATTGAATTTTTTCTTTTTGAAAAGACCTCTTGGAGACGATAAGCGTTGATGGTATTCCAAATCATCAACCACTGAATTAATGAAAGTACGACTTAGAGGATGAGTGAAAAGAGATTCAAAAGAACGCCACCATTGACCGAATTCATGCTGCTTCCACATCATATAACAATTCATTTCAGAATCAAAAATGAATCCATCACTGTTGGATAACGATTCATGCGTTGGAGGTATTTTTGTAGACATACCTTACATTCCTTCGTATGCAGGTATATCTTCTGAATCAAAACAATACTGAACATGCTGGAAATCTGATTTGAGATGATGAACATCACTCTTAATCTCGCGAACGTCTTCTCCTTTGAGCAAAGCACGAGCATAAAAGGAAGCCACTTCTTCCATTTCTCGTGGACCCATACCAACTCTCGTCAGTTCTTGAACACCGAGCCGAAGACCGGATGGAGTCATGGCTTTGGTATCCCCGGGAAGCATATTCATGTTCGTAATAATTCCTGCTTTTTCCAAAAGTGCCGCTGCAGTTGCTCCTGCTCCGGAATCAATTCCTCCATGTCGAGTTAGGACTTGATGAGAGGCCGTGTAACCTCGTGATTCTGCTAAAACGTCAAACCCTTCCGCAGCTAGTGCTTGTGCGAATGCTTGAGCGTTCCTTACAATATCTTGAGCATACGAAGATCCGAATGCCTCAAATTCGGCAAGTGCAACAACTTTACCAGCCACATGGTGAAGGTGATAGGATGAAACAACGCCAGGGAACATTGCATTGTTGAGTTTCTTGTGAATGACTGGATCCTCATTTGAGGATAATAGAAATCCACCTTGTGGACCAGGGAACGTTTTGTGCGATGAACCTGTCATAACATCTGCGCCTTCTCGTAGTGGATCTTGAAACACACCACCTGCAATTAGACCAAGAACGTGGGCACCATCGTACATGACAGTAGAACCAACTTCATGGGCTGCATCGGCNNCCAACAAGAGTTACTTTTGGTTTGAGTTCACGAATAAGGGCACATGAACCATCCACATCAGGCTCCATGCGAGTTTCATCCCAGGGGTATGTCGATACATTGAGGTCACGTAAACCAACAGCACCCATCCTAGCATGTGAAATGTGTCCGCCATCCGCAGTTGATACTGCGGTTATTGAATCACCAGGTTTTGCTAACGCCTTCAGCGCACCAATGTTCGANNTTCTTTGCTAGATCAATTCCAAGGCTTTCAATCGTATCAAAATCCTCACAACCTTGGTAGTACCGTTTCCCAGGCAAACCTTCTGCATAACGGCCATGTAAATCAGAATTGATAGCCCGCTTGACATTCGGTGAAATGATATTTTCAGATGCGATCATACCAAGGCCATGACCGTAAAGACGAGCACTGTTCGATGTTGCATTCAAAACATGGTTGACTGAGTCTCTGGGAGAACTATTGCCCATGCATTGTCCAGTCAGACAAGGTTCATGAATACTATCAATCGGATGCTAGAATCAACGACGACGGCTTGGGCGACTAGGACCTACGCGAGATGAACGTTCACTGGTCCTGGTGTTGCGTGGCACGTCCCGTCCCTTGAAATCATGAGACTCCACTGGATTGAAGCTCGGTTTACTAGACGAACCTTGTCGGAAACCAGTTGTCTTTTTGATGAGCATTGTTTGCCGCCCTCTGTATGCTACAGGACCGATTAATTGTTCAAGAATTGGGAAGTCTGATGCTTCTTCTTTTGGCCTCTTGAGCCACCAGCCACTGGTCAAAGGCTTCAATTTAGCAGGTTTGTTTTTACCAATTGTCAAAGCATTTCGCTTAAGCCGTGCTCGAATGGTCTTGTCAGCATCTTTGGGAAGCCTGTGTGTAAGCCATCCTGGCATTCCAACGTCCAAAACGACACCGTTAACAGTCACTAGAATACCTGAAAGTAGGAGGTGAGTCCCTATGGGAATATTCCCACTGTTGGGATTTACCTTGAACCGTTTCATCATATGAGCGTAATCAACAAGGCTTC
>ENA-UZWR01006732-UZWR01006732.1-metagenome-genome-assembly--contig:-Day-1-25m-contig-6732_pt1 | contig 13604 bp, 5 predicted proteins | sample MGYA00260337_ERZ794897 | MGnify/ENA metagenome assembly ERZ794897 | reverse complement strand
GGCTATGGTGGCGGTCGAGACGGAGGAAGAGATTCTGGACGTGGAAGAAGAGACGATTCAGCTCCAAGAGGAAAACCAGAAGCATCTGAATTTAGAAGATCTAAAGGAAAGAAAGATGGGCATGCTCATAACCGTGCCCCTGGTGAAATCAGACCGCGAAGTTACGATAAAACTCAAGATTAGGTGTGATTAGAATGGGTGCAGAACACCATTATTTAGATGCGGTTGAAGCATTTGATAAAGGTGATTTTGAATTAGCCTTTAATCAAGCAAAAACTGCTACAAAACTAGATCCTGAACATGTTGATGCATGGGTACTATATTCCGACTCTGCACTCGCAGGTGAAACGAAAAACCCAACTCTATCACAGGCGGCTAGATCTCTCAATGGATGTCGTAAAGCCATAGAATTAGACCCAATGTTACTACAAATGTGGGTTAGAGGTGGACAACTCCTTTCAGATAATCTTGGATTACTTGATGATTCATTGCAATGGTGGCAAGACTGTAGACATCATGCCCCAGATGAAGTTACACCCATTGTAGAACAAGCAACGATTCTAACCGATATGGGGTTATATGGTGAAGCAGATACTAGGTTGAAATCAATTGTTGAAAACAATATGGAAATTGCAACATCTCAAACTGGAAAATTATACTATTTGATGAACTTGGTAAAGGCTGCTGCGGAAGGCACCTCGGGAACTTATTTTTATCCGTGGGAAAAGAATCACGACGGCTGGGGTGCAATCACCAGTAAAATGAGAAAACCCCCCGTTTCTGAAACATTTATTTTCATGATGGCTACCATGCCATTTCTTTTACTCGAAGTCGTATTAAGCGACAGGGTATTTGGTGAAGGGTGGTATGGATTTTGTTTAACATCAATAGTGATATTTGCAACTGTATTATTTGGAATGAGGCTGGCAAAACGATGGACTGGGTTGCTAAATAAGCCTGCTTATAATTTACTAAGGGCTATGAATTTTGAAGCATCAACTGGATTTACTATAATCGATGAAGATATACGATTATCCGTTCTTTACCTATACATTATGCAAAGAAAACCAATTGCATGGCAAGAGAGAATGATAAAAATCATTGATTCTGGAAAGAAATTACCTCAAGGTTGGAAACCGCAACTTCCAGACTTTGATTCCCATCTAGATGAGATGGGTTATATCGATGAAGAGTACGAGGATGAAAAATTAGAACAATTTGAAGAAGAGTGATTCCTCAAAACCATTCAATATAGTTCATTCACAGTAAAATCCAATAAGAACATAATGTTCTTTCTTATTTTCAGTGAATCTAATCGAAGTTCATTAAAACATACTCGCTATCTTCAAGTTTAAGTCCTTCAAAATTATCTTCTAACATCTGTTTTAGTTCTTCTATCTTGAGATTATTGATATGAACTGAATCTAAGCCGATAGCATCTATGATTCGCGAAAAGAACAAATCCTTCGTTTCATACCAACCACCGAAACTAAAATATGACACATGGACCATGTCATCAATAACTAAACCATCACTCCACGTCACCTTTTTCAACCCTAAACAAACGCCAATAATACCAAGCCTCTGATTCCAGATCTCAACATCAATCTCATTGGGAGCGTCGGGAACAATGCAGCAATTTTCAACAATAGTAGAAACCTCTGAAGGGCTCTGGCCCCCCCGATAGAATTCCACATACGATTTGAAATCTAAGAAGGTCTTGCCCACGACTCTTTGTATCAGAATCACTTCGTAATCCTCATAACTTTTTGAGCCAAATAAAAGCGTAGGATCCATGAACAAGTTCACATGATTTCTTTTGTAATCGTATAAGTCTTGTAAAACACTTATCCCTAATTTGTCCACACTTTCGAAGAACCGCCCTTCCGGGAGATTCTCTATGAACCATGAAGAATCAAAATCAATCCATTGCATGTTTTCTATTGTAGAGGTTCGCTTGGGTTTTTCATCTTCTCCAATTCTCCACCCCATGTAGTAAATATGTGCACCACAACTGATAAACTCATTCAGCAGCAACCAAATATTCATTGAATCTCATGGCACAAAGTTGCGCCATCTGACATTCAAGTTATGGACAAGAGGGGTCTTGTAAACGACGTCAGATTCGTGGGTATCGTCAGACACAAAGGTGACCTTGTGTCTGTAATAGTTTGATTTATACATCTTCACCAATATGGTTCGATGAATGCTAAATCATGTTCCAGCAGTGTAATCTGTTGCATACACAATTTGCTCATGGGTTAATTCATCAATAGTGAGTCCGAGGGTTGCAAGTTTAGTTGATGCAACATCTATATCTTGCTGCTTTGTGATATCGTAAACAATTGGATCCATATCCTTTGCTTCTGCCGCTAGTCGGCATAATGCTAGATATTGGTTAGCGAATGACATGTCCATTACTTCTGATGGGTGTCCTTCCGCAGCTGCTAGATTTACTAGACGACCTTCCGCAAGCAAGTATATCTTACGTCCATCCGCTAAGATGTACTCTTGATTCTCGCTTCTAATGGTTCTAACACTCTGTGAAAGATTATTCAAATCTTCAATGTTTATTTCACAATCATAGTGGCCTGTGTTTGAAATAATTGCACCATCCTTCATTGAAGCAAAGTGTCTCTCAACTATAATGTCCTTCATTCCAGTAGCAGTACAGAAAATATCACCAATCGCTGCTGCATCGTCCATCTTCATTACTCTGAAACCATCCATTACTGCTCTAAGTGCTGCCAATGGGTCTATTTCTGTGACTACTACATTTGCACCCATTCCCTTTGCACGCATTGCTAGACCACTTCCACAGTGACCATAACCTGCAACAACGAATGTCTTTCCAGCAATCAATACAGATGTTGCTCTAATAATTCCGTCCAATGTGGATTGACCTGTTCCATAGATATTGTCAAAGTCCCACTTTGTGATTGCATCGTTTACTGCTAATACAGGATAAAGCAAATCTCCTGCATCTCCCATTGCTCTCAGTCGGTGGACACCTGTGGTTGTTTCTTCAGTACCACCGATTACACCTTCTGCATACTCTTTCTTCTCTCCATGAACACGGACGATTAAATCTGCTCCATCGTCTAAAGTTAATGTTGGTCTGAATTCAAGAGTCTTATCGATACACCAATAGAAATCTTCTACAGACTGCCCATGCCAAGCGTGAACTGAATATCCTTCGGCTGCAAGCCATGCGGCTACATCATCTTGGGTTGAGAGGGGATTACATCCTGACCAGGAAATCTCAGCACCCGCAGCTGCGATCGTTTCGATTAGTATTGCAGTTTCTTTGGTAACGTGAAGACATCCTGTTACACGCATTCCCGCTAGGGGTTTTGTCTTCAATGCCTCTTCGCGTAGCGCTTCCAATACTGGCATTCTAGCCCTTGCCCAATCGACTCTCAAAGCACCCTTTGGGGCTAAGGAAATATCAGCGACAGTATACTGCTCAGTCTTGTCCATGGGCTGTCCCCGTATCCCATACTAATTGAATATAAGCACCTGATTATTCATCGCTTACGCTCAATATAGTGATCGGAATTTGCCCAAGGCAAAACTCAACCTTGTTGCTGCGCATATTGCAAAGCATACTGCTGTGCATATTGCGCTGCAGTAGCCTCATCATATCCTTGGCCCATGAATTGCTGTAGATATTGCTGGTAAACTGCTGGGTCAACTTCAGTTGTAGCAACTGGTGCAGCAGCAACTGGTGCAGCGGCAACCGGCGCTGCTGCTGCAGCACCTTCACCGATTCCAGCCTGAGCCGCGTATTGTTGTGCATACTGACGTGCAGTTTCCTCAGGATATCCTTGTGCAACCAATTGTTGTACATATTGTTCAACAGGGTCTAACTGTGCTGCACCAAATCCGCCAGCAGCAGCGTGGAAATCCTTGGAAGTGTCATCCATTGAATCCGAACTGCCCTTGCGCATTATTACCATTGTTACAGCCAGGATAGCGATAATTATAGCAGCAATGATTCCGATTGTAGCCATATCCATTGAACCACTTGTTTCAGAACTGTCGCCGCCATCAGAAGGAGCCTTCCATTCACCATTCTCGAATGTCCAAGCACCATCCCATTGGCATTCACCATCAGCATCTAGAATCCACTCTCCGCCTTCTGCTTCTGCAGCGACGTCGGCTTCAGTTCCTTGACAGGCTGGTAAGTTGATTTCTATTTGCTTGTAAGAAATCCAACGTTGGTCATCTCCAATTCCTTCATAGATCTTGATGTAAATGAGGATTACTTGAGATTTGTTTGTATACATTCCATCCATTGATAATGTTAAGTCAAATGCTTCACCATCTGCAAGTCCAGAAGTGGTCTTGTTCCAAGTTCCTAGAATCTTCTTGTTGTATTGTTGTACGAATGATTCATTGAAATCTGCAAGAACAAATGCTGTTTCGATGTATACTTCACCTTGCTCACTACCACTTAGAACAGAACCAGAAATTGTAACTGTGTCTGTATCAATGCGGGAATTAGCATTTGGAGAGTCAAGTTGTACAACTGGTTCTTCATCGCCGAATCCGGCTGGAACGATAACGAAGAACATACGGAATTTCTCCGATATCTTACCCGCCTTATCGTAAGTCACTAATTCCATGCGGATGGTGTTTTCATTTGCACCGGTTGAGTCAACAGTTTCATTCTTGAAATTATATGCCCATTCCCCATCACTTGCGTCGGTTTGAACAAATGTATGACCTTCTAATGCAAAGTCGTCAACACCATATGGTGCATCGAACAAAACCTTCCACTGATAGGTCTCAATTCCGTTTCCTTCCAAAGCATCTGGATCGCTTGAATTACCTGCATCGAAATGGATTGTTGTTTCACCATCATCATCGAGAGTGATTCTGTAAATATCCCATTCGGTACTTGAAACCGTTTTGGTTCCAGTAAATTCGACTTGGTCTGCATATTCAGGACGCATGTCGATTTCAGCGGTTGCTGTTGGTCTTTCTTCATCCGCATAGACATCGTTTGTTTCAACGGTGATATCGATGATACGTGAGTGACCTGCGTCATCGTGTAGCATTAACTTGACATTCCATTGTTCACCTTGAGCACATCCGGTCGCACTTGACAAATCATTCTTACAGAATTGCATTACTGGGCTCGTATCCGTAGTGTGCCCAACTCCACTTGCCATTGTTGAACCATCCCACGAGGTTGGTCCATCAACAATCCAATCTGTTGACAAAGTTGCTGAAGTGCTGGTTGTAAATCCAAATGTAACCGTTGCATCACTCTTCATGTACTTTACAGCATACTTTGCAGTTGAAGGGTTAATGTCTGGAGAATCTCCATTGATAGTCAATTCCAAACCGTTACCGAGTGTTCCAAACCCTTCAGGGTATGGACTTACTTGGTATGACAACATGTTGCCCAAGATAGGGAAGGTCATACTATCTGCACGGTCAGAGACAGTTGCAATATCCATTGTAGTAACGATTAGTCCACCATCATAGTAAGAACAAACACCAAGAACAGTATCTTGGATATCTGAGGAGGAACGGATGACTCTTTGGAAGTATCCTCCATTCTCCATGTATCCATTACATGTAACTGGCACTTCATTCGCACCTACCGATTTGGTATTGAGCACTGCTTCAGCAACAGTGGACTCTGCATCAAATCCTTGGAATGCATTAGAATTGATATTTTCCATCAACGGGTGGTATGGGTCTGCTAGATCCATATCTGTGTATGTAATCTTACTTTCAGGAGTGTTTCTGCTTTGGATATCCAAACCAAATGGTAGACGTCCAGATAATCCCTGGTCAGTACCATAGATTTGGCTTCCTTGAGGTCCAAGGTGAGCTTGAACAGTTCCGCCCGCAGACATGAATCCTTCTAGGATTTGGCGATTAGAAGTGCTTCCAATCTTTTGGAAGTATCCGCGTCCACCATTTTCAATATCCTTGGCTGCAAGATTATCTTGCCATGGCAGAATAATCTTATCATAATGAGTAAACCAACCTGCATCGAAATATGTCTCCCAGTCATTGATGCTGTATTGAGTATATGACATATCCAACAGATTCAAGTCTTGCTTTATCGCAGTAGTACGAGCAGATGTATCGCCCAGTATTGCGACATCAATATTACTTTCAAAGGTTGCAATGAAATAACGGACGTTACCCGACGGGTTACCATTAGCTAATTCTGCCGAGAAACTGATATTGTATTGGTGACCATCTTGCCATCCATTCCATGGAGTAAATCCTACAGTAATACGCTGATGTGCGGACAAACTTTGTTGTGGGCCAGCGGTAGTCGTATGTGCAGTAGAACCTGCTGTAAGATCTTCAATGTTCATGTTAAAGATATAATCGCCACCAAGAACACCATTTGTTACTACAATATCCCATGCATGGGTCAAAGCACCATCAATTGGCATTACACACTCGAGCGCTTGGTCTGAAATACAGGATAGTGTTTCAGGTTTTCCAATAGTAACATCAACTGATTCAACGTTGAAAATAACTCTTTTCTTGTTATTAGCGACTGATATTTCGTCGTCATTAAACCAATTCTGACCCGCTGTTGTATTGTCAAATATTGTTTCAACTTGCACCATATATACTCCTGATGTGAATTCGTGAGCTGCAATAATATCTGTTGATACGTCTTCAGCGTCTACGTTTGTACGAGACATTGTGTATGATGCTTCTTCCAAGAAGGTATACTCTTGAAGAGAAATATTGTTGAAGGCAACACCCTTGAAGCCATCATTAATACCATTTCGTCCATCGTCATCAGATTGGAATTCGAAATTGATTTGTGCAGTAGAACCTGCTAAAGAGATACATTCATAATACCAATTCTGATTGTTTGAATCTGAAGTATTGAGAACATAGATGTGAGTCAAGTCGATATTAGCAGTCTTAACTAAATCATCTGTATTGAAGAATACATTGTAATTACCAGAGGACCCATCTGTAGAACTAGAATCTCCAACAAATGAGATCTCAACATTATCAAAGGATTCTGAAGAATTGGTAAAACCATCGTTGTTATCGTCAAATCTACAGGTCCCATCTTCATTATAATCGCTCCATTGTCCCATTAATACAGCACTGAAGTTTCCAGCGCTATTGACATAATCCAGTTTGATTGCTGCATAGTCATTGACATCAACAATAGATGTACCATCTGAATCAATTCCATAGAATGTATCTGCATAATATTCAAAGTTAAGTGAAACGAAATCACCAGACATACTGGTAAGATCTACTTCTGGCAAGGTCATTGTTTCATTTGCCCATGCATCTCCATATCCTTTAGTAGCGGTATCACACGGATGTCCGAACCAATATGCGTTATTATTGAAAATCTTGTCATTACAACTTGCTTCATTGTATACAGCTCCCCGAGGATTATTACTTTCAATATATCGATATCCTTCCGAACCGCCTTCGAATGATTCTTTACAAATTTCTGAAGGAACTCCACAGTAGACATCTGAAGGAGTTGCAGTGAAGACCTTTGCTTCAATATCAAAATCAACCAAGGTATTACCCCAATTATTTGTCGTCACTCCAATGTCGAAGATTCCTTCTGCATACAAACCACCAGGTTTGAAGTAATCGATTCCTTCAACCGCTGGGTCGTAAAGATTGAATGGGGTCAAATATCCAACAATTTCATCATTGAGTGATTGTTCATCCCAAGCATTACTTGACAATGACGCACTAACTCTATAGGTAGTGTCATTGAGAACATTCACTGACAAAGAGGTCGTATATTCTTCACCAGGTCCAAGATTTGTTAATGAAATTTGACTTTGTTGTGTTTGTGGGCTACCTAAGAATGTAGTAGTTTGCTTCCAAATTGTGATATTGTCGACTGCATAGCCATCAAGTCCAGACCATCTGCTGTCATTGCTATCAGCAATACTTCCATCAAATCCAGTTCTAAATCTAAATCGAATGTCAACTGTTTCTCCAGCCCAACTACTTAGGTCAAATGCACCAACTCCATCTTCTGTGAAATTGTTCCAACCGTAGTGAGTTCCGCCACTGTATACTCCATAATGGTAGACACCTTCAGCAACTCCTCCAAATCCTTGCTTGGTCAAGCGGTCATTGTCATAACCACCCCACATTGAAGAACCTGAAGAACAGGCTGCGTTGATCATAGCCTCTGTTGGACAGTTGATCGTTGACCAACCGGTTTCGATGCTCCCCACCTCAATAATCGCTAAGTCATCCCAGACATCGCCAATAATCCAGCCATTTGCATCAGCGCCTCCAAGTGCACCATAAGATAAGGATTGGAATACTTCAATTCCCATGAATGCACGGTCAGAACCAGTTAGGTCTACTGCGTTTAGAGTCATTGCATCGTCCCAATTGCGCCCGTATCCAGTCCAAGTGTCGCCACTTGAATTTGTATCATAGATACCAGCCCACATGAAATCCGTAGGATTGTTTTGGTTGGCTGAGAAATTTTCGCTACCACTCTCAAACGCAGAGTGATTCATTTCTTCATGCCAGCGAGTTGATTGGTCAATATACTCTTCATAAGTCCAAGTACATCCTGTTCCACAGCCTGCTTTATTCTCTGCTGTGTCCCAATCCATTGCGTATACTGTAGTATTGGTTGAATTGGCTTCATCAACTATCTTTAACTCAACATCTAAAGTAGCGGTTTGCCCATTCAAAGTATCCATTCCGGTATTGGTTACCGTAACATTGAGGTCACGTGTTCCTTCACCAACGATTCCATAGAATCTGTCGACTGGTGAAATATCTAAATCGGTAATTGATAGATCTTTATTATCCATTTCAATAACCGAGATTGTATCGTATTGTCCTTCCCATCCCAAGTTGTCGATCCAACTTCCAAAGTCGTAAGATGTGTGCCCAACTACGATGTCTGGGGCTGAACCTGATGTGCCTGCAAGTTGGCCTACCTCAGCCATGCTTGGTCTGCGGCCTGCCTCGTATGATAGAGGACTTACGTGGCCTCCAGCACCATCCGACAATGTAACTTGTACAGTTGTTGGGAAATTAAGCCAGAAGGATGATGTTGAACCTCCGGCAGAGTCACTTGTGTTTTGTTGGTATGCGACGGTGGGGTTAACGAAATCTGGTTCATTGTCCCCATTCAAATCAGCAACTGTAACTGCATAAGAAATATACGGCCCGAAATACGCAAGTGATGGCGTGGACCAAGTTCCTACTGCGGATGATGTCACATAGGTTACATTTTCCACATTACCATCGGTCAAAACGATTGCATCAGTAACAAAGTCGCCGTCCATATCACCGATATCAAAACCACTGGAAAATGTCGTTGCCATGTTAATTGTGTTTGTATTAACTTGATTCGATCCATAGGTATAAGTCGTCGGATATAGGTTTGTCAAACAGTCGAATTCTATGATAGACACGTTGTCGTCGTTACCAGGGTTGGTTGTTTGGCCAGTGCTGTAATCAACACCTGAAGACCTCAGGACGAATATGTCGTCATCGGTACATGCGCCGGATAATCCGGTCTGTGACTCCCCCCAATCTCCAACTTCCAAAGAACGGTAAGCATTGGCTTTAGCCGAACCGAGTGAAGTGGTCATTGTTGTAGGAGTTGAGGAGGTTATTGGTCCTCTATAGGTGACGACTCTTTGCGTGTCGATATCGGTCATCAAATCAAGCACGTAAACATCATCGTTACCGTCTTGGTCTGCATCACCAACTGCTAAATCCCATGCCCAGAAGTGAGTAAATCTTTCACCGATGGCCCATTCTTGAGTGTTACAGCCTTGGTTTTCGATGATTGTAACGTTACCTGGTTCACCTGCTGGTGCATTGTTGTCATCTGTTTTGAATGGATTATTTCTTTGGAAAATTACGATGTCAAGGGCGTTGTCGCCTGTAAATTCTCCAACTTCTATGAATTGCACATTAGAAAATTCATCCCACTCTGCATCTCTTGATACATTCTTTGAGACCCAAACGTCTTGGCGCTCTGAAAAATCACCATTTCCATCATTCCATAGGATAGTTATCGTGTGGGCTCCATCGGTAGCCATGGCAATATCATTTGCTCCATCACAATTGAAATCTCCGATTGCAACATCTTGAGGGTCGCGTCCGGTTGTATAACTTCGGCTCATTGAAGCACTCGAAGTTGTGGCTAAAGCTGCAGTGGTTGAAAGTAGCATTATCAGCACTAGAAAAGTGCTGCGGAATTGGGCTTTCAATTGCTCTGTTTTGATTGACATCATCATCACTGCTTACCGCGAGCGCCGCTTCCACTTTAATGCTGTTGCCTCTAAGATTGGTAATTAAGTTCTACAATGGGCCTCCAGTGACCCATTTGGGCAATTTCTAATCACCACTCTGCCCGAATAATAATCGTTGAGTTTTTGTTAAAAATCAGTCTAATAAAATTATGTTCGAGCGACAAATGGGTATCTCACTAACCGAGAAAAGGGGTAAAACATTATTTTTTTAGATACGCCCATTTAACCATCTCGGAGAAGGACCCCATCCGACAGTGTCACCGCCATGGATTTTGACCAACTTTCCTGCTGAGAAAAGAGATTGCAACCAGACTTCAAGTTCGACTCCTTGGCGATTCCCGAGTTTTGAACTCGCAACCTCTTCAATGTCTTCGGTCCTTAGAGCAGTTCCACCATTTTCTCGGACAACTATTTCCATCAGTTCTCTTAACCAAGCTTCTGCCATTGGGTCAACGCTCATTTTTCCTTGAACCGGCATAGGTTCATCGGTATCATCAAGCATCTCCATTAATTCAATCGGATCTGGCTTTCTAGCGCCTTCTACTCCGATCTTATCTATCTCTTTTTGAAGGTTTAACTCACCGATTGGCCTGCGAACAACTGGGATACGGCTAGGGTCTGGCGTTGGACCCATATCCAGTGGTTTATCGCCCAAAGGAGTGTCGTCAATGACAACTTTTTGACGCCCGTCTGACTTTTTTGAATTATTTTTAGAAACTTGCGAGAGATTGGTCGCTTTCACCGCTTCACCAATCGGCATAGTCCATCCTACACCCTCTAATCCGAGTTCTCCTACCCTTTCAGCGACCCATTCAGCTTCACCTTCTAGAGAAACCTGAACCTCATGGTCATCCGACCTGAATCGGTACCTTACTTGACCGCTTAGCTGTGCCATCAACCAAAGGTGAATCGCCAACATCCTTGAAGGTAGTGCTTTGTAAATCATTACAATTTGTAGTGGGCTCATTGTTTGGCAAGTTGCCGCAATACAGTGTGCAAGATGCCACCATTGCGATAATATTCAACTTCTACAGGGGTGTCCAATCTAACTTGTGCTTCAAAATCAATTTGAGAGCCATCCAGTTTTGTTGCAGTGATTTTCATTACCTCTAAAGGCATAACAGAATCTGTAACTGGAATATTGAATGATTCAGAACCATCAAGACCCAAAGAGTCGTGCGATTCTCCTTCCATAAAGGTCATCGGCAAAACGCCCATCCCTACTAAGTTAGAACGATGAATTCGCTCAAAAGAGGTTGCTATCACCGCTTTAACCCCAAGTAGATATGTTCCTTTAGCAGCCCAATCTCTACTTGAACCAGTCCCATATTCCGAACCTGCTAATACGACCTTTGGACCTGCTGTTTGTGCTGCCTCATAGACTGAAGTTATCTCACCTGTTTCATGGTTGAGAGCGTATCCACCTTCCGTACCAGGAGCCATTTGATTTCTAATTCTAACATTGGCGAATGTTCCTCGCATCATTATTTCATGATTGCCTCGCCTTGAGCCAAATGAGTTGAAATCTCCTGCCTCAATACCGCGTTCAACCAACCATTTTCCAGCCGCACCGTCGGCTGGGAATGAGCCTGCCGGAGAGATGTGATCTGTGGTGATGGAGTCGCCAAGTTTTAGCAATACACGCGCATTTTCAATAGATTGTATTGGAGATGGTTCGGCATCTAATCCACTGAAAAATGTTGGAAGTCGGATATAAGTTGAATCAGCTTGCCAAGGATATAGTGGACTTGCTTCGGAAGGTATGCCATCCCATCTTGGTTCATTCATTGCATCAGCATATCGTTGACGGAACATTTCAGGAGTAATAACAGAGAGAGATTGTGCTATTTCTTCATCGCTTGGCCAAATATCAGAAAGCATAACTGGTTCCCCATCACTCGAATATCCAAGTGGTTCTGTAGACATATCAATTTCGAGAGTACCAGCGATTGCATAAGCAACAACAAGTGGAGGGCTTGCCAAATATGAAGCCTTTACTTTACCATGAACTCGGCCTTCAAAATTTCTATTTCCTGAGATTACAGAACCAACTATTAGCCCTGCTTCATCAATTGCACTTTCAATAGGCGGAGCGAGTGGGCCAGAGTTTCCAATACAGGTGGTACAACCATATCCGACGACATTGAATCCCATGGCATTGAGGTCTTCTTGCAAACCTGCTGCTTGATAGTATTCTGTAACGACTCTTGAGCCAGGTGCGAGTGAAGTCTTGACCCATGGCTTAACTGTAAGTCCTTTCTGTCGAGCCTTCTTAGCAAGTAAACCCGCAGCCAACATCACACCAGGATTTGATGTGTTAGTACAGGAGGTAATGGCTGCTATTACAACATCGCCATGATTCAAATCAAACCTTTCACCTTCTAAATCAACCATGGCTCCATTTGACAACTCTTCGCTTTTCAAACCGTGACCATGGTGGCCTAATTCTTTGGTCAATGAATGCTCAAAGTGTTGCTTCATAGCGCTTAAATCGACTCTGTCTTGAGGTCTTTTTGGTCCTGCAAGTGCCGGCTGAATAGTCGTCAAATCCAATTCTACTATTGAAGTATAAGATTTCTCAGGAGATGCTGCTGAATACCAAAGTCCCTGCGCTTTAGAATATGCTTCAACACCTTCTATTGCACTCTCTTCTCTTCCTGTTAAGCGCAAATATTCCAATGTTCTTTCATCGACTGGGAAGAAACCGCAGGTTGCACCATATTCTGGGGCCATGTTAGCGATTGTGGCTCTATCTGCGAGAGATAATGCGGCCATTCCTTGGCCGAAGAATTCAACGAATTTTCCAACAACGCCTTTTTCTCTTAGAATCTCTACGATTCTAAGAGTCATATCGGTAGCGGTAACACCAGGATTTAGCCTACCGGTTAAACGAACTCCAACAACGTCTGGTGCTAGCATGTAAATCGGTTGACCAAGCATTACAGCTTCAGCCTCTATTCCTCCAACACCCCAACCAAGAACTCCTAATCCATTGATCATTGTTGTATGAGAATCAGTCCCTACTAGTGTATCTGCCAACCAAAATCCATTTTCTTGTCTAGCAACGCTTGCCAAATACTCCAAATTTACTTGGTGAACAATTCCTCTTGATGGTGGTACTGCTTGGAAATCCGCTAAGGATTGCTGACCCCATTTTAGGAATGTGTATCGTTCCATATTTCTGTGATATTCAATATCTAAGTTCATCTCCAATGCATCACTATGAGCACCTGAAACATCAACTTGAACCGAATGGTCGATAACAAGGTCAACCGGAACTTGAGGGTTGACTTTTTCAGGGTCTCCACCCATCTCAACCATTGCATCTCT
>ENA-UZWR01005070-UZWR01005070.1-metagenome-genome-assembly--contig:-Day-1-25m-contig-5070_pt1 | contig 13616 bp, 19 predicted proteins | sample MGYA00260337_ERZ794897 | MGnify/ENA metagenome assembly ERZ794897 | reverse complement strand
CCAGAAAGCAACATCCATAGGTCTTGGATAGCTGGCGCCATCCTCGCATCATCAAAATCTACAAAGTGCGGATAATCATCGCGCCATAATATGTTTCCTGAATGGCAGTCTCCATGAACACGAATATTGTTAATGCTCCCATAATCACCAAGGATTTGATCAACAGTATTAAGGACATCTATCGCCAGTGAATCATATGCAAGACTGAGTTCTCTTGGCATAAATTTTTGACTGATAAGCTCATACGACTCCCAACCAAAATTACTCGCATTCAACATAGGGCGGTGTATAAACGGCTGAGAGGCTCCGACCCCATGGAACCTTCCAAGTAAGCGTCCAAGAATAAATAAATTATCCAGATTATCTAACTCAGGGGCATGTCCACCCTTGCGCTCATAGAGTGCAAATCTGAATCCTTGATAATGACTAATACTGACTCCCTCAGCATTAATCCAGGGGCATACCACTGGCAATTCTTGTTCTTGTAACTGAAAGCAGAATTGATGCTCTTCAAAAATCTGATCATCGCTCCAGCGCTCGGGACGATAAAATTTGGCAATCATTGGTGTTTGCGCTTCAATGCCTATCTGATAAACACGATTTTCGTAGCTATTAAGAGCTAAAAATCGACCATCACAAATAAACCCTTGGCTTTCTACGGCATCGATAAGTAGATCAGGTGTAAGCCGATCAAAAGGGTGGCTATTAAGTTCATTCATAAGATCTAATCCAGACTCGGTTTCCCGCGCATAATTTTCTTTTTACCATGCTGAGATTTCTTATCCATTCGCCTCATTTGAGAGCCTCGAGTAGGTTTCGTAGGTCGTCTTGGTTTTGCTGTAAATCCTGCAGACTGAACAAGGAGCTGTAATCTGGACAATGCTTCCACACGATTTTTGTCCTGACTGCGATAACGTTGTGCCTTAATAATGACAACCCCATCTTTGGAAATACGTTGGTCATTAAGCTTCAATAATCTTTGTTTGTAAAAGTCTGGTAGTGATGACTGTTGAATGTCAAAACGTAAATGGATTGCAGATGAAACCTTATTAACATTTTGCCCGCCTGGGCCCTGGGCACGTATCGCTGAGAAATCTAGTTCTATCTCAGGGATTGAAACTCCATTCGCAATAAATAGCATCAATCACTGGGCTCAACAAAACTAAATCGCGGGACCTGCTGACCATCTACTTCGACAGTCTCTTGAAACATCGTCAAGGGTCTCACCCACATGCTGTAATCGCCATAAAGTGTTCGATAAACAACAAGCTGCTCCCGCGTTTCACTATGGGTAGCAACCTCTATAACCTGATAAAGATTACCCTTAAAGTGCTTATATATTCCCTTACTAATACTCATGCTGGACTGTCCTGAGAGGTATGGACCTCAGTTTTAAAATGAATAAGATCAGATAGGCTTAATACTAGTCTATCACCATCCTGCAATGGCCCAACCCCCGCTGGTGTGCCTGTTAGAACGATATCCCCCGGTAAAAGTGTAAAAAATTGGCTTATATAAACAAGCAAATCGCCTACTGGCGTTAGCATGTCTGAGGTGCTGCCATTTTGTCGAACCTCTCCATTCTGATTCAACACAATCTGCTGAGTCTGCAAATCTCCACATTGACCGATTGAAATAAAGTCTGAGGTAGGGCAGGCTCCATCAAATGCTTTTGCTTTTTCCCAAGGAAGTCCTTTCTCTTTAAGTTCTTGCTGCAACTCCCTCAGAGTTAGGTCTAAGCTAAGTCCTACACCAAGGATTGCGTTTTGCGCTTCCTTTAGGTCACAATTTTTAAGGGTGCTGCCTATGAGTAAGCTCATTTCCGTTTCAAAATGACACTCTCCATGCACGGAGGGAATTGTGATTGAATCAGCCATTGGAGATAGCGAGGTGCTCGGCTTGATGAACAGCACAGGTGCGGTGGGAATAGGGTTATTTAACTCTCTTGCATGAGCCGCGTAGTTCCTGCCAACGCAAACAACTTTTCCGATAGGAAGATCCAATTTTCTTCCATCAACAATATGCCTATACATATGCATACAAAGATTCCATTTTCACAATGCAGAATAATTTCAGCACTCAATCAAGCTGCGATTTAAAAAATAACTGGTTTGCCGTCGTTCAGGTATATAGCACCTTTGGCAATTCTATAGATTAACCAAAGTGTTACCAATGCCCCACTAAACCACCCAAGAAGAACAATCCATGTCAAGAAAGCAAGAAAGCTCCACAATAGTCCATACCAAAAGGTATTCAGCTGCCAACGAAAGTGACTCTCAATCCAAGTCCCTCGAATGTCATCCATCTTGATATAGTTGATAATCATCGCTGCAACAGCGGTAAGTCCGCCGGTTAAAAACCCCAACCCCAACAGCAGGTATACCAGCAGAGCAATATTTTTGTCTTTTTCGTTTTGTAAAGAATTTTCATTCTCTGTCATTGGCTCAATCATTGTTAGTCCTTTATCGTGATTACGCTAGTTTTCAGCTCTATTGAATAATTTTCCTGGGTTCAAAATTCCGTTCGGGTCAAATATATTCTTCACCGAGCGCATTAAATTAATCTCTGTCTCAGATTTAGAATAATGCAGGTAGTCTTTTTTTAGAAGCCCAACGCCGTGCTCAGCACTTATGCTTCCTTGATATTTTGATACTAAACTGCCAATTTTATCACTGACGCCCTTACATTTTTTGGTGAATGCCTCACTGGACAGCTCGTTTGGTTTAAGTATATTTAGATGTAAGTTTCCATCTCCAATATGCCCATACCAGACGACCTCAAAATTTAAATAATACTGCATTACCAAATCGTCTACTTCCTTCAGGAAATCTGGCATTCGAGACACGCGCACAGATATATCATTTTTGTATGGCTGGTAATGCCAGAGTGTCTCAGAGATATCCTCTCTTAGCTTCCACAATTTCTTTGCCTGAGATTCACTCTGACTAACAATACCCTCAATTACCCAGCCCTGTTCTACGCAATACTCAAACAGTTCCATTGCTGTATCCAGGATCTGACCACTTTTGGCCTCAAATTCCAAGAGCGCGTAAAAAGGAGCCCGTGTATCAAACGGAGCACTGTGTCCTTGATGCTCAACTACCTTATCAAGCGCAAACTGTGAAAAAAATTCAAACGCCATTAGATTAATTTGACTATTAAATGTTTTTAACACATCTAGGATTGCATGAAAGTTATCCACCCCCAGCATTAAGACCACAGACTCTTCAGGTGGCTTGGTTAGTTGAATAGTTGCCTCACAAATAACACCAAGAGTACCTTCTGAACCGATAAAGAGATGGCGAAAATCATAACCTGTATTGTTTTTTATCAATCCATGATTGAAATCTAAAATGTCTCCTGCTCCAGTTACTACCTTAAGCCCTACCACCCACTCCCGTGTCATACCATAGCGAATAACATTAATGCCTCCAGCGTTCGTCGCTATATTGCCACCGATTTGGCTTGACCCAGAAGATGCAAAGTCGACCGGATAAAATAGATCTTCATTAGCAGCAATTTTTTGTAAAGCCTCAGTCACCATTCCGGCACCGACGGTCACAGTTCGATCAGTAGAATTAAAATCAAACAAATTGTTTAGGCGATCCATAACCACAACAATCTCACCGTCTTTGGCTACGGCTCCGCCACTCAAACCGGTGCGCCCGCCAGATGGAACAAGAGCTAAAGAATATTCATTAGCAAGCCAAACAATGCTCTGAATCTCTTCAACTGAACCGGGCAAGACAATTACACTAGGATTTGGCTGCCAGTTTGTGGTTCGATCAATACCAAAGTGCTGCAAATCCTCTGATGAAGATAGCACGCGATTCTCCCCAACAATTTTCTGGAGGCTGCTAAGAATAGCTTGGGACAGCATCTAATATTCCTTTCGTCGCTAGATTTTTATCGAATAAAATCAGCGGAATAATATCATAAAGACGTTTAACATCAGCCCGAAGTTATACTGAACTCGCACCCTAAGATTAGGATTTTTCCTAAAAACAACGTAATTTGGCAAAAAATAGGGTAAAAAAGGGCTTTTTTCACCGTAAAATTAAACAAAATTAGCCAAATTGGAAAAAAAACAATACACTGCAGGGTTCGTGGATCTAAACATTCGTTACTTATGTGCGAAAGATTACGAAAAAGTCTTCCAATCAGCGTTTGTTGTTTGGAAGGTATTGGCTAGCCCCGTGATGAGGCTGGATATTTTTAACGCCTTAAACGGTATAAATTTTTAAAGTGAGGTTATTATGTCAGGGGAAAGAGTTTCTGGCACTGTTAAGTGGTTTAACGACAGTAAGGGTTTTGGATTCATTGAGCAAGAAGGCGGCGGTGACGTATTTGTTCACCACAGCGCAATTCAAGCTGAAGGTTTCAAATCATTGAAAGAAGGTCAATCAGTAACGATGGAAGTTACTCAAGGTCAAAAAGGCGCTCAAGCAGAGAACGTCATTGCTGACTAATTTCTGCCGCTGTCGCTAGATAGCTGTTAGCAAATTTTTAAAAAGCTCCAAATTTATTTGGGGCTTTTTTTATTCCTGATCGTATCTAATTCACAACGTAAAAAAAATCCCGCCAATAAGGCAGGATTTTTTATGTTCCCAGGGCCAAAAGCCCATCCAGACACGCAGAGAACTACTTGATCTTTGCTTCTTTATAAACCACATGCTTGCGGATAGTGGGATCATATTTCTTGATCTCCATCTTTTCAGGCATGTTGCGCTTATTCTTATCAGTCGTATAAAAATGACCAGTGCCTGCACTGGATACTAGACGAATTTTTTCTCTCGCTGATTTAGCCATCAGTAATCTCCTTAAACCTTCTCGCCGCGAGCTCGGAGCTCGGACAAGACGTTTTCAATACCATTTTTATCGATGATGCGCATTCCTTTGGTAGAGACGCGCAATTTAACAAAACGCTTCTCCGCCTCAACCCAAAAACGATGGGTGTGTAGGTTTGGCTCAAAACGACGACGAGTTCTGTTTTTCGCATGAGATACATTGTTTCCAGCCATTGGGCGCTTGCCTGTGACCTGACATACTCTGGACATTTATCCTGCCTCTAATTCCGATTATTGTCTAAGGAAAACTCCTTTTGACAAAAGTATTCCAAAAAATTAAACCTTGAATTCCGGTGACCTTTCAAGGAGGCGCGTTTTATACCAGAAAGCCCCTCCTGAATCAAACGAAAACAGCGTAATCATAACAATTTTGCGACTTATCAAAGATTCTGCCCAAGATTACATTTTCCCTTGCTCCGCTAGGGATGTTATCTCACCTCGACCGATAATAAAGTGATCTAGTAAAGGAATATCAATTAACCCAAGAGCGGACCTTAGCTTATGGGTTATTGCTATATCTGACAAACTCGGCTCAGCTACTCCCGAAGGATGATTATGAGCCACAATCACGGCGGCGGCGTTTTTACCTAAAGCCAACTTCACAACTTCCCTAGGATGCACAGAAGTTTCATTTATGCTGCCTTGGAACAACTCGTGATAGCTAAGCAATTGGTGCTTCGAATCAAGCAGTAGCACGCTGAAAACTTCTCTTTGATAATCCCGCATCTGAACAGAAAGGTAATCTTCCACCTGTTTTGGAGTGGTGAACACTGAACCGTTGTTTAATTGTTCTTTAAGATAACGCTGGGTTAATTCCAAAGTAGCCTGCAGTTGACAATACTTTGCAGGGCCTAAGCCCTTAGCAGAACTAAAACTGTTTTGATCTGCTTTGAGAAGTGGCCCGATGCCGCCAAAACGATCCAATAGCTGGTTCGCTAAGCCTATCGCGCTTAGCCCAGGCAATCCGGTTCGTAAAAAAATAGCTAGTAATTCCGCATCGGTAAGTGCTCCAGCACCCTTCAATAAAAGCTTTTCTCGGGGCCTTTGATCCTTAGGCCAGTGACGTATAGCCATAGTAAGTCCTTATTTATCACTATAGAATTCCTGTCTATAATGGTATCTTACCTTGCTTAACTAGGACTGTCTGGACCGAAAATGTGTAGCCTATCAAATAAACGGATAATTCTTGGCGTCACTGGAGGCATTGCAGCATATAAAAGTGCTGAGGTTGTAAGGCGACTCCAGGATCGTGGAGCAGAAGTGCGTGTCGTTATGACTCCTGGCGCAGAGGAATTTTTGCGCCCTCTAACCATGCAAGCACTTTCGGGCCATCCTGTGCATACTGGATTACTAGATGAGAAAGCGGAAGCAGGGATGGGACATATTGAGTTGGCGCGGTGGGCAGATCTACTTCTGATTGCCCCGGCCAGCGCAGATTTCATTGCCAATATGGTTCACGGCAGAGCAGATAGTCTTTTAGCCGCAATCTATTTAGCAACCCCCGCTAAGGTTGCAATTGCTCCAGCAATGAACCAAGCCATGTGGAGTCACTCTGCAAGCGTTGAAAATATCAACAACTTAACTCGCCGTGGGGTCACTATTATTGGTCCTGAGAGTGGTTCTCAGGCCTGCGGTGATATAGGTCCTGGTCGAATGGAACAGCCAGATTCTATTATCGAACAAGCTTCAAGCTTATTTAATAGCGGTGTCTTACAGGGGAAAAAAGTGGTCATCACCGCTGGTCCCACCAGAGAAGCTCTAGATCCAGTCCGATATATCAGCAACCATAGTTCAGGGAAAATGGGGTATGCCCTTGCAGCTGCCGCCATTGATGTGGGGGCAGATGTCACCCTCATATCAGGCCCAGTAGCTTTATCGATTCCGGAAAAATGCCAGGGAATATTAGTGATGTCTGCCGACGAAATGCAGCAAGCCGCTTTAGAGTTTGCGGAAGGGGCTGATATATTCATCGCTACTGCAGCTGTAGCAGATTATAAGGCTGCATCTATCGCCTCAGAAAAGATTAAGTCTGGTGATGACAAAATGACCATTAGTCTTGAAAAGAATCCCGACATTGTCAGCTCAGTAGCAAGTACTTTTGAGGATCTCTTTGTGATTGGGTTCGCTGCGGAGAGCAACGATGTGGAGACTTATGCGAAAGGAAAGCTAGAGCAAAAGCATCTGGACGCTATTGTAGCTAACGATATATCTCGTACCGACATTGGTTTTAATAGCGATGACAATGAAGTCAGTTGGATTGATGCTGATTCAACAATTGTTTTTAGTAAACGAAGCAAAGCCCAACTTGCAAGAGATCTTGTTGCTCAAATAGCTATCAAAATTAATCCCACACACCTTGACCAATAATAATGAATTTGTCGCAACCCAATGCAATCTCTCCTCCGGAACCTCTTTCTAAAAGAGATGATTTTGTGCTTGTAGATACGGTTTTTAGAGACTACGACATCCGTGGACTGGCTTACTCAGAGCTAGACGAAGAATTTGCTCTGCGACTAGGCAGGGCGCTCGGACAACTAGTCCTCAAGCGAGACCAACGTTCTATCTATATTGCCCGGGACGGAAGACTAAGCTCAGCTGAACTCGCTGAAGCGTTATCAAATGGCTTAAGACTCTCAGGGTGCGAGGTAATCAATTTAGGGGAAAGTACTACACCCATCTTAAACTTTGCCATTCACCATAGAGCCAACGTAACCTGCGGCATAATGGTTACCGCAAGCCATAATCCGGGGCCCTATAATGGATTCAAAATAGTTCTTGAGAAAGATGTGATTTCAGGACATGGGCTACAAGAACTCAAAGCTATGATGAGTGCCAACCACTTTCCGTCGCAGATTAAAGCCAAGCTAACTAATCTAGAGATCACGCCCCAATACTTGGAGCACATTATCTCTGACAGCAGAGTTAATTATCCCTTTAAACTAGTTATTGATGGTGGCAACGCTGTTGCAGGGCAAATCGCTGTGTCTCTTTTTGAGCGCTTGGGCTGTGTGGTTGAACCTCTCTTTTGCGAGGTTGATGGGAATTTCCCCAATCATGACCCCAATCCTTCGGATGAAAAGAATCTTAAAGCCTTAATTACAAAGGTAAAGGCAACTCAAGCAGAATTAGGCCTTGCATTTGATGGTGATGGTGATCGACTCGTTGTAGTTACTGGAAATGGCAAAATTGTATGGCCAGACCGGCTAATGATGATCTTTGTTAAGGGCATACTCCAGGATTATCCAGGGTCTCCTATTGTTTTTGATGTTAAGAGTAGCAAGCGGCTCACCGAAATAGTTGAAGAATGTGGTGGTGTTCCAGTCCTGAGTAAAACTGGTCATGCTCATATAAGAAAATCAGTGCGGGAAAAAAATGCACTGATTGGCGGCGAATTTAGCGGGCACATTTTTTTTAATGATCGTTGGAGCGGTTTCGATGACGGGCTGTATGCAGCAGTGCGGTTATTAGAAATTCTCTGCGACCAGGAAATTCCTGCAACCAGTCTTAATCAGCTGGTTAGTGAATTTAGGACTAGCAGCTATACCCCGGAAATTTTAGTCCCTGTGCTTGAAACAGAAAAATTTGAACTCATGGATACCTTAACCAATAGATGTCTTTTTACTGATGCTACTATTAACAGAGTCGATGGTATGCGCGTAGAGTATGAACAGGGTTGGGGGCTGGTTAGACCATCAAACACAACTCCCAATTTAACCTTACGGTTTGAAGCTGAAGATGAAATCCAATTAGAAGAAATCAAACGGCGTTTTCGTGAAGAACTCAGACCCTTTATTAATCACATAGAAGACTATATTTAATTATGTCACTCAGTCGCAAAGAAGCTGCAACAACCGCTCAAGTAATTTCTCGAGCACTCCCCTACATCCAGAGATTCGCTGGTAAAACAGTGGTCGTCAAGTACGGGGGCAATGCTATGGTCGATGAGCGGCTCAAAGCAAGTTTTGCTCGGGATATTGTCTTAATGAAAGCTGTAGGTATTAACCCGGTGGTAGTTCATGGCGGAGGGCCGCAGATAGGTGAGTTGTTGGATCGGCTCTCCATCAAGACCAAGTTTATTGACGGTATGCGCGTAACTGACACCAAAACTATGGACGTTGTAGAGATGGTGCTCGGCGCGACGATCAATAAGGATATTGTTAATTTAATTGGTAACGCGGGGGGGCGAGCATTTGGAGTAACCGGGAAAGATGGTCAGTTAATAAAGGCAAAAAAGCTAGTTGTTTCACACCAGACACCCGAAATGTCGGTGCCAGAAATTATCGATATTGGCCATGTGGGAGAGGTCGAGTCGATTAATAAGTCGGTCATTGATATGTTAGTGAAAAGCGGCTTCATCCCTGTCATCGCACCTATTGGCGTAGGGAGTGATGGTGCTTCCTATAACATCAATGCCGATCTAGTAGCAGGAAAGGTTGCTGAAATATTGAACGCAGAGAAGCTTATGCTACTAACCAATGTTGGAGGCCTACAAGATAGCAAAGGTGAGGTTCTCACTGGGCTAAATATAGACCGAGTTGACCAACTAATCGCTGATGGCACCATCTATGGAGGAATGCTACCCAAAATTCGCTGTGCTCTAGAGGCGGTTAAGGCTGGTGTCTCCTTTGCTCACATTATTGATGGGCGAGTCGATCACGCGGTAATGTTAGAGATCTTCACCGACGAAGGTGTCGGAACACTAATTACTAATCAAGAAACAGAAGGAGCACTCTAATGGCTGCTAAAAAAGGAGCGCGAGCTCAAGAAATTTTGCAGACACTCGCTCGCATGCTTGAAACGTCGAGAGGGCGAATCACCACCGCCGCGCTTGCCGCTGAGTTGGGGATTTCTGAGGCCGCATTGTATCGCCACTTCCCCAGTAAAACGCGTATGTATGAAAGTCTTATTGATTTCATCGAAGAAACGATTTTTGGTCGAGTAAGGAGCATTGTTAGTGATGAACCTGATGCAGTTAATCAATGCTACCGGATACTTAGTTTAGTAATTGCCTTTTGCCAAAAAAACCCTGGTATTACGCGCATATTAAATGGTGATGCCTTAGCTATCGAGAATGAACGCTTGCACAATCGAGTGGCCCAATTTTTTGATCGTCTAGAGTCTCAGATTAAACAGGCACTTCGAGAGGCTGAAGTCCGCGACGGTTTAAAGTTAAATGTCCCTGTATCTGTCGCGGCTAATCTAATGCTAGTGAGTGTCGAAGGAAAGATAAGCCAGTTCGTTCGGAGCGACTTTAAAACATCGCCGAATCAGCATTGGGCCGAACAGTGGGCATTAATTACTTCGGGTATTTTTGATTAAGCTAACAACACCGGGACCCTTAACTGACACCGTAGGCTGCTCGGTACTCTTTAATCGCATTAACCAAATCATTAGAATCTGGCTGTCGCTCAAGATAAATTAAGATATCATCAATATCGATAATACTGACAACAGGCAGCGAAAAATCTCTCTCCACTTCTTGAATCGCTGATTCGCTGCCATTGCCACGCTCCTTGCGATCTAAGCCAATCACCACCCCTGAAGCTGTGGCTCCGGACTGTTCAACCATTGTCATTACTTCTCGTATCGCAGTACCGGCAGTAATAACATCGTCAATAATGAGGACTTTACCATTTAACGGTGCCCCTACAAGTGTGCCTCCCTCACCGTGTCCTTTTGCTTCTTTTCGATTAAAGCAATAAGGAACATCAATATTATGGTTGTCCGCTAGAGCGATTGCAGTGCTCGCTGCTAATGTAATTCCTTTGTACGCTGGGCCAAAAAGTACATCAAACTCTATACCAGACTCGACTATCGCCGAGGCATAACAACGGCCCAGCTCAGCCAGGGCTCTACCCTTATAAAACTCTCCTGCATTAAAAAAGTGTGGGGACACTCGCCCAGATTTTAGCGTAAATTCCCCAAACTTAAGTGCTCCGGCACCCAGCGCATTATCAATAAATTGTGTTTTATAGTTTTGCTTCATGGTCATCACTCTAATTGGATTACTGCGCCAAAGCCATCTGCTGCACTCTTACTAAGTCGGCTACACCTTGCTTCGCTAATTCTAACATTGTGGTTAGCTCTTCAGCACTAAAAGGGGCTGCTTCGGCAGTCCCCTGTACTTCGATAAATCCGCCTTCGCTATTCATTACCACGTTCATATCGGTCTCAGCATTCGAATCTTCGGCATAATCTAAATCAAGCACCGGCATACCTTTGTAAACACCAACAGAAACTGAGGCTATCATACCAATGAGAGGATCGCCTTTGATCGCTTTACTGCGTTGCAAGTGCCGAATTGCGTCAATGAGTGCCACACAGGCGCCCGTAATAGACGCGGTTCTTGTTCCCCCATCAGCCTGAATAACATCACAATCGATATTAATCGTATGCTCTCCCAGTTGTTTGAGGTCCACCGCTGCGCGTAATGACCTCCCAATGAGCCTCTGAATTTCTTGAGTCCGACCACTTTGCTTGCCTCGAGCAGCTTCTCTTCCCATACGACTATTCGTTGAACGCGGCAACATACCGTATTCTGCAGTCACCCAACCCTCCCCTTTGCCACGGAGAAATCTAGGGACACCGTTCTCAACACTCGCAGTACATATCACTTTGGTATTTCCAAACTCTACCAAAACTGAGCCCTCTGCATGGCAGGTATAGTCTCGAGTAATCTTAACTTGGCGTAATTGTTCGGGGCGACGGCCGCTGGGTCTAGACATAAATTGGATTCCTAAAGTGAAGTTAGCAAATATTTTCAGGCGGAATTGTAGCAAATCTAACACCCCCGTGGCCGCCTTTGTTACCATGTAACTACTAAATTTTTATCAACTGGAGATGATATGCCTCGAAGCATGACGGCATTTGCCCGCACTACAGCAGATTTCTCATGGGGATCAGTAACCTGTGAGCTTCGCTCTGTTAATCACCGCTTTTTAGAGCCTAGCTTTAGACTTCCGGAAACATTGCGTGAAATTGAAATGACTTTGCGTGAGTTGGCCCGCAAAAAACTTAGCAGAGGGAAAATAGATTGCTCGATACAGCTAGCATTTAACAACACTGATGCCTCCGTAAATGCTGATCTAGACTTGGCCAAACGCTATATTGATATTGCCCAGCAGATTGCCTCTGAAATAGATCAGCCTGCCCAGATTTCGCCTTTGGATATTATGCGTTGGCCTGGCATTTTAAAAGATCAAGATGTTGCATCAGATAGTCTGCATAAGGCCGCTGTTGAAACCTTTAGTGGGGCTATCGATGATCTACTTGAAGGTCGCCAACGAGAGGGAGAAAAATTGGCCGATATGATAGAGCAGCGACTCATTGGAATCGAAGCTCAAACGTCAATTGTTAGAAACCACTTGCCTGAGATTCTCACCCATCAGCGCAAACGCCTAGAAGAAAAAATGGCCGATATGGCCGCACAATTGGATCCAGATCGGCTTGAACAAGAGATGGTAATTATTACTAACCGTTCAGATGTTGATGAAGAGCTTGATCGGCTAGAAGCTCACCTAGATGAAATTCGCAGAGTCCTCAAGAATAAAGAGTCTATAGGTCGAAGGTTAGATTTTTTAATGCAAGAACTTAACCGTGAAGCCAACACCCTAGGCTCAAAATCCATTGCTGGCGTTACTACGCAAGCATCAGTGGAATTAAAAGTGTTAATTGAACAAATGCGAGAGCAGATTCAGAATATTGAATAATGATTGAGAAGCACAATCTTTAATCAGTAGATATTTTTTCAAGATAGCCGTGGTCGGCCATACAGTCGGAGTAACTGATTCGTGTGGCGTCGCTGTATACGATATCCTCAGCTGGAGGCATATGATTAGCCATAGACGTGCATATTCTGCTCACATAGGCTGCTTCTTCTCCAGGTTCTAGGTCTTTAATCGCGCAACTAGATGCTAACGTTGTGCTCACAAAAGCACTTACAATCATTGTCTTTCTCATGCCTGTCCCTGCTCATTAAGTTTCAATAGTAGACCATCAGTCAGTGTGCCACTTACTTCATTAGGTTAGAAAAATCTTTGACGACGTAATCGCCATCAGCTTCGGCGACAACTTTACCTGCTGTATCTCTCACCACAATGTGAATTGTAAAATCATAACGCCCGGTTGATTCCAAAGCTTTCTTCATGGCGGCCGCGTCATCTGCAGTAAACTCAGTTTCGGCAGTAATATCCGTCATTGCAGGGCGCAAAAACTTGATATTTAAGCCAGCTATTACTGGCTGGTATTTAGGATTGCTAAGGTTATCTGCAGCGATTAAACCACCGAGGTACTCTGCAGTCATCCACATAGGCCCCGCATGCACGATATTGACGTGATTTTTAGTATTGTCATTAAGTGGTATTCGGGACCTGTATATCCCGCCTTCAATGCTTTCTACCTGCAAACCTAAAAAAGTGTAAATAGGGCAAGCTTCATGAGCAACCTGTTGGTAATGCTGTTTTAAATCCATGCTTTCCTCAACTCAATAAATTGCTGAAAATCCAAAATAAAATGCCAGTAATTACGCTTGAGCATAACCCTAGAGTAATAAACATGCAAAGTGGCCAATGTAAGCGGTGTTCAATAGCAATTTTTAGTACACTGGTGTCAACAGATGCACTAACATCTATTTCAGCGTCAACGCTAAAGTATCTCCACTCAACTATGGGACCAATTAAACGCTATGAAGAAAGGTACGCTTTTTATTATCTCCGCTCCCTCAGGCGCTGGTAAAACCAGCCTGGTTTCAGAAATCCTAGAGCGAGTTAC
>ENA-UZWR01004700-UZWR01004700.1-metagenome-genome-assembly--contig:-Day-1-25m-contig-4700_pt1 | contig 13756 bp, 8 predicted proteins | sample MGYA00260337_ERZ794897 | MGnify/ENA metagenome assembly ERZ794897 | reverse complement strand
TATCTCCATTATCAATGAACAGGAAGAAAATGGACCTTTGGCAAAGCGATGGAATAAACTAGTTTCTAAGCAAAGAGTCGAAGTTCTTGCTGCGATACCAAATTTAGGAAATAAGAAAGCCCAATTACTTCTCGACCATTTTGGTACGGTAGCAGCCGTATTATGTGCTAGTCAGGGCGAATTGGCCAAGGTTGAAGGAATTGGGCCCTCTACGGCAGCAACTATTGAACAAATACTCAATGCTTGAGATTCAACTTCCAATAATGAGCGCACGTGTTCTTAGTTGTGCAAATCTATCAGGATAGTGGCCTAAGGCGAATGCAACTAATTCTGCAAGATGTAATACTGGCATTGCTGTATCCTTTCCAGTTAATTTACCAGCCCTTGATTGATAAGAATCAAGATTCGAATGAGAAATTGTGCATGTACTTACCATGATATCTGCTCCACTCTGTTTTGCATCAGCAAGAACTGCCGCTGTCATGGCCATTGATGTACCCTCTAGAGTAAGAAGTGAAGGTGCACCAACACTTTGGCACTTGAGTTCGTAATCTACCGGGACTCCTCCCATTGCATTGATTAACTGTTCCAAATAATTAGGAAGGAAAGCATCGTCACCACCACAAGCACCCTCTCTTTGCATATTAGAACCATAGTAACCTGCAACATTGAGTTTGATTGGATTGACTACAGCAGCACTTATTTTATCTAAACCAATTTCTTCAACCAAGTAGTGAAGGAGATGGCGAGATTTAGATTCACCTGAATATTCGATTCCAGATGTCATAGAGATTAGATTATTCAATTGTGAAGCATATACTGGATCTGAAGCAATGATATCCGCAGTATCACACATTATTGCGTGAGATGTTGCACAGGTAGTCATGATATCGATACTTTTTTGTTCAGCAAGAGCAAGATTGCGAGCAACCAATGAATGCTGTAATTTCGGCGATGCTTGGCTGATGATATTGCCGCCATCACTCGATGACTTTGGAATTTCTATCAACTCAATTCCAAGTGTCTTACACAAAGGAATGATGCAATCCTCAACTTCCATAGAAGCCGCCCTTGCAGTATTGCCTGGATAATATGCTATTTTTGCCATACCAATCACTCAGAACCTCTTGTCAATTTGATTGAATAGGCTGACAACTTCATGATGAGCATCAACCTTTGAATTGATCATGTTTGGTATCTTACCAATTCCTGATGGCGGCACTAAGAGTCCTTGGAGACCACGGATTGGTGGCCCTCCATTGCGGGTGAATCCTAATAGCATGCGTGCGGAAATTCCGTTGAAAATATTGCTAATCAAGCCAAGTGGCCCGAGCACCTGACGGTATAATGTGGTTTCATTGACATTACCTGTCCACTTAACACTGCGGCCATACCACTTTACTAAGCGACCATGTTTACCACCGTAATTACTTGAGTTGAGTAGATGGGCTCTTGCAGAGTTCAATCCTCTTGCTGCAAGTTTCCCATCAAACCCATAGCGTGCGATTGAGGATAAATCTGCTTCCGCCCATACACCATCTGTTTCATTCAATGAAGAGAGAATGCTCTTTCTTTGCTCTGCCCCACACCTTGGATCTTCAGCACGTAGCCATTGCTGTAAATGAATACCTGGTCCTTCGTATGCCTTGTCATAACTTGAGGTATCCGACATTGATTGGACTAATTGATAAGATAAAACATCACTCTTTTGATGCAACTCGGTAGCGAGTGATGCCTCCATTGTACCAACAGCAGCGCCGTTCAATAAACGGGAGCCTTCTCTTGGGTCGGCTCTCATCCAAGGCTCTGCTCTTGCCCTTGCTGCCTCATATCCAGATAAATCAACAATTAAATCACGGATAATAGGCAATCCTGGTGCTGGTTCAATCTTCAAATTACCCCTAGGCCCAATTAAATCTGAGACTCGTGTAATATCTGCGAGAACAATTCTTCCATTAACACGTACTCCAGTAGTTGCTGTACCGCCGTTTATTCCTCTTCTGAATGCTAAACTGCCATCAATATCTTGTTGAATTGCAAGCAACAAATCTTCAACTGTTGCGTGAGCAGGCACAGCGCACGAGATTGTGTCCCAGCCCGATTGTGCTGCGCTAGGACAATACCTGAATAATTCAATTGTCACTGAAATCTCATCCATTACTACCGTACCAGGTGTGAAATCACCCGAGGATACTGAATCATCTTCGCCAGCACCATATGCACTCATCTCCTCAACTAATGATTCGTGGAATACTCCGGCACTATCAACACAAGCGATGCGAGGTAACACAGTTTTGACCCATGCAGACCAAGGCTCGTCAAAATCAACATCACATAGTTGGATTTCCTGAATTGAAGTTGCCCCTAGTGCTGAAAACTTTTGATCCCAATCCACTCCGGCTTTACAAAATTCGTCATAAGAAGAGTCTCCAATTGCACAAACTGAATAATTAAGTCCTGCTAAAGTAGGGGATGAACTGTTTATTCCTTGCCAGAAGTCTTCGGCATTATCCGGCATATCTCCTTCACCCCATGTAGAAGTGATAATCAGTACTCTTTTGCAACCAACCAAACTTGCAGGGTCGTAGCCATCCATATCAACTACGTTAGCAATCAATTCATAATTAGCAGCCAACTTTGCAGTTTTTTCTGCAAGTCCTGCTGCATTACCTGTTTGAGAACCGAAGAAAATGGTCAGTGTCCTGTCTCCTGCTAATACTGCAGCTAAGGCCTCGCTTATTCCTGCTGAAACTGCAACCGGTGCTGCGACTGCCGCAGGTGCGACTGCTGCGACTGCTGCGACTTCTTCCGCAGCAGGTGCTGCGGCGCCAGTCCTTTCGAACTTGATGATATCAACTGGACAGGCTTCTGCTGCCTCTTCAATATAATCTGCGAATTCTTTACCGAAGTCCGCCTTCAAAAAAGAACCACCGATATTGCGGTCAAATACTCCGTCAACACGAACTGCTGCTACAATTTGAGAGGTTTCATCAGTCAATTGGAAGACTTCAGGACAAATGTCCTGGCATGCATCACAGGTGATACAGTCTTCTTCAATCCAGACCTTTGCGATTACGGACATTAGGGCCACCGACGCTCAAGCACACGCTGAGCAATCTTTCCACCTAAGAACGGCCTTTCAAGGTTACCACAAACCAGCCATAAAATAGCGCCAAAGAAATTTATTCAAGACCTTATATCATAACAGAAAAACTACTGCTAAAAATGGAGTAAACAGACTTCACATTTGGAAGTCGCCCATTCCACCCATGCCTTCGCCCATTGGTACGCCCTTGGACGAAATAACGTCATCAATTCTTAAGATCATGATCGCTGTTTCAGTCGCTGATTGAATCGCTTGTTCAACAACACGCATTGGCTCAAGCACATTCTTGGATTTCATATCTATTACTCCACCTTCATAGACATTGATTCCTGTGTGGCTTGCACCGTCTGCATGTGCTTTACGAAGTTCTATTAGAGTAGTAACTGGATCAAGACCTGCATTTTCTGCTAATGTACGAGGGACTATTTCCAAAGCGCTAGCAAAAGCCTCAATAGCCATTTGCTCCAATCCACCAACAGTTTCTGCATATGTTCGTAAGTCTCTTGACAAAGCGGCTAGTACGGAACCTCCACCGGTTAGAACTGCACCATCTTCCCAAGCAACTGAAACAACACCTACTGCGTCATCAAATGCTCTTCGAATCTCATCAACAACGTGTTCTGTGCCACCGCGAAGTAATACAGAAACTGATTTTGCTTCAGGGCATCCGGTAATGAAAGTCATGTTTGATTCTCCGATTTTCTTTTCCTCAACCTTTGCAGCATTTCCTAAGTCGTTTGCAGTTAAATCATCTAAGTTGGTGACAATCTTACCACCTGTAGCCTTTGAAAGGGCTTCCATATCAGATTTCTTAGCACGACGAATAGCCATGATTCCTGCCTTTGCCATGTAATGTTGTGCTAGTTCATCAATTCCCTTTTGACAAACCAATACATTTGCACCACTTTCTTGAATCTTTGTTACAAGTCCACGAATATAATTTTCTTCTTCTTCTAAGAAATGAGCGAGTTGGCTAGGATCAGTAATCTGAATCTTTGCATCAACTTCTGTTTTCTTTACTTCTATAGCAGAATTAACCAATGCTATTTTTGCATCGCTAAGAGAACGTGGCATACCAGAGTGAACTCTCTCCTTATCCAAAATAATTCCATCTATTAGGCTAGAGTCTTTGATAGAGCCTCCTTGGCGCTTCTCAACTTTGATATCGGAAAGATCAATGATTCTCTCACCATCTTCAACAAATCCTACTGCATTTACAGCACGGACACAAATGTCTGCCATGAAAGACTTTACCGCACCAGCAGATTTGCCAGTTAGTGCTGTCTTTGCGACTTCCATCAGTACCGAATCATCATTTTTAGTAGGTATCCCATGACTATCCAATAATTCAACTGCTTTCTCTGCTGCAAGACGGAATCCCTCACAAATTACAGTTGGGTGTACATTTTGGTCGATTAAGTCTTCACTTCTCTTCAACAGTTCACCGGATAGAACAACTGCGGTTGTGGTTCCATCGAAGCAATGTTGTTCTTGAGTTTTTGCGACTTCTATGATCATCTTAGCGGCCGGATGGTCTATGTCCATTTCCTTGAGAATTGTTGCTCCATCATTGGTGATGACTACATCACCCATGGAGTCAACTAACATCTTGTCCATTCCCTTTGGACCGAGTGTTGAACGAACTGCATCTGCAACGGCTTTTGCTGCTGCAATGTTATTCGATTGTGCACTTCTTCCGCGAGTTCTTTGTGTGCCATCTTTTAAAATGAAAATTGGTGCTTGTCCATTACCGTACATTGGATTGAATCTCCCTGTAATTTTGCCGACGGCTCTCCCGACTTGAACCCTACGCTTGTTCGTTAAGCAATTTATTTAACAAAATTCGTAGAATTTATCGCTTAAGCGCGACCATTTTGCTCTAGCCACATCTGACCATATGCTTCCCATTGCTCCATTGACCAACCATCTGGCAGACCTTCAGCAGGAACTGGTGGTGCTTGGGTAACCGGAACTTCTGCGACTGGTGCAGGGGCCGCTGGAACTTCTGCGACTGGCGCAGGGGCCGCCGGAACTTCTGCGACTGGTGCTACCGGAGGAACTTCTTTGACGAGTTCTGGCTCAGAAAATACACCTTGAGATGTCACTGTAGGAGCAGATGCTACAGAACCATAGGTTGATTGTAAACTCTCTTCATAGCCGTCTTCTCCCCAGCCACCATAGTCATCTTCTTCTTCTTCAACGAATATTTGGTTCTTGAGGAAAACTCCTCCAACACCCATAATCACTATGAAAACAATCCAAATCAGGATATTTTGGAAATCGAAAGCGGATGATTCGCCATTGACATCACTACCAGCATTGGAATTTGTTTTAGTCAATATGACTTGCAAGTCGTAATTTGCTGCATCACTAACAGTCTCTGAACGCGCCCACAATGTGAGATTTGTAGATAAAGTATCTGAATCCAAATTTAGAAGTGTAGTTTCTGAGATATCAAACACAATAGTAACTGAGCGTTCTTCATTAGCTGCTAAAACAAATCCTCTGTCGGAATTTTGAATTCTGGCTTGGAACCAAGAACCGGATTCACCGTTGTCTAATTCCATAGCAACAGATTGAGGACCAGTGTATTGGTTTCGAACTAAAACCGTAATTGTGTAATCTTCTTCATAATCTAGGATTTGTAATGGTGGTTGGTTGTAAATAATTCTCAACCATCCAAGAGAACCGACTGAGTAAATCGCTTCCCCTCTAGCAGAAATATTTTGATCCGATGTGCTGGTTGCTATTACGCCAAGTGTTCTTTCTCCATCCGTTCCTTCAACGAATGAGAATCTAACCGATACATTGACGCTTGCGCCAGTCTCGATTTCAGATGTTACTCCATCCACTAATCCTGTGAATTCTGCATTCATTCCTTCTGGAATATCTAATGACATTGTGAAGCGGTCAGGATTATTACCATCATTTCTAACTTCAAAGGCCATTGTTTGAGCTGGGTCTCCCGGAATATAGGATTGCTCCGCATCTTCATTAGAAACCCATATTGCTGCAGTATCTAAGATTTCAACTGTGACAATTAGTTCTTCTTTGATAGAATTATCAACAGAATTGGTAGCGATTACTCTGACACTGTATAGACCTGGAGTTAATCCAATTGGCATTGGCAAATTGAGAATTATTGTTGATTCCCCATCCCATGCATCCATTACTGGACTTTGAGCAGCGGTTATTTCTGCCCCTAGTAGCCAATTAGACTGAATTGTTGAATAATTGTATACCTCATCATCATTTCCTTGATTCAGAATGGTGATATAAACCTTCTTTTCAACCCCATTTGCTGCTCCTTCGATAGTTAACACATCAGATTCGAGTGATAATTCACGGAAGATCGGAACTTCAACATTACGTACTAGAACATCATTTCCGAATAGTGCACCACAAGACCCACATGTTGCTCTCAAATTGAAAGAGACAACACCTGGTGATGCATCACTTGGAGCAGTAATATTGAGCATGTAATTGTCATAATCACCACGGTTAAGAGTAATTGGTAGCGATTGGGATACTCCGGTTTCATTTTCAATTAGTGCGAGCCATCCATCATCTGAAAATGTTGTTGCGAGATTAAATGCGGCATCCTTATTTCCTGAGTTTTGTAATCTAAATGGAACAGTCATTGATTCCCCTGGACCAACATCTCCAGCATTTAGAGAGACTGTAGATGAAAGTGATACACCGAATTGTTCTGAAACTGCGACATCCATTGTCAATCTTCCTTTCTCTCCACTAGAAGAACTACTGGCGTCAGTAAACCAAACTTCCCAAATAACTTGTTGGACATCGGCACCTGCAGGGATACTAAGATTAACATAAACTTCACGTGTTGCTCCACCTGGAATTGCAGGTATTAGGACATTGAGATCGTGGTCGTTAGAGTCTGCAACATCAATTCTAATCATTGGCATTTGAGGGTTCATCCACGATGTATTTGTCACACTTGTTTCGACATTAACACTAGCGGTTGAATATCCATTATTGGTGATATCACACTTTAATTGCATGATTCCTAATGGTGGACCTGAATATCCACCAGCAGGGTTATCGCAGTCTAATTCCAATGTGTAATCTGAAACTTTAGTAACTCCGAATTGAATCCAATCATCGATATGGAATCCTTCGCCTGCGCCACTTGAATCTGAATTGAAAAGCATTCCCATGGAGTATGAGTTGCCACCGAGGAATACGCTGTTAAAGGTGGGGTTTTGCTGCTCCCATGTAACTTGCGGGTCCCAAGATAAGTTGGACCATTGATTCGCTACTGGACTCGGATTACCATTGGCGATATTCCAACGTACAGACTGTGTCGAACTACTGATATCGCCCTGGCCATTCCACAATTCGATTGAGACATTATCCCCTGCTTCCATGCTCCCCCATGCTTGAATATGGAATTGAGATGAAATATAATTGCTTGAGTAAAATTGCTTTTTGCATACATAGGAGCCGTAGATAGGAATTAATGATTGATCTAGCAGACCTTCTGGACCACATTGGTTAGTTTGCGAGTAGTATGTGTTTACTAAGCGGTCATTGGCATTTGATGGGTAATCTGAAGAACCACCCGGTGCAGAATGTCTCCAATGTTTTGCACCAACTGCTCCACCTGTATCATCCTCCCATGAACCCGCACCAGTAGCATCACCGCCACCGGCTGGATAGCGAGCAGATAAGAAAGTTAACTGGGTTGGACCAGCCCAACCATCAAAGATATCTTTTGCAATCGCAACTGGAACTGATCGTTCCATCTGGTCGTTGTCATTTCTGTCATCACCTGGGTAACTAACAGTTGCTCTTAGAATCACACCACCACTTAGATCATTTGTCGTAGTATCGAGAATTGAATGTGCTGCTGAAGGTGTCCATACAAAGGACTCAGTATCACCCTGTTGACCGGTTAAATCGCCACTAGTCCAACTAAAAGTTTCCATTACGAAGCCTATTGGATGGATTATTTCCAGTGTTGCGTTTGTTGTTTTAGCAATTGATTGAGTTCCACCTCGCACAATCGACATTGAGATTTCAATTGACGCTTGTTCAAAAACATATTCAACAGTGGTACCATCTGATTGAACCCATGTACTCGGCATTATACTACTATTTCCAATACTAATTTCAGAAACGAAGAAATCATCATTACTACCACCTGCGTGAACAGGATTTGACAATCCTAAAGCCATTGTTTGTAACAATAGTAAAGCAACAAGGGCAACATTTGAGACACGACGCATAAGCACCAACGACTATCGGACATTGGTTCGGGTTATGAAGATGGCCATCAAATGATTGTCACTAAAACTAGACCCCTATGGGGTCCGAATGGATTGAATCGCCTTGATTCAATTTATTACCGGATGATTTCAACTAGGCCCCAATCCCCTAATCGCAGGTTTTTTATGGTCATCTAGGTCGGATTCTGACGAAACAACATCACCCAAATTACCAAAGTCAAATTCATCTTGAGCCAAATCCGTTATTGATGAGAGTTGATTATTTGAATCACCGATCATATCACTAGCAGTACCTATACTGTCACTCCCAGATAATATTTCTGCGCCTGATTGTGCCATTCCGGCTCCTTGTGTTACCGCAGTAGTTGCACCTGGGGCGCCTGCTCCTATCACACCAACACTTTGAGCAGCCATTTGTGACTTCCCAGCAGCGCCTGTTGCTGCGACTAAAGCGGCTGTAGCGCCACCTGCCAGCATCATGCCCGCACCTTTTACCACCATGCTGTCAAGAAATGCTGGCTTGTCTCTTTCGCTTCCTGCTTCCTCGATAATCGGCTCATTACCCATCCTCATCCATTCAGGAGGCTCTCCCGAGCATCCCCCTAATACCGCTAGAGTGGTGAAGGCTGCCATCGGCATAACCGCTAACGCTGTTAGTAAATCAATAAATGAAGTATCAGGAATAGAGGAGACTCCCAATCGCGATTCAAAAAAACCTTTCTCAAAAGAGAAACTTAACCCACCATCTTCGCCGATCCAGCCAAGAACAATTATTGCAGCCATACGCCCCATCATATACAAAACTAAAATCGGGGCTAACCAAGAGAGTCTAGTCATTGAAACTAACCATTTTCTAGTTACTGATGCTGCACCAATATACTTGTATGCAATTCGGGGGAAATATTTCATCACAAAAACAAGACAGATTAGGTAAACCAATAGAGCCAATTCTAGCCCTCGATGATTTCGTACAATATTTTCTGGTAGCAGCAATAAAACAGTCAATGGAATTGTCGCTAATAGGACTTGGAAAGGGACTGCCAGTAACATCAAACCACCATGTGTAGAAAGAAATTTGTAGCCCATTACATCTCGATCATAGGCTAATATTGCCAGTTGACCATGGGGTGAATTTGCAGCTATTTTTCTAGACTCCCTACGTTGATGGGCATTCCTTGGATTCCGGCTTAGCCCAAGTGATCTTCTCCAACCGCCTCTCTCAACGATTGAAACTGGAGTATATCCCCCCATAATCAATGCTAATAACAATGCTAACATCCCATAAAACAACGATGCCGCACCTACCCAAGGAACCATTTCAAGTTGAAATGACAAAGAAACCGAATCTCCCGAATTATCGAAATTAACTAGATATGTCATTGAAAATGCGATTAGTGGAGTGAGGAATATTTGTGCAAAGGCGATTATCGTTAACCACAACCTTGTGCTTAACGGACCCTTGCCAGAGTTCCTTCCCATAACCTCCGGGTATTACTTCAATCCTCAAAGGTTGCCCCTAACAACAGCCCAAAAAGTGCTTTTACGGCTGATTGATAGTTTTTCGGATTATTCACAATTAAGGCTATTCTTCACTGTTTTCACTAACAATAGGGTAGCCATCACTTGCCAATAACCGCATACTACCAACAAAGATTCCATCAGACCTCTTCCGGCCTAAGTCAGGCCTTGGCATTTCATCTAAGGTAATGTTGCAAGATGAACAACGAACCGCGGTCAATTGCCATTCTGGCTCGGGAAAATCGCAACATGGGTTTTGCTTTGACTTATTCATAACAACTTGTAATCGAATAGCCATTTCATAGGTCCAAGGTGGTGGAGTTCCGCCAATAAAAGTTTGAAGTTTATTGATTATCGACCATCCCGAACTTAACCACATCCCAAAACCAAGTGCTGCGGAACCCCAAACAAGCGATGCATAACCTGCCGCTATTGGAATTAGAGCAAAGCCAAGGCCTAACCAGTAAAAGGTTCGCAGGTGCAAGAGCCTTTGAGTGAGATGTGGACTAAGAGAAATAGGCTCAGGGTGACGTGGGAAATGGTAGTTGAATCCTTTTGCCCGAGTAATAATTAATACCGGCAATTTGGGGCTAATATAACCAATAAAACAGCCTAAAACAAATAGAATTACTGAATCTATCATATTCAATCCTCTTTATTTCTTAGGCGCTTTAATGTTGCTTCAACCTTATCCATGCCCCGAATAATATCTTTCTGAGAAATTGTATAAGCAAATCTCAGATGGCCCTCACCTGCTGAACCGAATGCGCTACCTGGAGAGCACAATACCCCATCTTTGAGCAACTCTAAAGCGATTTCTTCGCTATTCATGCCCTCAACCTCTACCTTTGGAAATACATAGATTGCACCTTTCGGCTTATGGCATTCAACCCCATCCATATTATTGAGTCGTTCAACTATCAAGTCACAACGTTGCTTGAATTCTGCGGAAACAATTTCTGGGAAATCTGAAGCTTCTTGCATTGCCGCTAAAACACCATATTGCATTGCATCATTAGAACATGCAGTCATGTAATATTGCATTTTTATTACTTGTCCCATCGCTTCTAGGTTGGTTGACATGATATATCCTAGCCTCCAGCCAGTCATTGCAAATGTTTTGGAGAAAGAATTGATCAACAGTACTTTGTCATATCCAGTCCCCATGAATGAAACGTGCTCACCTTCGAATACGATACGGTCATAGACTTCATCTGTAATTATCCACAGGTCATGCTTTTTAGCAAAATTAAGAAGAGCATCTCTTTGCTCCAGATTTAGAGTACCACCAGTAGGATTGCTAGGGAAATTATACAAGATTGCCACTGTATTTTCATCAATGAGTTGTTCTAAACTTTCTACTTTAGGAACAAATTCATCCTCAAAGCGGCATGGATAGTATTTGGCATCTCCACCACATAGTTTGGCATCGGGACCGTATAGGGGGAAATATGGCTCTGGAATCAAAACATTATCACCAGGATTTACAAGGGTCAAAAAGAGATTGAGTATTGCATTTGTCCCAGACATTGTAATACAGACATTGTCGGAACTAAGTCCATCTTGATAAGCGCTCCAACTTTCTGCGATTTGTTGCCTTAAAGCAGGAAGCCCTGCGGTTGTTGTATACTTGTTATGGCCATCTTTCATTGCTCGATAGAAAGCCTCAATCGCAACATTAGGTGGTTGGAAATCTGGCTCTCCCAAGCCAAAGGAAATTACATCATCTCCAGCCAAATCAAACATCTTGCGAACGCCTGTAGGTTGGATTGAAAGTACCCTGTCACTGAATGTTCGCATAACGACCCCTCACCTATATTGCATTTCAATCATCGTGAAGGTCCACGGCATAATTGTGAAACTTCAACCATTTGAATTGCCGTCGCTTACTAATTCAGCATCAATTACTGCTGCTAAATCATCATCTGCTTCCAAAACTTCATCAATTCCATCATCGGAATAAGTCAAAGCAAGGCTATGTGGAACTTCAGTGCGTGAAATGAATATTAATCCAATCAGACATATCACTAACAGCGAACTTGCCGAAGCAATATACTGTCCTAATGTCCATGACATTGAGGAACTAGATGAGGAACTTGTTCCTTCAACTTGAGTTACGATTGGTAAAGATTGCATTCCTTCCGAATTGAGTGCACGGATTTCTATGGTTTGATTTCCTTTACCAATCTTTGTTGGGTCTAATGCAATTGTCCAAGAAATCCTTTGCAAAGCAGTAACCTCGTCTTCAGATTGAAATGAAGCACTGCTCCAACCACCATCATTAATTCGATATTCAACAGAACTTACTGAACCCATCTGGCCCCAAGTTTCTCCAGTTAATTCATGTAAACCGGTTGTTTGGTTAATACTCGAATTACTAATATGGACTTGAGTATAAACATCTAAAGCACCATTCAATCCACTTTGGTTAATGTATTGAGAAAGTTTTACTGCTTCGTATGCATCCGCCATTCCCCAGCCAAAATCACGATTCCAGAACGGGTCAACATCAGGTTGAGTGACTTCACCACGACGTTCTGCTGTGAATTTGAGAATTTCTTTTACTTCCGCAGGTGAAAGGTCTGGGTTGGCTTCGAGCATCAAGGCAATGATGCCTGAGACTGATGGTGTAGCATAAGATGTCCCTGAACCACGGCCAGTATAGCCGTTATCAGCCGCATCGCCACCCAATAGATTGTTACACAATCCAGAAGTCACACAACCTTCAGCTTGAATTATGTTTGAGCCAGGTGCTGAAAGTTCAGGTTTGAGTTCGTTCAAAGGATTGCCATCGCCATTATCTCGACGTGGTCCTCTTGAAGAATAACCTGCAATCGTATCATCTTCTCTATTAATGGTGTTTAGATCATCTGTAGCACCGACTGTAATCGATAGGTCAGATGAGCCCATTCCCGAAAGTCCATCGTTATCTGGACCATCGTTACCTGCTGCAACACTGACAACAATTCCAGCCTCCATTGCCACATTGAGAATTTGGCTGTGCATATCATTACCATCAGAACCACCGCCTTCATGAGAGGTTATACCCCAAGAAAGAGAAAGAATATCAATACCATAATTGGTTCCGTCAGCACCTTGCCAAGCCGTATCTTTATTGTCGATTATCCATTGAATCCCATTCATTGCAGATTCATAGAACTCTTGCTCAAGAACATAATTTTCAAACGGTCCTGCACCTGCATCAGTGCCGATGCGAACATCGACCAGTGCAGCATCAGGCGCTGCTCCATAGAATTCTGTTTGTTCTCCATTAGAATCAATTCCTGTTGATGCTGCCATACCCATACATGCTGTTCCGTGTTGATTTCCGTCATCTGGGTCATAAGTCCCATCTGTCCGGCGTAAGATGTCACCATAGCAAGTGGGGTCGGTGGTAAGATAGCAAACTGCATCGTAACCAGCAACAAATTTCTCACTAAGTCCTGGGTGCTCATTGTCGACACCAGTGTCTACCATGGCGATATTGATTCCAGCACCAGAAACACCAAGGTCCCAAGCCCCGATTGGATAAAAAGTGGAATTACGAGCCTTGACGGCAGGTGTTTGAACATCCCCATAAAAGATGACATTCCCATATTGTTCCACCATGACAACACCATCAAGTGCTGCAAGGGTAGGTGCAAGAGAAGTATTTACCTGCCCCAAAAGAACACCATTAACGGCTTCAATGACATCGACTACATTCAATCCAAGTTCTTCTAAAGCGTTTAAATGAGTTGCTGTAACATCAGTTTCATAGACTAAGCCAATACCTGTAACTCCCACCATAGATTCTATAGAGTCGTGTATTTCATTGCGGTCTTGGCTTAGTCTATGAAACTGATGTTACAGCAACTCATTTAAACGCTTTAGAAGAACT
>ENA-UZWR01002517-UZWR01002517.1-metagenome-genome-assembly--contig:-Day-1-25m-contig-2517_pt1 | contig 14052 bp, 10 predicted proteins | sample MGYA00260337_ERZ794897 | MGnify/ENA metagenome assembly ERZ794897 | reverse complement strand
CGAACAACGGATACAAGTTAGAAGTTTTAAAATATTTATTAACGTCCTTATTGCAGCGAGTGTATGCAGAAGTTAAATTACTATTTAATTTAGCTATCGCATTTTGCCTTGCGGCTTCTATTGAATTACCTTTGCCTTTTACTCTTCCTCTCTCAACCACTTGGATCAAACCTTGAGCATCAAAAGCTAAATCAGTTGTTAAGGTCTCTGATGTTGCAGATGAGTTGTCCGAAAATACCGTATAGTTTTTTGAATAACTAAACGTATAGTTAATTAAATCGGTTTCTTGACTTACCAGAGAAGATCCGTAATCCTTATTCGAATATTGAAATGTTGTAGAGCTATATAAAGACCTAATACTAGACAACGAATCTAATCCTTGAGCAAAAAACTGATTTGCTATGCTATTAGCGAAACTGACGACTCCAGAAGACGTAAGCTTATCTATATTATCTACCCCAAAAGAAACAGAGTGAGATACTAAGAAATTACCATCTTCTTGCAAATTAAAACTAAAATTTTCTTGAAAGCTTTTTAACTTATACCAGTCGTCTGTAACCGCACTAGCTGCGCTAGGTAAATTAGCGTCCGCATAAGTGCCTGAGGAATCATCCTTAAACACTTCCATCGCTATCGTGAATTTAGTAAACCTAACTGAGTTCTCATCGAAACCATTAGAAGTAGGGAAACTATAATTTAAAAATCTTGCTTTACCGTATGGTTTGTCATTTATCTTTAATTCTAAAAAATCATCTGAATGTTCTAAAAGTAATTGCACTTGCCTAAAATGCTCTTCTATAGGAGTAGAAGACTCTCTATTAGAAAAGTATCCTGAGACAGTAATAGACTCTTTTCTCCTATAATTAAATGCACCAGACTTTTCGTTTTCTAGTTGGTAACCTAATAAAGTAACAACTGCGAATTCGATATTATCGCTGCCAAATTTTAAAGCTGTTTCAGAAGTAAATGCCATAATTATTTCTTAAAGACTGCTCCGAACTTACCCATTTCTTTAGGAAATTGTTTATATAAAAATTCCATAACTCCATCTATCTTTCCTGAGTTTTCTTGGTAAGACCTTTGATCACTAATATTTATTACGTTAGAAGTATTGCTTGATGCTCCTATTTTGTCTGAATAAGGAGAGAAAGCTTTTTGAAAAGATTCCCCTATGGCAGAAGCAAATTGCTCCATAGCGAAGTTAGGAACAAAACCTTCAGCAGCGTAACCTAAAGAAGCTTGTTGAGCTGGGTTTAAAATTGCATATTGCTGCGCCGGGTTCTTAGGTTTAGCGCCAAAGAAACCCATTCTATTATATACTTCTGTAGCAGGAACTTCTATTTCAGCTGAGTTAGTTACGACATTCGGATAGTGGCTAGACATTTGGGGAGTAGCGTTTCTAAAACCAGAGTAATCAGGGTTAGTTGCAACGTCCATCATTTCAGACATCGCTCCTGCCGAGAAATTAGGAACAAAGCCTGATGAAAAATTAGAATATCTTTTGGAAAGTCGCATTCGATCCATTACGTAAGGTAGATAATGTTCAGCTTGAGCGCTTGTGTAACCTAAACCTTCGATATGTTTTTTAAGAAACCCTTCTTGAGACAGAGGAGCTCGTCCCACTAACCTAGTCGGAGACCCCACTTTTCTTCCTTTTCTACGTATTGCTTTTTTCTTGATAGCACTGGGCGTTGCGTTGTTTAATTTTTCTTTTAAACGACTAGTTAATAAGTCTCCCTCTTCTCCGTCTATACCAGAAAGCATTCTACCTAAACCAATTCCTAATTTAGTATTAGCAAGATTTTCTCCAACCCCGAAGAATTCCTCCATTAAATTACCAGCTCTATAACTAGCCCTAGCTGTTCCTACAACCTTCCCAATCGGCCCCCCGCCAAAAGCCAAAAGGGCATCATCCGCAAAACCCAATCCTGCGCCCACCAAATCGTCCTTCGACGATAATTGAGCATTTTTAGACGAAAGCACTTGGTTAATAGAATCTAAGCCGCCCAATATCCCGAACCCCCCCATTCCCACTCTACTGAAAAGTGAACCTAAGCCAGCTGTAGGCTTTAAGAGCTGCATAGTCGCCCCTAATCCTGCCGTAAGCGACGCTCCACCAAACAACTTTTCAATAACCCCTTCTCCTCTGAACATAGAGTTGAGTCCACCCCCCATCATAAGAGGAATGAAGAGTTTGGAAAGCAAGCCAGTGGGAGCTTTCTGATTAGGAAAAGCTTTACTTAAAAAATCTGCTGCTTGGCGTTTTGCATAAAAGGAGTGTTTTGCATAAGTAGCACCGCTTTTGTAAAAAAGAGACTCTCTTGCCTTCGAACTTGCCTTCGAACTTGAAGGAAGATTTTTTGCCCAATCTGGAATGTAAGCAGCTGAATGTCGATTAAGCGGAATCTCAGAAGATAAAGGCACTCTTAGGGGCGCAGTCTTGCGAGAAGCATGGCTGAGAAAAGCCCTTGCGACTGCCTTGTTGTTGTCCGCAAGGCCAGAAGACCCATCGATTGCGCTTTCGTTTATTTCATGAATAAAAGGAGTATAATTTTGACCATTAAACTTAAAACTGTTTAATTCATTTACAACTCCGGCCTTTTGTGCGCTAGTGCTATCGGTAATGCTTACGTCTGTTCCGAAAAAATAAGAACTCCCTCTTTTAAATTTAGAGCTTCCTCCCTCCTTATCTCCTCGAACCAATCTAGCTATATTTTGTAAAGCTGTCTTTTCCGCCATTTTTCTGGAGTTTTCCATAAAAGCTCGAGCGTCTTCCCTCGAAAACCCCGCTTTAATCATCCCTTGCAAGGCTGCTGTCGTTTTTGCCTCTTTAAAGTTACTCTTAACAATAGTCCCGCCTTCCATTACTCTAGCGACTCCTCTTTCATCAACGCCTATATGAACTCTGAATTCCTCACCGAATCTTCCAAGTTTAGCTTCAGCAAAAAAACCAGAGGTTTTAGACCCTTTATTAAGAGGTTTTGGAGGGGTGTAAAATCTTTTTCTTATTTCTTGAATATCGCTAATACCAAGGTCACTGTTGTGCCCAAACACTCCTTTACTCTGATAATTTTTACTTCCAAAGGCTGTTTTTACAACGACCTTCCCGCCAATCGTATCTTCAATCTCCCGCAGAAGCTTTTGAGCTGGTTTGCCTTTATTTTCGCTTAAAAGCTTATCCAATAAGATAGATTTAGGCATAGCTGGAAGAGCTGACTTAATAGGCCTTCCAGAGGAATCTTTTCTATTCAAAACGTTTAGTTTCGTAACACCCGGAGGTTCTATGTTTAAAAGATTCTGACTTCGTTTAGCATTTAGCGGATCTATCGTATAAGAGACAATTTTCGCATTTTTTGGGGCTGTGTCTATTGATTTTTCCCATAAAATAGCCCCTCCTTTTGTTATTGGGTGAAACGTGTTAAGGTTTCTATCGTAGTATAATGTATTCCCATCATTTATGCCGTCTCGAATGTTTTTCGCAACCTTAGGCCCAAATAACGCCCCTCCATTTGAAAAATTCGGAACGAAGCCTCCCGAAGCCAACCCGATACTAGCTAGCCCATTAGGTTCGTCAATTGTATTGGTAACAGCTAAGCCCGTAGGGTTCATTCTGTTAACTAGCTTATTACTTTGATTTACTCTTATTGAGCTAGCTGGAACGAATTGTTTTTCTCTTCCTATGGCCTCTCTTAAGGGGTTGGCGAAAGAAGGGATAAAACCTTTGCTTCTATTTTGATCCGAGTCAGCTGTAAGTTGAACTTTACCGGGGTTAGCTATTACAATATTGCTTACATTACTTAATCCTGACTTTACTGTATCAAAAATAGCTTTAACATTTTCATTATTAGAATCTAATATAGGTTTCTGTATTTTTATTCTTTCAGTCTCTGCCTGCTTAAGACTTCTGTCTTCACTAAGTTTTTGAGATAAGCCCGAGACGTAATCGTTTAGGCTTTGATTTAAAAACTGAACCGCACTGTCAGGAGCTTGGCCTCCGGGTAAAGCTTTAGCCGACTGAGCAGATGCTATATTTCTTAAGGCCGAAGGGTTATTAGCTAAATTACTTAAACTACTTCCGACATCCCCTAAACCTAAACCTCCAGCTATTTTTGCATTTCTTAATAGGTCAGTCCTCATATCAGCTTGACGTAAGCCAGTAAGCCTTTCTCTGACGCCTCTTAAACCGGGACTTCTTTCAGTTGCACCCGGTACCTGATCTTCAATTGCAGAAAGGAAATTCGTTAACCCAGCTACTTGAGATCTTCTAGACCCCATCATTCCACCTAATCTAAATTGCAAAGCTCCTTTTAAAGGAGCGTTTATAGCCTTAGCTCTTTCTGAACCACTCAAAGAACTTTCTATTCCACCTCCAAAAGAGATGCGCTCTCTCAAATTTAATATTTTTCTTTGGACTTCTGCGTCCTGCTCTGCTATCTTATTAGATTTTTCTAATTCAGATAATAAACTATTATTTTTATCAATTAATACAGATAAAGCGCTTTTCACGGGAGCACTGGCTTTGCCTTGCTCAGCTTTTAATAAAGCTCCCGCTTCTTCGCTAGGCCCCATCGACTTTATTCTTTCTATTATGTCTCCGTCTAAACCTGAAGCAGAGACAGTATTAAAAAATTCTTTTTTTACCTTTTTGGTTGCGCCAAAAGTTGAAGCTCTTGTTTTGAAATTAATTCCTGCTGATTTACCAAATAATGAAGAAAACTCTTGCGCAGAACCTATAGCGCTTTCAAAAGATTTTTCTCTAGCAGATCTTACTTCAGCTGAGACTTTTAATTCTGATATTTTTTTATTTACAGATCTACTTGCATTTGTTAACTCTTGGTTAGTTTTTTCTTTTAATTTACTTAACTCTAAATCCGCCCTAACAGACCGACTAAATGCAGGACGTAAAATATTCTGGGTGTCTTCTGACTGTTTATTGAAAAAATCAGCTACTACTTTCATACTATCAGGGTCAGACGTATCAACTGCAGATGCCAAGTCACCAAGAAACCTTCCAAGGGAGTTTGCGTCTTGAGTTTTCAAGCCTTCAAACTTTAAGACAGTTTCCTGCAAGCTTCTTTTTTTTATAGCCCGATTTCGAGAATCTTGAATTAACTCTAATTGGGCCTCTGGGCTAGTCTCCGCACTAACTCTTGCTGCTAAAGAAGTGTCCCCTGAGAGCGCTATTTTATTAGTTAGTTGATTTACTTTTTTAGATAAAGCTATTAATTGATCGGGAGTAGAAGAAGCATCTGTAAAAGCGGCGTCTAACTTAGTCAAAGTTTCTGTTAAATCTTGGAGCTTCGTTGTCGATTTATTGAATTCATCAGCAATCCTATCTTCTTCAGCTTGTATGTTTTGAGCTTTTTTAAGACTTTCACCCAGACCATTTCCGATTGCGCCAGTTGCAAAAAGCGGAAGACCTGCCAATGCTGCACTACCAATACCACCAACAGCTCTTCTTCCCAAGCTGGCACCTTTAGGTTGCCTTAAGGCCCCAGCTAACCCTCCTACCCCTGCTAATGCTGAGCCTACTCCAAATTGCGTACTAGAGGAAGCTCCCATTGAGTTTAAGAGAATTGGCAAAATACTGCCAGCAGCAATCAACTGTTGAAAAAGGTCTGAAAGATTATCTACTGACGAGGTCTGTTGCGCTGATAAAACCTTAGTTCCTGATAATTTATTTTTTACAAATTTAAGTATTCCAGTACCTTTAGCAAAATTAGGCACTTTATCTAAAGATCTATAGTTGGGAACTATTGCTGTTTGACCACCTACGTTAAATATTTTTTCTTGGTTGTTTACTATTACCGGGCCTGATTTAGCGCCTATAGTCGCATTTACAATCCCTGCTTTAGGATTTATTGCGCCCATTCCTCTCGCTTGAGCTTCTTCTTTGGCGAAAGCTGGTATATACCCACCACTTCTTTTGGGGATTTTAGGCGAGGTTACTGTTGCTCTACTGCTTACAGACTGTCCGATTATATTACTTGTAGTAGTTACTCTAGGAACTCCTCTAGAAGCTATTTGATTAGCTAAAGCTAATTGATTAGCTAGTTGTTGATTTTGCTCAGTAATTTGTTGTTTAATTAAAGTTTCAGCTTGAAGAATACTAAGAGTACCTTTGTTTAATAGATCTGTGATCCCTTTATTAGATGTAACTAGATTTAATATTTGCTGCTCTTCAGCTATTCTTTTTTTACCTATTAGCGCTTGAGCAGCGTCTTGAGAAAAAGACCTACCTAAACCTGCGACACTTCTAGCAGCGAAACCACCAATTTTAAGTACTAAACCGCTCGCAATTATCCCAGCTAAAGCGGGTCCAGCTGTAGCTAACGTCCTGCCTATTCCACCTACTATTTTTTTGCCAACTTCTGACCCAAGAACGCCCCCTGTTTTCGCTAAAGTCCCTCCTAAAGCTTCTGGTAATTCATTATTACCTTTTAAAAAATTAGCAAGTGTATTTATTGCATTTGCTCCGCCAGCTAACAAAGGTGCAAAAAGATCGTCCCCTACGACTCCGCCTAGTTCTGTTAAGTTTGTTTTAGTTCTAGCGAATAACGCAGAATAACTTTGATTTAATTGATTGTTTTTCTTAATAGCATCATCGCTGGCATTTTCAGATATTTTCAATGAACTAGCATAAATACTATTTGCACTAGTTAAATCTCTAATAATAGCTTGCAATTGGTTAATCTGGAAAACGCCACCTAATAACTCTGCTGTCCTAGATTTTTCGATTTGACTTAAGTTTTTAGTAGCATTGGCGTAATTTTGAAGAACTGTTATTCCATCTAGTAAAGCTCCGTTTTGATCTTTAACAGTGACGCCTATGCTTTGCAACTGCTCGATCACCTCAGGCCTTCTAATCCTCGTAAATATAGTTTTTAATGAGTTACCAATAACAGAACCACCTCGACCAGTAACTTGTTGAACAGCTGTAACCGTAGCTATTAACTGATCAAGAGAAAGTCCGCTTTCTTGGGCAGAGCTACCAACACGACTTAAAGCCTGAGCTATTTGATTGGAGCTAACGGCAAACCTTGTATCTACAGCAATTAATTTATTTACAATCTGCTCAGAATCTATAGCCGATTTATTGAAAGTATTTATCGCTGTTGTGATTGAAGTAACAGCTTCTGCAAACCCTAACCCAGAAATCCTACTTAATATTAAGGCTGAATTAGTTCTTTCGAGAGTTTCTTGGGTAGACAAACCTTGTCTAGCAAATTCTTTAGCTGCCTCGGCTACAGTTTTAAAATCTGATGCTGTTCTTTTAGCTACGCTAAAAATTTCTTTACCAAACTTATTAACTTGAGCAGTGGACTGACCTAAGAATGTATTTAATTCAACAAGATCTTTGTTTATTTGAACGGTGGCTTGTGCCGCTCCGGTAATAGCTCTACTTACGCCGATAAGTACGCCAGTAACAGCCCCGAAAGCTGAGACTCTAGCCGCAGCTGCGGATAATGACTTCTGGAACTCTGCTGCGTCGCCAGAAATTCTACCTAGAGGTTGCCCTAAGCCCTTACTAACTTTCTGGTTAAACTGAGCCAGCTGCCTTTGAGCGGCTGTTGTATTTAATTGAAGATTTGCTACTATTGTTGTCGCCATCTATAAACCTTTTTCCTTTTTTTATTACACTATATTCCGTGCATTCTCATAAAATCTTCTTTACTAAGCTTTCCTCCTTTCTTTACAGCTGCGTCTGCTAAGCTTTTAGCAGACCCTCCAGCCATTTTTTGCAGCTCTTGATAATTAGCTCCTGCATGACCCACTCCTAAAGCCCCATCCTCTTCATCAACGTTATTTGCGGAGACTTTACTTATAGAATCATACCATTCGATCATCTTATCAGGGTCTTCCGCAACATCTTCTGGAGGAGAAGACTCAGCTCTACTAGATACTAAATTTTTAAAATATTTGGCTTGAGAGAATAAATTGGCTTGAAAGGTAGTTAAATCTTTAACAAATTTACCATAAAAATAATAAGGGTTATCGCTACTTAAATGATAAATATTCATAAGGAAAGAGCAGGCGGTTATTCTTTTAACTTGAATCGTTGAAAATCTTTCATAAAACTCATTTAATAACCTTATTAAACCTTGCAAGTCGCAATCATCTAATTCATAAAACTCCCCTTCAGAAAAGAACTTTTCGTCCAAATCTTTGTTTTTATAAAAAGAATAATAAATAAAGTCTTCGTTATATTTTTTATCAACGTAATCTTCCACGCAATAACCTAAAGCGTTCATCTTTTCGCCTACCGCTACTTTTAACTTATCCTTAGCTTTTCTTATATTATCTGTAGTCTTAGCAATTTGGCTTTTTATAACTAAGTTTCTTAAAACTAAATCTAAGTCAGAGACCTCTCTTTTATATTTGTCTATTTGCTCTTCTCTACTCTCTTCCCAAGCTCCCTCTTGTATTAATAACGCTAATTTATCGTCCCTAGAAGACAATCCTTCCCGCACGGCTTCTACAGCGTATTTTTGTTTATGCTTATTAAGTTCTCCATATTCTATTTCAGTAAAGTGTTTAATAAAAATAGGCTTTCCCGAATACGAAAATTCAGAAAAGCCTAAGCATATCTCTTGATATAAGACTTTTAAAAAAGATACTTTATCAGCTGAATCACCCACATTAATCAACTAATTCTTCTTTTTTAACTCCAGCGTTCAATTGGCCTATATAAAACGCCCCTTTCTCTACAGCACTAGTTAAAAATTCATCCTCCGAATCTTCAATTTCATTTAGCTTCTCCATCTTTTCATCAAAAGACCCCACGCCAAAAACGCAAACTTCTTTTCCTTTTTCCCCAAAGTAAAGAAGATGTAATAAAAACCAAATACTCAACAAGTCTGAAGCTCGCTTTTCTGCTGTATTATCAAATAAAGAATTTTGAACATTTTCGTACTCAAAGATTTTTTCTTTAAGTTTAACGTATTCTTGCTCCATGTTTTCCTGCTTCAACTTCTTCTCAGCTTCATTCAAAGAATCGTCATTTTTTAATTTTTCTAACTCTATTTCTAAAACAATTGCTCTAGAATAGTTTTCTGTATATTGTTTTTTTTCTTCGTCTGAAGCTAGCAAGCCGTCTTTTTGAAATTTACGCATCAAATACGCTTTTGTAATCAGCCCTAGTTTAATTCCTTCAGACACTCTAACTGAATAAAAAATAGAAGAAGCGTCTTGTATTTTTCTATTGGGATTAAGTATTTTAAAAGTTTGAGGAGCTTTCTCTTCTTCCTCTCTTGTGACTTGAATCTCTTTGCCAGACTCGTCTGTTTTAGACTCTGTCTTTTTTACTTTTTGGACTTTATCTATTGCAAAAGTATGTAACCATTTTTCTTTCATATTATTTCAGCCTTATATCTATGGATTTAAAAGAGTTGTCGATTAATCTAATAGTATCGTTTCCTGCGTCTAAGATCTTTTTTCTGATATAATTATATTTAGCTTCATCAAAATAATCTACTTTTTTAACAAAAGACTCTGAGGTTTCAGCCTCGACCTTGCTTAGCAAAGCTTTATGATCTTGATGTAAATCCTCTATTAATTCAAAATACTTTTTATACAAAGATATGACTCCTCGATTAATTTGGAATTGCATGTACTCTTTTACTTTTTCTCTTTCCATAGTCCTTTATTTATTATATATAAAAATATTAAAATATACAAAAAAACCCTCGCCCTTTACAGGGGAGGGTTTGTAAGAGTAATTTATCAAGCTTTAGCAAATACTAATCCTGAACCTAAACCAATTTGAGCAGATAACTCTAAAGTCACTGTCTTATTAGGCCCAATAGAAGAAGATATGTTCTGAGAGTCTAATTTGGCTTTTTGCAAAACAATATTCGCTGTTTTAGATTCGCAGCTTCCGCCTCTCTTGATCCCCTTTAATCCAAGTGTGCAATTATAAACACTTCTATCGCCACAATCAGCCAAGAATTCAAACAACTTACCTCCTTCGAGATCTCCCACAATTGCATTTACAGACATCGTACATGTAATCGGAAAACTAATCTCTCTTGTAAAAGCAAATTTAGACCCTAGCTTCCTAATCGGCTCACGATTAATAGTCATAGAAGTGGAAACGCTCTGAACCTTAAGATCACTTTCTGACAAACCAACAGCAGGGTTATCGTCAGTGCTACCCTCTCCCCGTTGCATAACAAAGGTGATATCTCCGGGTCTCACAGCTGCGATCTCTTTATCAGAATCAAAAACGCCAGCACCTGAAGGCAAAGTAAACCTTCCGGTTTCTTCACTTCCGTCAACTAAGCTAACAGCTGGATTTTGAACTGTTTGCGTAGAAGATAATCCGTTAGCGCTTCCTGTAAATATAATGTTTTGACCTTCTAAAGAGCAACTAACAGTAGGAATAGACCCAACTGCCGCCTCTAAAGAGTAAGAGTTTACAAAACAATTACCAATAGCAATAACACCCTCTAAATTCTTAAGGTCTGTGCCTTGGCTGTTAACACCAGTTACAGACATATCTCCAGTATTATTAGCATCAATACCGGGAGAAGAAGTGACTATATAAAGATTTTTTTCATTAAAATTAGCATTTTCTGAAATGATTTCAGTCAACATGTGTTGGTTGGTGGTTTGTCCAGTACCCGTATTACCATCAGTCTTAAAACCTAAACCGCTTTCATTATGGCCAGTTGGTTCAAAATAATAAGAGAGGTCAACGCTAACCGTTGGCTCTTCGACAATTAACCTGTCGATTGACGCAAGCTCACCATACTGATTAATATCCTGACGAGCTATTGAAAAATTATAGTTACAACTCTGGACTCTTCTAAGCGACTCTGTGGGAGCTGCACCAGTAGTTCCAATGTAAACCGCTTCGCTTTGATAAATTACTCTGTTTCTTGCCATAGGTTTTCCTTATTTAGTTCTATTGCTATTTACACATTTTTTTTATTTATTGGAATTTTTTTATAATGGGACTCCATCGCTATGAGGGTTTCTAACGCTTTGCAGCTCAAAATCTACAAACGCAGAAAACACATCTGGATTTAAATCTTCGTAGTCTTTAGAGTCAGCGCCTCTCCCTATTCTCACTACATTTACATCTTCAATATAGACAGGGTCTCCAGTTGCAACATTTACGTAATTATACTGATATCCCGTATAAGCGCTCATTGCATTCATTTTCAAATCGTTATTATTAACAGTTTTGAAAAAACTATGAGCTGAATCTTTAAGGATTCCACAAACAGCGTCTAAAGAAAACAAAGAGTCAGACATAACGATAGCTCTATAATAATTATTAGTCATGTCAACCCCACCAAATGCAAAAGGATCATTACTTGAATTAACTAAATTTAAAAATATTGCAGGGTATGTAATTTCGCTTACCTGCAGCCCTCTAACAGTTTGGGTAATTCTGTTTTTATTTTCCACCTTGGTATAAAAAAGAATTTTATCTTCAGTTTTATCGCTAAGATAAACATTATAATCTTTAATAGCATAAGCGCCACTAATATTACTGCTACTTTTATCGGAGGAAAAAACCGCTTGTCCATCGTAATGATTTATAGCTACTAAATCTCCTTCACCCGGAACAGTTAATGTGCCATCTACATAAACACCTGTTAACTGAGTCGGGTTAGTTAAAGAGCCGTCATTTACTATTTGTTTATAAGGAGCTGCGTAAGTGTGATAATTTTTATAAACGCCAGTGACAGGGTAAAACAAAGAACTTACATTAGTGGTCGCTTGACCTCTTTTACAAATTGTGTTATCTATATAAAGCAGAAAACTACTAGTTAATGTATTCTGATAATTTGTTATCATAATTTATGTTTTACTTATAAATGCTATGCCTGAAAACTCTTTAACAAAAGAGTTGATTAAACTAGTTACATAACCCGGTCTACTACGAAAATTACCGCTTCTTAAATTAGTTTTTATTAAAACGCCTTCTCCAGATCTACCTCTAGGCTCCCTATTGCTCCATCCTAAAAACCTTTTATATCCTGATAGAGTACCCTTTTCTATGCTTTTAACCCAATTAAATGTCGAAATAGGATCGACAACCTCTTTGGATGCTTCTTTAAAATCATTTAAATCAGGGACTTGAATTACGACTTTTATTTTTTTTTGTTTTCCAGCCGCAAATCTTCCTGAAACATCTCTATTAATACTTCTTTCAAAACGCATTAATTTTATTTTTGTAACTCCGTTTATTTTTTTTACAACTGGAGTTATAGGATCAGACCCTTCCCAAAACCCTATAAAACCAAAAAGATTTCCTTGTTTGTAAGAGCCTAAAAGCGCTGAGCCTTTTGATCGATCTGGCTTTCTTACTTCTTGCGATATTTCGTGATTTTTAAAATCATTAACTAATTTTCGTTTTTCTAATATAAAGTTTTTTCTAATTTCTGCCTCTAATTCTTTTTGTAGCCTTGGGTCATTAAAAGCATCATCGATAGGATTGCCTTCAAATTTAATATCTTTTATATACATTATCTAACTCTTTCTAAAAAATATGTATAATAATCAGGAGATATAAATCTTCTGACAGACTCTGAACTAATTACTTCGTACAAAGTGTTGTTAATTGTAATATTTAAAGTTGAACCGTTGCTGTCTATAAAATTTTTAGCATCGACTTTGACTTTAATAGAGACCTCACCTTTAGTAATGAAGTTATTAACTCCTTTTAGTCTATTTTGTTTTTGGTCTTTATTATAATTGACTAAGGCGTAAAAGTTTGCGGAAATTGGATCAAAAGTAATATTTGAAAGATCCACTCTTTCATTGTAACCATACATTCTAGGCTGGTTTATATCAACGAGTTGAATTTGAGCTTCTTTATGCACGGTAATTTCTTGCTTGAAAGTATCAAACAAGTCATCTAAACCTCTGGTAAATTTAGTTTTTTGAGTCTCAGTTATCAGAGAAGCCATGTAAATTATTACACTTCTTTATTATAAGAAGAAAAATTAAAACTATCTAGCCCCGCCGTAGTACTCTTCAGCGTGACCTTCTACTACCATCATATCGTTAGCGCAGTTTTGCATTTCTAAATCGTACAGCTGACCTAAGATACGTCCATACTTTCCTTTTTTGTCAATTTCAGTTTTAACTATGAAGTTTTTGCCAAATTCTTTCAGTATCTCTTTAAGGCGAGCTTTAGCAGCAAACCCTAATATTTTTTCTGCTTTATTTCTTGTTCTGCATTCTGGTGTATTTATACCGTAAAGCCTAATTCTTTCTTTTTTATAAGTAGAAAAACCAACATCTATTAACACATCGATAGTATCTCCATCTACCACCCTAATTAATTGACATTTATATTCATACATAAATTAAGAAAAGCGGGATTTAGTTGTGTTGTAATTATTTAATATTTCTGCGGCTGTCAATATATCTTCGTAAACTCTAAATAAGCCTATTTTGCCATTCATGGTACCACCGCTTCCATCCCCAAGATAAAGAGCGTATGTGTTTGTCGGAACGAAAGCTTCGGTACGTGTTACGCTGTTTTTATAAACACCATTCAAGTACCCTTTCATTAATACTCCTGTTGATAGAGGTTGACCTGTTCCAACAACTTGGTACCATGTATTTGTACTCATGTTACTGAGCTGTTCTATAGATACATCCGCCCAGTAACCTCCGTAAGAAAATCTTAAGTGACCATAAATCATACTTAATAATATACCGCCATAATTATTCCAATTCNNCAGTTTTTGAAAAAACAGAGTCGTAAGTGTTTATAGCAGGAAAAGAATCTATGTTTATCCATATTTCCCAAGTTTTTGCATTATTTAATTGTGTTGAATGATCTATTTTCACATGGTCGTCACTACCATCAAAGTCTAAATATGCGCTGGTCAAAGGCATTATAACTTGCCCATCTCTGTAATGAGTTGCTCCCGTAACAGTTCCATTTAACAAAGAGCCATCGTGGTCATTTGTACTTAAATCTTTCCAGCCATCCGTGGTTGACCTAGTTGTGTTTGCGAAAGGTGTCGAGTATGTTTTGTTTTCAATTTGGAAATCGTCTACTAAAAAATACCCTTGAGTAGAGGA
>ENA-UZWR01000373-UZWR01000373.1-metagenome-genome-assembly--contig:-Day-1-25m-contig-373_pt1 | contig 14066 bp, 8 predicted proteins | sample MGYA00260337_ERZ794897 | MGnify/ENA metagenome assembly ERZ794897 | reverse complement strand
ACTGCTGGAAAAGAAGACGATATTGCTTACTATGCCTTGGTTTGCCAAGCGGCAGAAGATGCTGGTTTAACCGTCAAGGATGGTGTTGAATTCTATATTCAATATGGCTCAGGAATCGTAAAAGAAATGGCTGTGCAGAAAGGCTGGCATGCCTTATTTGAACGCGTAGGAATCAATTTAATCGACCCTGGTTGTGGTGCTTGTATTGGTGCAGGTCCTGGTGTTTCTATCAACCAAGAACAAGTGACTGTCTCAGCGATTAATCGTAATTTCCAAGGTCGTTCTGGGCCAGGGAAACTATACTTGGCTAGCCCATTAACAGTAGCAGCATCAGCATTCACAGGCGTCATTACTGCTTGGAATGATGGTTTGTTCAATTGAATGGGTAGCGTTCCGACAGACCCACTGAAAGCCCATTTCACAGGGCCAACCTGTTGGATGGGTCTTCGGATGAACCCATCGAAGACATCCGATTGTGATTTGTTGATGCATCCAACATGGACATCCAACAACCCAATGAATCTCAAAAGCGATATTTGTCGGTATTGAGCACGTACCCTTGCGAATGCGAGCGTTACATAGGGGGCGATTGAATTATTTTCATTCAACAGGAGTGCTCCTCCAATCAACGAGGGCCTTTATGGCGGCTTTATGATCAATTGTCGTTAAGCTTGTAATCGGAATCTGTCCTCCACCTTCTTTAATTAGAATAACAGCTGATAGAACATCTTCAACTTCTTCATGGTCAATTGGAATTTCCTGGATTCTAATATCCATTATCTCATCTCTAGCCACACAAAGAGGCGACCCATTAATTCCAAATGAGAGAGCATCATTTTCAATGTCCAAACTCACAACAATCGCCTCCGGCACTTTCTTCAATAAATAGAGTGGTACAGATAATCCAATTAGGACCCCCAGTATCCCTGCCCTTAAACTACCTGTCAGAAGAACTGCTATTCCAAAAAGAAGAGTCGGCGCTACTAAGGCACTAATGCATGTTAAGATAAGTAATTGCTTCTGTGAAAATAGTGGAGATGCCGCGGCGAAGGACTTCCGTGCACTAGCCATAGTAACGCAACACACTAAGAAGGGTAGAGTTATAGAATTACCGGCCTTTTAGAACAAAGCACCATCTTACCAACTCGGATCGGTTGGAAGGGTTCATCCGAAACCCCTTCCAACCGAATATGGTGGTTTGATGGGCTTTGCGTGGGCCATTCTAGTCGCTACCCTATGCGTCAGAATAGTTGTTACGGAAGGCGATGTCAGTTTGAAGATACTCAACAAATTCATACTCATTTCCTTCAACATCAAAGAAGTAAATACGCCTCCTATTTGGATTGTCTGGAGAACTTAATCCCTCAGAATATCCAGCATCGGTCAACCTTTTTGATACTGCATCAACATCTTTGACTACGAATCCTAGATGATTAACACCTGGGTTAACATAAGGCTCATGTGGCCCTTTCTGTGTAGCTCCTCTATCTTCTATGGCCAAATATGTGGTATCTGTGCCGAGATGAACCCATCTGCGGCAATCACTCCCCTCGCTACTAACATCCGCTCGAACCTTCCAATCCGGCATAGCCGTTTGTAGAAAACGAATCGCTTCATCGACATCGATTACGGTTATGTTGACATGCTCAAGATATGGCTCCATGGCTAGTTTATTTCATTCTCAGTAATAACATTCGCCCTTAATGCTGAAGGGGATTTCATAGGTAATGTTGTAACAGATTCATTTGCTCGTAGGTGAAAAATCCAGCAGAACCTTGCCGCGATTTTTGCGGTCATGAATATATTGCTGTGCTGCTGCCACTTTCTCAAAACGAAATACCTTGTCGACCACGGGTGATATGCGACCATCTTCAAGCATATCCACCAAAGAGAAAATCTGCTTTTTCACTACACCCTCGTCCTTCCAAGTTCCCATGTGGACTCCGAATACTGCCTTGTTTGAAGTCATCATTTTGAATGGGTTGAATTTAGGAGTTGTCAAAAGCATTCGCATTGCTGTAACAATAGAGCGTTTGCTGCCCTTTACTGCGGCAGAACCACCGAATGCATACATGCGGCCACCTGAACGTAATGCCTTGTATGAGCGCATCATATGTTTGCCTCCAACTGGATCAAGTGCATGGTGGACTCCATCTCCATCTGTCTCACGCTTACAAACTTCAACGAAATCTTCTGCCTCTCTATCGATGAAGCGCATGCCGAGTGATTTGACAAATTCAGCCTTATTTGTTGAAGCAGTTCCAAACACTTTGGATGCTCCAAGTGCCTTTGCTAATTGAGCGGTTGCAGTTCCAACACCTCCAGCGGCATGATGAACAAGAATAGAATCACCTTGTTGGAAATTGCCGAGATAAGTCAGCATGTGATGTGCGGTCAAGTAGGTTACTGGAAGTGCCGCTGCTGCATCAAAAGATATTCCGAATGGTAATTTGAAACAGCGCTCAGCGGGGCAAACAATTTGCTCAGAATAGCCTCCCATCCCGCATATTGCTACTACGCGGTCACCGATAATCAATCCAGTTTCCTCAACTCCTTCTCCGAGTTGCCTCACCACTCCAGAGATTTCGTAACCGGGAGTGAATGGGTAAGGTGGAACGGGTGAATAGAGGCCCTGCCTCATCATCAAATCAGCGAAGTTGATTCCAGCCCGATGAACCTCGATTAGAACTTCTCCCTTTGCTGGACTTGGAGTAGGTGTTTCTATGATATCAATCGCATTCATTCCACCACTTTTTGTATATATTACGCGACGCATTTTCGGCTCCCCATTTATTCGCCGCGTGATTCCAATATAACTATTCAAGCAATCTATGTTTAGCGAATTGGCCGAGAGCCATTAGTGGCGATGCATCATTGGTGTGTATCGTTACACCATACGATTCCTTGTATTGGGGAATAGCAGTTGAATCAGAAAGTGTGGCTATCGTTGCTACTGATCAATAATTAACATCTTTTGCAGATATTATTGCCATTGGTAAAACACAACTAACCAAGATATTGACCCCCATTTGTTAAGAACCGTCGTAGTGGCAGGCTATTTGTCTGCTGGCCCGAAGTCATTAGGACTGAGGAGGACCAATGGGCGGAGGACCTTCTAATGGGGATTGCACAAAAACTCGCAGACAATCAAAAACAAGTAGCAATTTCTGAGTTTTTTGAAAAGAATAAGCACTTTCTTGGTTTTGATTCCCTCGCCCGCTCACTTATCACTGCGGTTAAGGAATCCGTTGATAACTCTCTTGACGCTTGTGAAGAAGCGAGAATGTTACCAACTTTGAGAATTGAAATCAATAAAGTTGATGCTAGTAAAGATATTATTGAAATGAAAACTACCGATAATGGACCCGGTATTCCACAACAAAGCGTTGAAAAGGTATTTGGTCAACTTTTGTTCGGTTCAAGATTTCATGCTATTCGACAATCAAGAGGGCAACAGGGAATAGGAATCACAGGGGTTGTAATGTATAGCCAATTGACCACAGGAAGACCAACTCATGTACGCTCAAAAATTGCCAGTGATTCAACCGCATCGGTTGTTGACATCGGATTGGATACTAGAAAGAACAAGGCTACAAAATCTAATGCTGCTAGAGAAATATGGCAAGATGAGAATGGTGAACTCGTTGAGCATGGGCTTGAAGTCACTTGTAGAATGAAGGCAAAGTATCAGAAAGGTCGCCAATCTGTTTGGCAATACCTTAGAATGACCAGCATTGTCAATCCTCATGCGGATATTACATTCATTGACCCTGAAGGTGAAGTTCATCACTGGCCGAGGGTAACTGAAAGATTGCCTAGAATAGTTGAGAGTATCAAACCTCATCCTCGAGGAATTCATTTAGGTCAATTACAACGGATGTGTAATGAATCTCAAGATTCTCGAATGACTGTCTTCTTGAGGGGGAACTTTTCTGGAGTTTCTTCTCGTTCTGCTAAGGAACTGTGTGAAGCATCGGAAATTAGTGAAAAAACCAAACCTAAGGGGCTCAAACCTGAACAGATGAGATCGCTGTTAGAAGCGATGCAAGGCGAGAAAACTATTGCTGGGAAGCCGGTTAAACTACTAAATCCACCAACAAATTGTCTATCACCAATTGAAGAAATGCTCATCAAAAAGGGTCTTTCAAAAACAATTGACTCGAGATTTATTTCCACTATGACGAGAGCCCCTACTGTGGCCAATGGTAATCCTTACCAAGTGGAAGTCGGATTAATTTTTGGTGGCTCGATGGCTGCGGATAAGCACGTTGAAGTATTACGATTCGCCAATAGAGTCCCTTTGATGTACCAACAGGGTGGATGCTTGCTAACCAAAGCGATTGAAGCGGTCAATTGGAGGCAGTATGGCCTTGAACAAGCCGGAGGAAAGGGTTTGCCAAAGGGACCTGCTGCAATACTTGTCCATCTTGCGAGTACCAATGTTCAATTCACTTCGGAAGCGAAGGAAGCGCTTGCCGATAATGCCGAAGTAATGGAAGAAGCAAGAAAGGCCATTATGGAAATGGGTAGAGGTTTGAAAAAGCATCTACAGAAGAAGAAAAAGATGGCTAAAACTCAAGAAAAGTTTGAGTTGATCAATGATATTTTACCTGCAATCGCTGAAAAATCTGCTCAAATTCTCGACCGACCTGTTCCAGATTTGGCTGGTTCAATTACCAAGATTATGTCCGCTGTAATCAGTGAAACTCAAACCACCTGGAATAAAGAAACCAAGATGACCGATGTTTCAGTTGTATTATTCAACTATACCAGTAGAGCACGTTCCTATACAATTCTGTGTACATGGCCTGAGAAATTCGGTGCAACCCTCGAAAATAACGAACTGGGGGGCAGAAAAGAAGCAACTGGTGTTTGGGCATGGAAACTTGCAACATTAAATCCAGGGGAAAGGATTACCCTCAGTTATTCCTTAGGTGGATTAGAAAAGGGCGATTGGACTGAAACTGATGTATTCTATCGCGGTTCGCAGGAAGTAATTGGTGCTTCCAAGATGGATGAGAAATTCTTAGATGAAATTAGACAGCAAGAGAAGGCACTGAAGGAAGCTGGGGTGGAAATAATAGAAACACGCGATAATGAAAGTTTATTGGATTTTGAACCTGATGATGATGATGACCCTACAGAGGTTGTACCTGCATATGATCAACCAACAGTTGAGGCCCCCGAAGGCCAGCAAACCCTATTCGGAGGTGGTAATTGATGGTAAAGAGACACTCGCCAGAAGAAACAAAGGTAGCAATGCACGGAGTTGTTGCAGAAATGTACGATAAAATGGTCAAAGGTGACCCTCCTAGCATGACCCTTCCTGTCAGAACAAAGAATAATATCGGATTTGATTCTAAATTAGGTGTTTACAAATATGGTAAAAAACGCTCTACCAGAGATGCTACAAGTTTGGGCTCTGCTAAGCAATTGCTTAGAACATTACACGTTGTTGAATTTATTGAACAGATGATAGATGCTGGAAAGTCCTCAACCCTAAGAGAAATGTACTATATTTCTGAAAGTTGGGGAATGGGTAAATTTGGTACCCAAAACGATTCTAACAATCTCGCAGAGGATTTGGAAATCGTGACAAAATGTCTGCGTGAAGATTTCAAGTTGAGGCCTGAAGAAGATGGGGCCAGAATGATTGGAAACCTAACGCTGCGAGAAAGAAACCGTCGCGGTGAATGGATGACTATCAATGCCCGAGATGATGTCGGTGATTCGGGGTATGGTCTTCCATACAATGTTGAAGAAGAAAAGATAGAATTGTTAGAACATGATATTGATTTCATTATGGCCATCGAGACTGGTGGTATGTTTGACCGTCTTGTTGAAAATGGTTTTGATGAGAATTATCGCTGTGGATTATTGCATCTAAAGGGGCAACCTGCCCGTTCTACTCGCAGAATAATGAAACGTATGAGTGAAGAGTGGGATGTACCTATAATCGTCTTCCTCGATGGTGATCCTTGGTCATTCAGAATCTTTGCATCGATCGCTTATGGTGCGATTAAAACTGCCCATATCTCTGAATATTTGGCAACTCCGAGTGCTAGTTATCTTGGAATAACATCCGATGATATAGTGGCATATGAATTACCTAGTGATGAGTTATCAAAGAAAGATATTGAGGCTCTAAATGCTGAATTAACCGACCCTCGGTTTGCGGATACTTGGTGGCAAGACCAAATCAATATGATGCTGGACCTTGGATTGAAGGCTGAGCAGCAATCTTTGGCCAAATATGGTCTTGATTTCGTTACTGATACATACCTTCCAGAGAAATTGAAGGAACTTGGATTGGCTTAATTATTCACACAAGCCTTGAATTGGGAAGAGGTGAGAGGAGATAATATGCAGCAGCAAGCAAGCAGTCGTTGGCCACAGCGATTACTGGTTGTTGCCTTGGTGATTATACTACTCGGTTCTCTATTGCTAGCAATGAATACAGAGGAGTTGGATTCAATTTTCGACCCTCGCTTGAACAACGAAGTTGAATTTCAGGGCGATGGCACTCATGCCGTCAACATTAGCAGTGGTTGCTACCGCGCTATTTCAATCAATGGAGATAATGATTTTGAAATTACAATGACAAAATCAAATGGTTATTCAAAAGTCGGTGAAGCGCTTGAAAATAGTGATTGCTTAATCGATTTCCAAGCAATGTCCAGTGATAGCACAGATTTTACAACTGTAGCATCGTGGCAAATTACTGAATCTGCTGAGTATGTCTTAGAGGTTGAATGTAGTGCTTCTGTTGATTGTCAGCAACAGGTTGGTTGGTTGGTTTCTGTTGATGACATGCAAGATGAAATGTTTGGATCAAAAGGTTTGCTGGCTGGTGGTTTTATGTGTGTAGTGGGAATTTTACTATTGCCATTTTCTGTAATATTAATCGCAGCAACTAAATCAAAAGGAAAGTCAAAAGTTATGATGGTTCAAGCCGATGGTTCACTGACTACGGTGACAAATCTAAATCAGACAATGCTTCAAAAAATGAATAATGGGACAGAATTACAACAGGATGATGCTAACAAAGTTGCTGGACCTTTTGCCGATTCACCAACCACCTTGGGACATGAGCAATCTATTTCTGGCCCATTCGCAGATTCTGGTATTGGCCAACAAGATGGTTCGTTTGTTGATGGAAGTGAAGATGTTCAAAGCGGAATAATGATGACTACGGACCAGGTTTATTCCTTGATGAGAGGCGATGTAGAAGGAGCAGTGGAATTGATTCAAGATCCTTTTGTGACTGCAAAGTTACAACCGACTGCCGCTGAAAAGCAACAACAGATTCAACAGAAAGAAAATGATGTTTTGATTTCTTCTTGGGACGAGGGGGATTCAGGTTCTGTCAAAGCCACCCCTATAACACCGATTAGTCGTAGCAAAACAATACCTGTAGTACCAATCAAAAAAGAGAGTGCATCCAAAGAGGATGAAAACACTTGGAAACAATGGGATGAAATGTAATTTTGCGACGCATTGAAAGGGGTCGGCCATCTACATAACCATGAGTTGAGCAGTGATGGACGATATTGACCTCGCGTTATACCTACTGCAAAACCGCGTTAGAAGGCAAATATTAGAACGGTTGGTCAGAGAACCACACTACCCAATGCAACTAGCTGAAATCATCGGTGTCAGCCAACAAGCAATAATGAAACACTTGAAAGAATTAGAAAAGGGTAGTTTCGTAAAAAGTGAAAAGGTTCCGAGTGAAAAAGGTGGACCTCCAAAGACAATCTTTAGTGTCCAGAAGGCTTTGTCGTTGCGGATTGATTTGGGGCCAGATCTATTCAATTGCGAGCATCGTAAACTACCTCGTGGAGGCCCGATGCGATTGTCCGGTCGATTACCTGCGGCGAGTTTAGCAGTGGTCGAGATGGTTAGTGGCAGAAAGAAAATAGCAGTTGGTGAAGGCATAGAGCACCTATCTCACCTCAATGAGGCTCTTGAACAATTAGATCAGCAAAGAGATGCTGTCATCGCGCTACATCAACACATTCGTAATCGTATTTCAGCCGCTGTGGATAGTGACTTTGACAAATACGAGCAAAGGGCGATGGTTCACACCATCATTGAAGCTCCGCAACAAAGATTAGACCTCGCTAGGCTATCCAAGGAATTACAACTTGGGCAGACTCAAATGAAGGCTTTACTCGAAGAGGTTCAACAAGGACTTGAAAGACAAATCTCTGACAGGGCGGGGCATATCATCGCAACTCACAATAATAGTGAATTGAGATGGTGGCTACCTATCAACCCAAACAGATAGAATCTATCTAAGCGAACATAACATGGACCGCAGCCCATGTTATGCAACATCGTTATCTCAGTAGAATCAGATTCACTTTTCGTCGCCTAGAACTGTTATCAATGAAGATTGTTCAGCGATTCTTCGGTTAACATCATCTCTACGTCCCTTACCAACTAGGTAAACGACTCCAAGAAGTGCGAAGGTTAGCAGAATGACCATGAATGGTAGTGCGGTCTTGCTAACAACATCCCCTGCAACATCCATGAATGGGTTGGAGGAGGAAAGTTCCTTTCCAACTCTCTTTACATTGTCGCCTTCATTACTCTCAACGATTTCGTTCATTGGATCAACTACTATGTAGACTCCATGGGAACCTGCAGTAACTGGGTAGAGTAAGAACAATTCAATCTCTTTCGCTTCTTCGGAAGCATCAGGTGACAGTAGGGCTCCAACAACTTGGCGCATTACGATGTTCTCTTCAGCACAGCCTTTCTTTTCAATCTCTCTTTGGATGGCAATACTTGATTCATCGTATTCGCAAATAACGATTTCAATATCAGTTGCATGCACATTTCCTGTGTTTTGCAGAATTATTTGAATCGGTATTGTTGTGTCGACATCGCCGCTATAATCAGATACAATGACCTCCTTGATGACTAAGTTAGGAGCGCGCAGTCTTAGAGTAAGAATAAGCTCGTTACTATCCAATTTATCTCCTTCCCATGCAGGTGAATCATCATGGTCGCCATCTACGGTCATATCGCCAAAGCGAGAATATACCTTCAAACCAATGTGTCGTGTGTCTAGAGTTGCTGTTGTTGCAATCTTTACAATAGCGACTACGGTATGGGTTGTATAAGGATCCATTTCTGGCAATCTGAATTCATTGATATCCGTTAGGTATACACATTGATCTTCAGGGAATGCTGAAGCGGTTGAGATTTCGTCCAAACACGCTTCCTCTGAAGCAACATTGACTCCGATTTGCTTGAGCATCTTCCATTCGACTGACCAGCCGGAGAGCGCACCCATTCCAGGTAGTTCTCCCCAAAGCAGAGCATCTCCATCACGAGTTGCTGTGTGATTGTTCAAAGAAGGCACATCAGGCACGTTTCCATTGTTGGTAACATTGACTATGTATCTTACAACTCTTCCAGGTGCAGAGGTCTTAACAGCGTTCTCTACTGTTTCATCTATACTAATCTGCATGTCATGGAATTCACTTACTTCGACATTGAAAACCAGTTGGTCACGCAGTCTTGTATCTCGTCCAGATGAATCAGGGTATGATTCTTCTGAGAATGCTTGCAGAATAACGGTGTAAGTTCCTGCCTGAACTTGGTCAGGGACATTCATCATAACATCGAAGTTCTGATATGTTCCTCTGCCCAATTCTTGTAGGTATTGGCGAGGTACGGTGATATCCCATAGGACGTCAACACCGTAGGCATCGGTTACTCGTGCAAGTCTGAAGTCGTATCTATCAGGTCCGTTTCCTTCGTTTTCAACAGTAATCGGCAGAATTAGATTGTCACCAGGATTTACAATCAGGTTGGTTCCTACATCAGGGTCAACTCCCGCATCCAAGTCATAAACATGAATTACATTAGTTGAAAGGATTATTGAATCGGAGATTCGTGGGTATCCATCTAGGTAAGCCTTGATCGTTACTGCTGGTCCAAGGCCCGCAGTTGCGTTAGTTGGGGCGCAGACATCGGCTCTTACTTCATAGGTGACAAATTCGGCATTTGCTGGAATATCCCATGCACGAGGTTCGCTCATTTCGATTGAGTCGCCACCTGGAGCATCTGAAAAGTCGAGGTTGACCATCCAGTTATCCTTGCGCCATGTATCCAAATCCATTCCTTCTGGTTTGACATCAGGAGCGCCCGGTGTCACGAAGACAAGGTTGCCTGAATCGAAGTTCTTTGTTACATCAATAGGATATGTTGCACAATCACCCGGCAAGATGTATTCATTGGTATCAAATATCTCAAAGACAATGTTGCCTGTGGAACGAATTGAAACATATACTCCTAGTTCGAGAACATCGTAAGTTCCTTTGGCAATAGATTTGATCGGTTCACCTTCGCTCCAACCCTTGACAAAGATGACGAATGCACCTGGATCTTCGGATGTTGGTACGCTGATTTCCAAATTCTTGGTTACAGATTGGCCCGGATCTAATTCAACGCGGGTCGGGAAACTTACTTGCCAGCCGAATGGCAATTGCCATTCTTGTTGTCCTTCAAGACTTGCTGGGTCCCAGAAGATGAAGGCATCGTGTACGTTACCAGTATTGGTGATGGTGATTGAGAAAATCGCTGTTTGCCCTTGCTCAATATCTGCCATACTATGCGAAGTATCAAGATTAATTCCGTGAACTACATCCATCAGAGTCAGTGTAACCAATTCATTTTGAATTGCTGGGTCCTTGTAGGACTTGGCGATTACGGTAATCTGTGCTAACTGATCTTCATTGGCCTGGTACACCGATGGTGCACGTACACGCATATAGAAACGGATATTTTCTCCACCCTCTAAGTAAATTGGAGTATCACCGAAAATTGCTGTATGGTTTGAACTGAAGTGCAGTGAAGCTGTCCAATTTTGCGGCACACCAGTAATATTCAATCCATAGGTATCTGCAACCAAGTCTTTAGGACCTGGAGTAGAATTGTTCATAGTAAGATTGTACAAGGTTTGTTGGCTTGGTTCAATTACGTGATAGAATGTTTCACCATCGTCGAATTCGACATCAACTTGTCCGGTTAGAACGTGTGAATAACAAACAGTAAATCGGTTTTGGTTTCCATCCTCGCCACACTTATTGGTATCTGACCAAGCAATGTGCGCTCCACTTCCCAAATCATTTGAGAATGCTGGAGGCATACCAAGACTCGGTTTTCTTCCGGAGTTTGGTCCAAGTTTGTTGGAGTCCCACTTTGTAACTGGAATAATCTCCCACTCGTCTAGTGCTCCATCGAATTCGCCATTCGGCCCTAATCCATCACCTGTGTTCTCTGTTGAGTTCAATCTAACATAGACTACTTCTTCGGTAGCAGATGCATTACCCCAATCGCTCCAAGCGACGTGGATATTGTTTTGATCGTCGGTGAGTAATGCAGGGAACACGGAGTTCCCGCCATATGGATTGTTACCAGAGATTCCAGTCTTCCCTTCTACATTGGAGATAGGTGTATCGTTAATCTTCTTGATAGCATATGTGGATAGTCCTTCGTGAGCACCATCCCAAGCACCTGCACCTTGTAGACGCAACTTGGTGTAGTACACTTCGTAATTAACATCCTTTTCAAATCCGTAATCACGACCATCCATCCAAGCGATATGGGTGTTTCCTTGACGGTCTACGCCAATTGATGGGTGGAAAGAGTATGCGTCGTCAATAGTGACACGTGTATCGTTTACTACGACTAGGTGCCCATCAGCAGCAGAACCTACATCTTCAACATATCCTCCACCACTAACAGAGTGCCCTGCTTGGCCCGGTACCCAATTAGCATCATTGTTCATCTTCGCATATGGGTCGAGAACGGTCATGTAGATCTCACGAGAGTTATTGGTTGAAATGTAAACCATTGCTTCGACTAGAAGGCTCATTGCATTGGTTCCACTTCCTGATGGGAACTCGTATGCTTGGCCACCTGCGTCGGTGCTTGCCAAGGTATTTCCAGGGCAGTTTCTAGTTTGCGTTGAAATTTGGCCGTTCGGGCATTGTACCAAATCTTTGAAGTGGGATTCGATATTAGAAGCTCCACCCCAGGATTGGCCATACAAACCTACAGGGATTACTCCAGCGCTAATACAACTGTCGTGCGCTTCCTGAATAGAAGTGATGTCGTCTGCTTGTTGTGATGGGTCGCCATCTTTTGGACCTTCATCAGAAACTGGAATGACTATCTTTGTTGCATTAGGGTTCCAGCGGTGGTCGTCGCTTGTCGGAGGGTTGCCTGGGACATTACCGAGTGTATCCTTCCATGACAAACATGCCCAGTTACTTCCAGGTCCCCAGTCTTCTCCAGAGTATCCGGTGTAAGTGTTTCCATTGTATACTGTTCCTGGTAACTTACGCAGACCACCGGAATTGTCGCCTGGGCTAAGTCCCAAAGGAGTGGTTCTCCAGGGGTCTGCTGCATTGTTATGTGAGGCACAGTTACCTTGGCTTGCAGCACCAGGAAGAGTATTTCCAAGACCGTAAATTGTCTCGTATACAGTCATGTTAGCAGTCTCTAGCATAGGCTTCAATCCTTGGAAATATGTACCGGTTGCGAAGTTGCCTCCATAGATGACAGTACAAACATCGGCCCACTCAGAATACATAGAACCTGAAGTATCGACGATAAAGGCTAATTCTACTTTACCACCGCGGGTATCGTCCCAAGCGATTTGTACGAAATCGTTTGCATCGACTACGATGTCAGGGTGGCCTTTGTGCCCAATAATTGGAGTCAGTAAAGTGTCATCGAAAAGAGTGATGACGCTACCTGAAGCCATGTCAGGTTGTACCATTGAATAGTAGATTTGTGGTTGATTGTAGAATTTACCTTGTGAGTCATAATTGTCTTCCCACACGATGTGGACATTGTTTTGGCTGTCCAGTGCGATAGCAGGCCAGTCGCGGTTTTGTGCACGCATAGAAATGGTGGTGTCGTCGATAGCGGTTATTGTTCCGTCATCGCTTGCTTGGCCATCCATTGGTGCATTCCATGGAGCTAATGCAGTGTACATGATCTTGTGTTGGCCAGCCCTATCAGCCCACACGATATGCACCTTGTCATTAGTATCAATGACCATGTCAGGGTGCCAAATCTTATGCAATCCTGGACTAGTAATTTGGGTCGTGTCGATTAGCGTCTCGCCACGAGGAGATAGCATTGAATAGTACAAATGTTGATTATTTCTTACCCAAATAACGTGAACATTGCCTTCACTATCAGATGAGACTGCAACTTGTGAATCTGTTGATGTTCCGCCGTCCACAATTTGGACTGCTTCGGTTATTACCACCGTTCCAGCGGAGACGGTGATACTTGCTATGAGCAATGTCGAAAGGACCGACATTACCATAATTGATACTAGGCTGATTGATTTTATTTTTTGCTGCATAGGACATTCCTCGGGCTTACTACATTTTTTGTATTAACTCTTCATACTTAACCGCGCCTCATTCAGGTCAAAAATTAGATTTGATTAGAGGGCACAAAAAGTGCGGGTTTTGGGCCCTTAAGTTACGTTTCTATCAATGAAATTGACGGCTAATTGGCCTATGCCCATTCGGATGGGTCGAAGCCGGACCCGAATGACATTTCATCGTTGAATTCAATCTCTTGGCCTTCGGTTTGTGCAGGGGTGTTATCCTTGCCGGATTGGTTTTTCAATCGGTCCGCCCAGTCATCCACTGGACCAGGTGTTCCACTTCCTGGACCATATGCATATTTGATTTCGTGAATAATCCCAAGTTTGGCCAACCATAGTTTTCGCAATGTTTGCATCAATTCATTTTTTGTTAAGCCATCAAACCAAATTGGTAGACTGACGTTGAATGCTTGTAATGGGCCTGGTTTTTTATCATCTACATGCCCCATGTGCATCCCCCAATCTACTGAAGTTCTGATCAGTTGAAGGCGACTATCATGAACCCATTCATCCCATTCAATCTCATCTTCTCGCATGTGTTTTTTCATCTCTTCTTGTTGACCTAAATCAACCCGAGTCATACTTGAACAGGCAACTAGATCTCTTCCCTTAGGAATGACCACTGCGAACATGTGAC
>ENA-UZWR01006800-UZWR01006800.1-metagenome-genome-assembly--contig:-Day-1-25m-contig-6800_pt1 | contig 14569 bp, 19 predicted proteins | sample MGYA00260337_ERZ794897 | MGnify/ENA metagenome assembly ERZ794897 | reverse complement strand
ATATAGATAGTACAGGTTACTTTTTTGTAAAACAAAAATTGAACAAAGTGGATTTAAAATACCACAAAATTTTAAGAGTGGAAAAAAAGATTATAGCCACAGTGCTATGGATAAAAGATTGCCCCTTCCCTTTCACTCTTGAAAGGCCTGTGCCCGAGTCTTGTACTTGGGCAGGGGTTCTTTATAGGGAAGGTATACCGTGGGTACTATATGATTTATCCACACAGAAGGAAAAAGACACATGGAGAAAAATTTGAAAATAATAATTTTACTAATAGGTATGGTGTCGCAATTAGCGGCTGCTCCCTATATAGAGTATAAAAATGAAGTAGAGTTTAAATACGATAATTATGTTAAAAACTTAAATCATTTCAGAACAGGTTACCAATTTAAGATGGACAAAGGATTTATGTTTATAGAAGCAGGAGTCATGTCAGAGCATGGTGAATCTGGAGAAATAGGATATAAGTTTAATAAAGATAATTGGACATTTAAAGGGAAATGGGAATTTAAAAATCAACTAGAACATAAAAGTAAACTACAAACAGAAATTAGATATACTTTTAATAAATAAGGAGAAAAGATGAAAATTAGTGTTGAGAAAACACCTAATCAAAAGATGTCACAGTATGCAATTGATACTGCAACAACTGTTTCTATTACTCATCTACCTAAGACACCCTTTAGTCAAGTAATAAATGCAGCAATTGACATAAATGAACTTGCTGGTAAAGCAAAGGCAATGCCTCATATAGCTGCTAGGAATTTAGGTTCTGAAGCTGGACTTCATATAGCACTCGATAAAGCTAAAGAAGCTGGCATTGACAAAGTTTTAGTTATTGGAGGAAGTGAGCGAAAAGGAAGAGCATTTCAAGGAGTAGATGAAGTATATCGTGTAATTAAAAGATATGATTTTGAAATGTATTGTGGTGTTTATCCACAAGAAGAATCTTTCAATCATACTCTTTTGACTAAGTATGGAAAGTTTTCAAAAGGCATAACGCAAGTATGTCTTAATAGTAAATTATTAAACACATGGGAAAATAAAACAATTGCTGGAGTACCAACAAATTGCTCTATTGAAGGCTTATTAAAGTATATGAAAATATGTGGATTAACAGAAAGTTTTAAGCATATTATAGAAAATTTAGTAGGCATACAATATATTAATAAGAATGGATTTAATACTAGTAAGTTTATTAGTTATTTAAATCACGAACAGATACACCTATATAACTTTGGTAGATTAGACCAAACTTTAGAGGGGCTGTAGCTCAGGAGGGAGAGCGTTCGGTTTGCATCCGAAAGGTCGTAGGTTCGATTCCTATCAGCTCCACCAATGGTCTAATAGTGTAATGGTTACCACACAAGCTTGTCACGCTTGAAATCGGAGTTCAATTCTCCGTTAGACCGCCAATAAAAAAATTATGAAAAAATTATGGAAATACTAATAGCTTTAATGCTTAAACACACCCTTGCTGACTATTTTTTAAATAGAAAGTATATGGGAAAAGATAAACACTTATATTTAAAAGGTGGAAAGCTCCATTCTTTTACTCATTTTTATACTTGTTTATTTACTTTATTATTTTTTGTCGAGCCAGATATAGCAGTAGCTTGTGCGTTAATAGACGGACTAGCCCACTACCATATTGATTGGACAAAGAGTAAGATAATTCAAAAATATAAACTTTTTTATAATGGAGTAACACTACGAACACTTATTGGTGTCGATCAGTTGTTACATTTTTTAACTTATATATTAATAGTAGCACTAATACACTAATATGAAATTTGGACAAGATCACTATAGACCCCTATTGGAAGGACTTACTATACAGAAAAGTTCTATAAATAGACTAGGGTTACATGCCACAGAAGAGTGGAAGGCAGGAGTTTATCTTGGAGAAACACATATTTGGAATGACTATGTTAATGAGTGGATAAGAACACCACTAGGTGGTTTTATTAACCATAGTGATAATCCTAACTGTTTTATTTGGAAAGACTCTCATAGAAGGGAATTATATACAGTAAAACCAGTTCTAGCAGGGGAAGAATTAACCGTTTATTATACGGTAGGCTACGACGATATAATACAATGAACCAGCTAATATTAGCTTTAATAATTGTACTTACTATAACAAGTTGTTCAACAATGGAAGTACTAGATGGTCTATGCTATAATGATAGAGAGGGAACATACCTCTGCCCAGATCTTAATAAGACTCCAGAAAAGGAGTGCCCAGATTATGACCCAGAGCTAGACAGCTCTGCTACTAATTTTTGTGCAAGTAGATAAATGATTGAACAAGTAGGAATATTTACCGCAGATCTTAGTTTTATTATATTTATGTTAACTTTATCCCTTTTATGGAAAGAACAACAATTAGCTATAATAAGTGGGTCTATGATTTATTTAATCTTTACATTATTGTGGCATTTTCCACCAGGTATATTAACATATTAGATGAAAGCAGTAATAAGTGACAGAATTTATTTAGATGTATTACCCCATACACAGAAAAAAATTGATGCGGAGTTAACATATGCTATACCATCATTTAGGTATGGGGATCCGCCTATAATGATAAAAAACATGGCCCTCATAAAACAGGGGCTTATTGCTATTCCTAGTGGCAGAACGGATTTAATTCCAGAGGATCACGAAGTAGTAGATAAACGAATTAATAAACCAGTAAAATTTCCCCCCTTCAAGTTTGATTTACGACCAAGCCAAGAAGCTGTATATAACGAAGTCGAAGGCAATGCAATAATAAACGCTTGGGTAAGTTGGGGAAAGACATTTACGGCTTTGGCTATAGCTGGCAAGCTAGGTCAAAAAACATTAGTAGTAACCCATACTTTATCTTTAAGAAAGCAGTGGGAAACTGAATGTAAAAAAGTGTTTGGTTTTACACCAGGCATTATTGGAAGTGGAAAATTCAATATAGACACTCCTATAGTAATAGGAAATATTCAAAGTTTATATAGAAGAATTCCTGAGATTAGGCAAGAATTTGGGACAATCATCTTAGATGAGATGCATCACGTTTCTAGTCCAACCTTTTCAAGAATTATAGATAAATCTTGTGCTAGACACAAGGTTGGTCTTACAGGAACATTACAAAGAAAAGATGGCAGACATGTAGTGTTTGAGGATTATTTTGGAAAGCATGTATTAAAACCTGCAAAGGAAAACTTCATGCCCCCAAAAATAAATATCCTAAAACTGCCGATACGCTTCATGGACGGAAATGCTATCCCGTGGGCTAATCGAGTTAATGAATTAGCCTATAACCCAGAGTACCAACATTCTGTGGCTATGACTGCTGCATCATATGCGGCAAAAGGACATAAAGTGTTAGTAGTATCTGATAGAGTAGATTTTCTAAAGAACTGTGCGAAACTCACTGGTAATAACGCAGTTTGTGTAACGGGAGCAATCCCGCATGAAGAAAGACCCGATATAATTAAACAGATTTTTGAGGATAAAGATGTTCTGTATGGAACACAATCTATATTCTCTGAAGGCATATCTTTAGATATTCTTAGTTGTTTAATTCTCGGAACACCAGTAAATAATGAGCCGTTACTTACACAGCTCATTGGAAGAATAATCCGTAATTATGACGGAAAACCTCAACCTGTAGTAGTAGATATAAATTTAATCGGAAATACCGCAAGGAGACAGGCTAGTCAACGACTAGGATACTATATCAAACAAGGATACGAGATATCAACCCTGTAAACACCTCCGAAAAATACTACTTGACACGGGTTCAAAATTTTGATATAATAGAATGATAAAATATAATTGGGATAAGATATTCTCGGTAACGAAAGCTGAACATGGTTCAGTCTTGATGATTATTCATCTCTTAACTTATCCTCGTATTCCTAGAAGCACGAGTGATCCTACCTATAAATATTATGGGCAGACTTTTGACGGTCATAGTTTTTTACTAAACCCGAAGAAACTACTCGCTGAAAGGAGTAAGTATACAACTGCTGAATGCGTATCATATATTATGATGGCTTCATTCAGAAATTTTAATAATTATAAAAGAACAGGAGAAGTAACATTACATATGTTGCATAATCCATTAACTAAACAAATAGTAAACGACAACAGATTGCTTCGATATGAAGGGGATAAAATTCACTTTCTATTTGAAGATAACGCTAAATAACAACAGGAAAATAAAAAATGGCAATAAAATTTAACCAAGCTCAAGGGAGCGCAAAAAAAGAGAAAATAAATCAATACACATACAAAGAAGGAGATAATGTACTCCGTATCGTAGGTGATTTATTACCAAGATATGTTTACTGGATTAAAGGAGAAAACGGTAAAAACATTCCTATGGAATGCCTCGCTTTCGACAGACAGACAGAAACATTTAATAATAAGGAAAAAGATCACGTTCGTGACTTCTTTCCTGACTTAAAATGTGGTTGGGCATACGCTGCACAGTGTATAGATCCAGCTGATGGAAGTGTAAAAGTTCTAAATCTAAAGAAAAAATTGATGGAACAGATAATGGTAGCTGCGGAAGACCTCGGCGATCCTACTGAACCAACAGAAGGTTGGGATATATACTTTCAAAGGGTCAAAACAGGGCCAATGGCTTTTAATGTAGAATATAGACTACAAGCACTTAAGTGCAAGAAAAGAGCCTTAGGTGAGGAAGAAATGGCTGCAATAGCAGACCTTCGTTCTATGGACGACGTTCTACCTAGACCCACACCTGATGCTCAATTAGAGCTTCTCCAAAGAGTAACAACTCCATCAAGTGAAACACCTGATGAAGTTTCTTCGGAGTTCAGCATATCATAGTATGATTTTATTCACGGCTGACTGGCATTTGAAGCTAGGGCAAAAGAATGTGCCCTTGCCGTGGGCTTGTGCAAGATTTGAACTCTTTTTTCAAACTATCTATGAAATAGAGAAAGAAGTTGATTTGCACATCATAGGTGGAGACTTGTTTGATCGAGTCCCTTCAATGGACGAACTTACATTATATTTTGATTTTGTAAGAGGAGTTAGTATACCTACCATTATATATGATGGTAACCATGAAGCCACTAAGAAAAACAAAACATTCTTTTCAAATTTAAAGAGAGCAACTCAAGATGTCAATAGTCTCGTTACAATAGTAGATGAGACTACTGAATTTGAGTGGGGTACTATACTTCCATATGCAGACCTTCATAAAAAAGGTGCTATAGAAAAGTGTGACCCCAATAAACCTCTTTATACCCATGTGAGAGGAGAAATCCCGCCTCACGTTACACCAGAAGTTGACTTGGATAGGTTTAATGAATTCCTTGTTGTATTTGCTGGTGACTTACATAGTCACACTAATACACAAAGAAATATTATCTATCCAGGCTCACCTATGACTACCTCTTTTCACAGAGAGATTGTCAAAACTGGTTACCTTCTAATTGATCCAGATAACGAAGATTGGACTTGGCACGAATTTGATTTACCACAGCTTATTAGAAAAACTGTGACGGATCCCGCTGACATGATAGCTTCGGAGTATCACCATACAATTTATGAAATTGAAGGTGATGTAGCAGATTTAGCTGCCGTTAAGAATACTGACTTACTAGATAAGAAAGTAATAAAACGAAGTTCAGAAGCTACGCTTAATCTTAAAGATTTAACAATGGAGGAAGAACTAATAGAATATTTAAGTGCAATACTGAACTTAAATGATAAAAAAATACAACAAATAATGGGGGTGTTTAATGATTACTCTAAAAACGCTACGTTGGGATAACTGTTTTAGTTATGGTAAAGACAATATTCTTGAGCTTAATGATAGTAACCTTACCCAGCTCGTTGGCACAAATGGAATGGGCAAGTCTTCCATTCCACTTATTATCGAGGAAGTCTTATTCAATAAAAATAGTAAGGGGATAAAAAAGCAAGAGATACAAAATCGCTTCATTAATGATGGCTACAGTATTAACCTTACCTTTGATGTTGACGATAATGAGTACGAAATTGATGTTAGTAGAAAAGCTAGTATCAAATGTAAGTTGTATGAGAATGGAGAGGATATATCTTCACATACAGCTACTAATACATATAAGACAGTACAGGAATTACTTGGATTAGATTTCAAGACCTTTACACAATTAGTATATCAAAATACTAATACATCACTTCAGTTTTTAACTGCGACAGATACAAACAGAAAAAAGTTTCTAATTGATCTTTTAAAGTTAACCGAGTATGTAGAATTTTTTGATATTTTCAAGGACGCAGCTAGAGAAATAACATTGGAAGTTGCTTCCCTAGATAGTAAGTCTGATACAATAGTGAAATGGTTAAATGAAAATAAATTGGAGAGTACAGACATACTTCCTATATTAAACTTACCAAAATTTTCAGAAAAGGACGAGCTACAATTACAGCAGTTACGAAGCGATTTTGAAAAAATCTCGGAGAATAATAAAAAAATTATAGATAATAATTTTAATAGGGAGCAGTTGCATGTACTTGATACTGACTTGAATAGATTATTTTCAGGTGAGAAGATTGACCTTGACGCTATGTTGCAGAAACAGGGAACATATAGTTCCAAAGTGTCTGAAGCTACAGCGCATTTGGACAAACTCTCAGAACTTGAAGGACAATGCCCAACTTGTGAGCAAGATATAGACGAGGAGAAGTTAAAAGAACTTACGGAAGTTTATGACATACTTATAACAAGTGGTAAAGACCAAAGAAGGTTAATATCTAAACAAATAGAGGAAGCGAAAGAAAATAACGCAAGGGTGATACGACGAGAAGCACTTCAGAATGATTACGAAAGTTTCATTCGCAATGTGGACGACTCTCTCCCTACAGAGATTTTCGACGGTGAGGAGCTATCTTCCTCGATTGACGAAATTTCTTCACGCATATTACAAGCAAGAGAAAAAATAGAAGAAATAAGTGCGAGTAACTTAGTGGCGGAACGCCACAATACTCGACTAGAGATTATTCAGGAACAGACGAGAGATTTTGAAAATGAACTTGAAGAAATTGTCGAGGCGTTGGGTAAAGTAGAGGAACGAAGTACTCATCTGGAGATACTGAAGAAAGCCTTTAGTACAAATGGTTTACTAGCATACAAGATTGAAAATCTAGTAAAAGATTTGGAAGACTTAACAAACGAATACCTTGCTGAACTTTCAGAAGGTAGATTCAGTTTAGAGTTTGTAGTAACAAATGATAGATTGAATGTAGAAATAACGGATAACGCAAAGATAGTAGATATACTAGCTTTATCCTCAGGAGAACTCGCAAGAGTTAATACAGCTACATTGCTAGCTATAAGGAAATTAATGAGTAGTATATCTAGTTCTAGAATCAATACTTTATTTCTTGATGAAATAATATCGGTACTTGATGATGAAGGAAAAGAAAAACTAGTGGAGATACTACTGGAAGAGAATCTAAATACATATTTAGTATCTCATGGTTGGACTCACCCACTTCTATCTAAGATAGAGGTCATAAAAGAGGACAATATAAGTAGGCTTGAGTGAGCCACACATTTTGGGAGCATAAGTGCCCAATAATAGATAGAATAATATATATTCCTGTGGGGTCGTCCTGTAGGGATTGCAAACAGGGAGAACATGGAATTCGCAGATACAATAAGAAAACAAGAACACAATGAAAATTTAATAATAGTTGATGGACTTAATATCGCATTTAGATGGAGATATAAAAAAGTACCATACTATGTAAATGATTATGTAAGAACTGTTGAAAGTTTAGCAAAGTCTTATAATTGTGGTAACATGATTATACTTGCAGATGGTGGAAGTACATACAGGAAGAATATTTATCCTGATTACAAAGCAAATCGAAAAGATAAGTACAAAGAACAAACTGATACAGAGAAAAAAGAATTTGAACAATTTATGGGAGAATTCGCAAGTGCTTTTAAGAAGTTAAAAGACAAAGGTTATTTGGTGTTAAGGCATGGTGGTTTAGAAGCCGATGATTTAGCAGCATGGATAGTAGGAAAGAGACAAGAATTTAATATAGGAGACATATGGTTGATATCATCAGATAAAGACTGGGATCTCTTAATTAGTGAACATGTATCTCGCTTTTCTACTGTAACACGAAAAGAGATTACACTTGATAATTGGGACGAACACTATAATGTAGAGCCAGATAAATATCTGACGCTTAAGTGTTTAGCTGGAGATACTGGAGATAATGTACCTGGCATAGCAGGAATTGGTCCAAAGCGAGCAGTCTCACTTATTGAAGAATATGGTGACTTATATGATATATACAACTCATGTCCAATAGACAGTAAGTATAAGTTTATACAGTCACTAAATGAAAATGCAGATAGATTATTACTCAATGCCGAACTCATGGATTTGGAGAGTTACTCTGAGCAAGCAATAATCGAATCAGGAATGAATTTAGAGGATTTATCCTCAGACATAATAGGATATTTAGATGGCAGTAATAATTGATTACGATAGAGATAAACTACTTGACGAGTTCAGTTTAAGAACTTTACAAGATAGATATATGTTGGATAATGAGGTATCACCACAAGAAGCTTTTGCACGCGCTGCAACTGCGTATTCTGACGATGGTGCTCATGCCCAACGAATGTATAATTATGCTAGTAAACTTTGGTTTATGTTTTCAACTCCTATCTTATCAAATGGGGGAACATCAAGGGGCTTACCAATAAGTTGCTTTTTGAACTATATTGAAGATAGTAGAGGTGGAATTAGCGACCATTATACAGAAAATGCATGGCTTTCTTCTGTGGGAGGAGGAATCGGTGGAACATGGAGTGACGTACGAAGTGTAGGATCGAAAACAAGTCATGGGAGTGAGAGTACGGGAGTAATCCCATTTATGAAAGTTGTGGACGCACAAATGTTAGCCTTTAGTCAAGGCGTTACAAGGAGAGGAAGTTATGCTTCATATTTACACATTAGTCACCCAGAAATTGAGGAATTTCTCGATATTCGTAAGCCCACAGGCGGTGACATTAATAGAAAGTCTACTAATCTTCATCATGCTGTTGTTGTGCCTAATTCCTTTATGGAATTAATAGATAGAGCAACACAAGGAGAAGATTTTGACGATAGCTGGGACTTAATTGACCCAAATAGTAAAGAGGTTAAAAAGACAGTACAGGCAAAAACATTATGGGTTAAACTGATTCAAAATAGAGTAGAAACAGGAGAACCTTATATAATGTTTGAAGATACTGTACAAGACGCCTTACCAGAGTTCCAAAAGGAACTAGGGTTAAAAGTAAACCACAGTAATCTTTGTTCGGAAATAACACTTCCAACAAATGAAGAAAGAACAGCAGTATGTTGTCTTTCTAGTGTTAATTTAGAAAATTGGGACGAGTGGCAAGACGATGAATTTTTCATACCAGATTTAATTCGTTTTCTTGACAATGTTATAACTTTCTTTATTGACAATGCTCCTGATGCTTTATCAAGAGCTAAATTTAGTGCTAGTAGGGAAAGAAGTATAGGCCTTGGCGCTATGGGATTTCATGCGTATTTACAGAAGAAAAATATTCCTTTTGAAAGTATGTATGCTCAAAGTACAAATTATACAATGTTTAGACACATAAAAGAGCAAGCACAGTTTGAAACTGAAGAACTTGCTAAAGAAAGAGGAGCATGTCCTGATGATAATAATAACCGAGTTCGCAACGCTCATTTGTTGGCTGTTGCTCCAAATGCTTCTAGTAGTATCATCTGTGGTAATACTAGTCCTAGCATCGAGCCATATCGCGCTAACGCATTTACACAAAAAACTAAAACGGGTAGTTCATTACTTAAAAACAAGTATCTTGAACAGTTACTGGATAAAAAAGATAAGAACACACCCGAAATATGGAAAAGTATTATTACGAATCATGGATCGGTTCAACATTTAGATTTTTTAAATGATCATGAAAGAGCTATATTTGCAACAGCAGTTGAAATAGACCAAAGATGGGTTATACAACTTGCGGCTATGAGACAGGAATTCATTTGCCAGTCTCAAAGTTGTAATGTATTTTTCCCAGCTGATGTATCTAAACAAGAACTCCACAATGTTCATATGATGGCGTGGAAAAAAGGAATGAAAACTCTTTACTACTTGCGTAGTGAAGCAATTAAAAGAGCCGATAATGTATCGGACAAAAAATTAAGAGACTATATCTTCGACTATCAAGACGAAGAAGGGTGTCTCGCATGTGAGGGTTAGATGGCAAATTTATTAGAAGAAAGAAATTATTATAAACCATTTAACTATCCGTGGGCTTTCGAAGCATATAAAACACAACAACAAATGCATTGGATGCCCGAAGAAGTCAATCTAGCAGATGACTTAAAAGACTTTAGAGAAAAGCTAACTGAACCTAACAAATTATTACTTAATCAAATATTTAGATTCTTTACACAAGCAGATGTTGATGTATGTTGTGGTTATGCAACGCATTACTTACCTACATTTAAACAACCTGAAGTGAGAATGATGTTATCCGCATTTGCTTCTATGGAAGCAGTGCATCAGGAAGCTTATGCTCTATTATTAGATACTCTTGAATCAGATGAAAGCGAATACCAAATGTTTTCTAAGATTCAAGCAATGTCTGATAAACACGAGTACCTAACAAACTTTAATATGGATAATCCCTTTGAAATGGCTAAAACTATGGCAGTTTATAGTGCATTTACAGAAGGAGTACAACTATTCAGTAGTTTTGCTATACTATTAAACTTTCCTCGTCATAATCTTATGAAAGGAATGGGGCAGATAGTTACTTGGAGTATTCGTGATGAGACTCTACATGTTGAAGGCATGAGCCAATTATTTAAACAATTTATAAGAGAAAATCCTGATTTATGGAATGATAAGTTAAAGTATGAAATCTATTGTGCTGCTGAAAGGGTAGTAGAACTAGAAGATGCTTTTATTGATACCTGTTTCAAAGGTGCGGATATTCCAGATCTGACAGCAGATGAAGTAAAAGCATATATTCGCTATATAGCGGATAGAAGATTACTGGGGATTGGATTGAAAGAAATATTTGGAAGTGATGAAAACCCACTTGGATGGTTAGACTATATGTTAAATGGTGTTGAGCATACCAACTTTTTTGAAAATCGTTCTACCGAGTATGCAAGAGGTAGTACACATGGAAACTGGAAGGATATATTCAAATGACAGAAGAAATCACAAATGAACCAGTATTGGAATTAAACGAAAAGAAATATCTTATCAATGATATGACAGATATAGAAAAAGCTTTTGTAATGGAACTAAATGCTATTGGGCAAGAAGAAAACCAACTCAAAAGACAACTAGATAGATTAGCTCTAGCTAGAGAAGGCTACACTAATAGATTAGCTCAGAGTTTAGAAAATCCCGATAAAGGTTCAGACGAAGAAAAAGCCGCTAACTAGCGGCTTTTTTTTTATCCATAAAATAATATAAGAAACATTAATCCCCCACCTATACTATAAACAAGTACAGACACTAGCCACACAGGAATTTTTTTCATGTTAAGTAGTCCAGTTGTCTCCTAAGACAGCAGCATAAACCGCGTTCATAGTCCACACACCAGAAGTGTTTTGTATATCAACTATTGCAGGTTCTTTAATAATAACTACTCCAGATCCACCAGCAGCACCATTGGCATCTTGACCAGAAGGAGCAGGATTACCTCCGCCTCCACCGCCACCGCCTGTGTTTGCAGTTCCTGCTACTCTATAAACATTACCTGAACCAGTACCTCTACCGCCACCACCAGAACCACCATTTCCACTTGTACCACCATTATCGCCACCTCCACCACCTCCACCTGCTCTTGTTACAGATGAACCTGTGATTGAAGAAGCCGTACCTGCTCCACCGTGACCACCATCTTTAAAATCATTAGCAGCTGTGTTATTCCTAGTATCGCCACCAACAGCACCAGCACCTCCGCCACCGCCGCCGCCACAAAGTGCGTTAGCTCCGCCACCACCTCGGTGACCACCTCTATTACCTTGTCCAGATGTTCCTGCAGCACCGCCTACACCGTTCGCATTAGAACTCCTACCACCAACACCGCCGCCAGAACCACCAACATGAGCTGCAGCAGTAGATGGTGCAGCGGTTTGGAAAGTTCCACCAGAACCACCGCCTGCAGAAGTTATTGAAGAAAAAACTGAATTTGAACCATCACCATAGCTATGGCCCTCAGAGTCCTCGGTAGCTGAATTATTATTGGCAGGACCACCTGCACCTACAGTAATTGAGTAATCTGTTGATGCCGAAACAGAGAAATCAGCAGCTGTCCTATATCCTCCTGCTCCGCCTCCACCGCCAGCAGATGGTTGAGAACCAGCACCACCAGCAATAACTAAATATTCAACTGCAGTTGTTTGTGCGGCTGTTGTAAGAGTACCACTTGAATTAAATGTAGTTATGACCTCAGCTTGACCATTATCTACTGGTACATTATACTTTCCTATTATTCCGCCATTTAAACTAGCCATGTGTTATACCTCGTCCCATTGTCTGTCTGTTTCGTTCCAATTATATATTTTACCATCATCAGGCTTATCGACTGGTGCTTCCCAATCACTACTACTATTTAAAGTCCAAGATGCATATGGTTTAGCGGCTATAAATATATTTTTTGATGAATTGTAAGTATATCCTATGCCTGCATATTGTTTTCTAAAATTATTATTATAAGAACATTGTTTCCAAGCTACTCCATCTGTTTGATGTGGAACGATTGTTGTAACAAAAGTTTCTGCATCAGCGTGTTGATCACCACCATTGGCATCTACATCCTCATTAGATACTACGATTACTCGTAATACTTCATTACTTGAATTAAGTTCTGCAAAGTGTGCCATATATTACTCCTTAAGCGTCGTCTATTACTTCATAAGATACAAACAAATCTAAGTCACTTGCGGCACTTGCTCCACCTTTTAGTATATCGCCTTCCATAAGATATATTGGTGCATTTAGTACTACTAATGTTGCGTCTGCTGGTATACTTATTGTTTTAGCTAAATAAACAGTAGCATCTGCACCTGTAGTTGTAACTCCTGAAGCACCTGAACCCATACCGTCAACGTATAAGTTTAGTGTTGCTGCATTTGTTCCATCTACATTACTACATATAATACTATTTATTTTTACTGTTTTTTCTGCGTCTACTGTCATTAATGTAGCTGTCAGCGTGCTAGATAAATTCCAACCCGCATTACCTGCATATATACTTGAGACGCCCGCCATATTTGCTATTGTCATTTTTTATTTCTCCTATTTTATCCAAAAACCATAGACAATATTATTGCCTTTCCTGTTGATGGACCACTTACAACTAGATCAACTGTTCCATCTCCGTCTTGATATGTTGCTGTTATTCCTGTTTCGGTATTACCTGTGAACATGGCTCCAGCTATATCTTGTACTTCTTCACTTGTTAAAGCTGCAGTGTCTGCATCTGCTGCCCAAGCTATATCTGTTCCATCACTTTTTAATACATAACCACTCGTTCCAAGAGATAGCAGTGTAGGACTTCCATTAGAGTCTCCGACTATTATCTTTCCTCTAGCGATTCCTGCAAGTTGATCTGTTCCAACTGCGTTATCTGCTATCTGATCTCCTGTTACTTGGTTGTCATCAATGTGTCTAGTAAGAATACTATTCTGTGCTATCTGAGCTGATGTAACTCCATTCGCAGTTAATTCTCTAGTAGAGACTATATTTTCTGCGAGTTTAAGTGCAGAAATTGTGTTTTCTGCTAAAAATTCTGCTGGTATTTTAGTTGTTGCCATTAGCTATTCTCCAATACTTTTATTTTTGCTGAGAGTTCTTGTACTGCTTTGGTTAGCATAGGTATGAGTGCTGTTTCACCAACTCTTTGTTGTCCAGTAAGGTCATTATCATCCCACATACCAAAGCCATCTTTAATATCGCTGTGTTTATCAATAGCTGCTTTAACTTCTTGAGCTATAAAACCGTGTTGAGATTTAGAGTTTTTATAAACTTCTGTAGAGCCTTCTTCATAACCTTTAAAGTTTTCAGGTAAATCACCTTTGTTTTTATAATTAAAAGTTACAGGACGAAGGTCATTTATAAATTCTAAACCTACAGTAGCATCTTCAATATCTTTTTTAACTCTTTCGTCTGAAACAGTAGCCCAAGTTGCAACACCATGCTCTGCCCGAATATCACCAGTACCTTGACCTATAGTTGTGTAGTTGTCTGAGCATGTAAGATTATATCCGAAACCTTGAGCATTACTACTAGTTGCCCCTACTGTAGAAATGGAAGAACCAACTAGAACATTATATGAGCCTGTAGTTATGTTCCTACCTGCTTGTTTGCCTACTGCTGTGTTTTCGGTTCCGGTGCTAGTGTTTTCTAATGCTTCAACTCCTACTGCTGTGTGGCTTGTTCCTGTTGTAACATCAAGTGCTGCTGCTCTACCGACTCCAACATTATCACCACCAGTTGTTGCCTTACCAAGTGCTTCATAACCAAGTGCAGTATTGTTAG
>ENA-UZWR01002713-UZWR01002713.1-metagenome-genome-assembly--contig:-Day-1-25m-contig-2713_pt1 | contig 14624 bp, 13 predicted proteins | sample MGYA00260337_ERZ794897 | MGnify/ENA metagenome assembly ERZ794897 | reverse complement strand
TATATGGAGATTATATGATACCATCTGAGAGCGCATACTCAACGGTTCTATCTATATTCGATGAGTTGAAAGAACGGGGCGAACCATTGACAATTACTAATGATGGTGAGCAAAGAAGAGATTTTACTCACGTATTGGATATCGTAGATGGACTTGTTAGATGTGGTAATTCTCTTTTAGATGATATTGAACAACCAAATAATATTGCTGGTTCGATGGTTAGTGGAGAAATATTTGAATTAGGTACAGGTAAAAACTATAGTATAAATGAGGTTGTTAAACTATACAAATCTGATAGCGTAAATATAGGACCAAGACTTGGAGAAATGCGAGAGACTCTATGTACAGACACGAAAGCATACGAGGTCTTGGGATGGAAACCTACTTATACACTTGAAGAATACATAGCACAAAAAGTAAAGGAATACGATGAAAAAACGATATCTGAGTTTGCTTGATGAGATAAAAAATAATCCATCAGAACCAATGAAGTTAAATGACCATGTGTTAGTAATAGATGGTCTAAATAACTTTATCAGATGTTTCAGTGCTATACCTATGATGAGTGACAATGGTTATCACATAGGAGGATTGATAGGGTTCTTGAGGTCACTAAGTTATATAATAAAACTGATTAGGCCTACAAGAATCCTAATCGTCTTTGACGGCAAGGGTGGTTCACAAAAACGAAAGAAGTTATTTCCTGAATATAAAGCAGGTCGTGCTTTTAAATCTAAATTGAATCGTAGAGTGGAGTTTACTAAAGAAGGTGACGAAAGAACTTCTATGGTACAGCAGATGTCAAGATTGATGGAGTACTTAGATTGTTTACCTGTTCAAACTTTTTCTCTTGACAATGTGGAGGCAGATGATGTAATTTCATACGTAGCAAATAAGGGAAATTTTACCCGTTGTACCATAATGTCTACAGACAAAGACTTTCTACAATTAATAGATGATAGAGTAAATGTCTATAGTCCATCTAAGAAAAAGTTATATAATACTGAAACTTTGATGGAAGAGTATGATATACATCCTGAAAACTTTCTAATGTATAGAATGGTAGATGGAGACAAATCTGATAATATTCCAGGTATACGAGGTATTGGACTAAAAACTCTAATGAAGATATGTCCTGAAATGTCTACTGAACCTGTTTCATTAAAAGAATTGGTTAGTAGAGATAATAGGTTATCAGATAATTTAGACATTTTAAAAAGAAATTTTGAATTAATGGATTTGAAAGAGATACTTATAAGTGGCAATGCGAAACAAAAAGTTCTTGACTTTGTTGACCGAAAGCCTAATTCTTTAAATAGTTTTAAATTCCGACAAATGTATTTAGAAGATGGATTTTCAAATGAGATACACAACTTAGAAGTATGGTTAAGAGAGAGCTGGTCAACTTTAGACACTCTTACGAGAAATGGGTAGAAAAGTAAAATACAAAACTGAAAAAGAAAAAAGAGATGCACAATTAAAGTGGTCTCAAAACTATTATCTAAAAAATAGACAACGTGTTTTAGACAAAGCACGTAAAAGATATTTAAATAAAAAAAGTGAAAAGTTAAAGAAGGAACTCTATGGCGAATAAAGAAAACTTGAATCAGTATAGTCCTACATTTCAATCAAAGGTAGTGTCTTCTTTATTGAGTGATAATACATTTACTGCACAGATTTCTGATATTATGAATCCTGATTATTTTGAATCAGATTCTAATAAGTTTCTAATTAAAACTATAATGGAATATTTCATAGAGTATAAGAATGTTCCTACACTCGAAGTACTGAAAGTTAAAACAGATGAAATACAAAATGATGTTTTAAAAGTAGCAGTAATCGAAAGTTTAAAAGAATCTTGGCGACATATAGAAGCTACAGATTTACAATTTGTTAAAGAACAAGTCCTTGGATTTTGTAAGAATCAAACATTAAAAAATGCTATTATAGAGAGTGTAGATTTACTCGAAGGGAAAGATTATGATAGCATAAAAAGAATTATTGATGATGCTTTACGAGCAGGTACTGATAGAAATCTTGGACACGAGTATTTAATTTCACTTGAAGAACGATTAAATCAATCAGCCCGTGATACGGTAAAAACAGGTTGGGATACTATTGATGAAGTTATGGATGGCGGATTAGCCGCAGGTGAACTTGGTGTTGTAGTGGCTCCTGCAGGTATTGGTAAATCTTGGACACTACAAGCATTAGGTGCTAATTGTGTTCGAGCAGGACTAAGTGTAGCACACTACACATTAGAATTAAATGCTGAGTATGTTGGTTTGAGATACGATACAATATTTTCAGGAGTCCCTACAGGAAATCTAAAGTTTTATCAAGATGATGTTCAAAAGAAATTAGATGCGATAAAAGGTTACTTATTAATAAAGTATTATCCTACAAGAACTGCTTCTGTTCAAACACTTGCAGCACATATTAAACAAATGGAATTACAAGGAAAACTTCCTGATATGATTATTGTAGATTATGCTGATATATTAAAGCCGATAGGTAACTTTACAGAAAGACGACATCAACTTGGTAACATATATGAAGACTTGAGAGGTATGGCAGGTGAATTTGGAGTTCCAATATGGACTGCATCACAAGCAAATCGTTCAGCACTTGAAGAAGATGTTATTGATGCGAGTAAGGTAGCTGAAGATTATAGTAAAGTAATGACTGCTGACTTTGTTATTAGTATGAGTCGTAAAGTAGAAGACAAGATAGCAAACACAGGAAGATTTCACGTAATCAAAAATAGATTTGGTGTTGATGGTATTACATTCCCTGCTACTATAAATACGAATACAGGACACATTCAAATCTTTGACAAACAGACACAACAAGGACAGAATGTACAAGGTAAAATGAATAATCACGATGAATTTTTAAGAAAATCGTTAGGTCAAAAATATAAAGACTATAAAACTAATAATAAAGACATGGATGGCTTTGATTAAATTGTGTATATATTCTAATTATATTTGTTACGAATTAAACGCCAATAAGGATACAGAAAATGGAAAAATTTAAACTCTCAGATAATTTTATTAATGGATACAAACGCAAAAAAGCACCTTTCGGTTTCAACGGATTAGGTGAATTAGTTTATATGCGAACCTACTCACGAATCAAAGCAAATGGTAAAAATGAACGATGGTGGGAAACGGTACAACGAGTCGTAGAGGGAACTTACTCTATGCAAAAGAATTGGATTGAATCACACCAATTAGGGTGGAATGCGTGGCAAGCTCAAAAGTCTGCTCAAGAAATGTATGAGCGAATTTTTACAATGAAATTCTTGCCTCCTGGACGCGGTCTGTGGGCTATGGGTACACCTATCACAGAAGAAAAAGGATTATACGCCGCCCTAAATAATTGTGCATTTGTATCAACAAAGACACTAAAAGAAGACTATGCTAAACCATTTACATTTTTAATGGATGCGAGTATGTTAGGTGTTGGAGTTGGATTTGATACAAAGGGCGCAGGAGAGATAGTAGTTAAAGGCATCGACAAAAAGAAAAATGAACAAGTATTTGAAATACCTGATACTCGTGAAGGTTGGGTTGAGTCGATGAAACTATTATTAGAAAGTTACTTTCACGGTCAAGGTAAAATGAAATTTGATTACTCAAAGATAAGACTTGCAGGAGAACCGATAAGTGGCTTTGGTGGTGTAGCAAGTGGTCCTGACCCGTTAGAAGAAGTTCATAATAGTATCTCTGAAGTATTAGAAAAGAATAGTGGGAAAGATATTACAATTACAACAATCGTAGATATTATGAATCTAATCGGTAAATGTGTTGTAGCAGGTAATGTTAGAAGAACTGCTGAAATTGTATTTGGTGAGCCGGACAATGAAGAGTATTTAGATTTAAAGAATTATAAAGTTAATCCACATCGTGACCAATTTGGTTGGACATCTAACAATAGTATATTTGCTGAGTTAGGGATGGATTATACAGAAGCGGCAAAAAGAATTAATGATAATGGAGAACCAGGATTTGCTTGGTTGGACAATATGAGAAAGTATTCAAGAATGAAAAACGGAGGTGATGATAAAGACCATAGAGCTATGGGCGGAAATCCTTGTTTAGAGCAGACACTTGAATCATACGAATTATGTTGTTTAGTAGAAACGTTTCCTGACAATCACGAAAACTTTGAAGATTATGCACGTACCCTAAAATATGCATATCTTTACGCAAAGACGGTTACATTAGGTAGAACTCATTGGAGTGATACAAATAGAGTGATGTTAAGAAACAGAAGAATTGGATGTAGTGTAAGTGGAGTTGCTCAGTTTATTACTAATCGTGGATTAGATGAATTGAAGAATTGGTTAAATGATGGTTATGATACTATTCAAAAATGGGATAAACAATATTCTGATTGGATGGCTGTACCTAACTCAATTAAAACTACTTCAGTTAAACCAAGTGGAACGGTATCTCTATTAGCAGGTGCCACACCTGGTCTTCATTATCCTGAATCAAGATTTTATAAAAGAAGAATGAGAATATCAAAACATTCAGATTTATTAGAACCTATGAAAAAAGCAGGTTATCATATAGAACCTGCCTTTGGTTCTGAAGACACAACAATGGTTGTAGAAGTTCCTGTTGATGTTGGTGAGAATATCAAAACAGCAGGAGAACTTTCAATATGGGAACAATTTAGTCTTGCGGCGTTTATGCAAAGACATTGGGCTGATAATCAAGTTAGTTGTACGGTAACGTTCAATCCTGAAACTGAATCAGAACAGATTGCTCCTTGTTTGAATTATTATCAATATCAGTTAAAAGGTATAAGTTTGTTACCAAGACACGAATTAGGTGCTTACAAACAAATGCCATATGAGTCTATTGATGAGAAGACTTATCAAAAAGAGGTTTCGAAACTTGGTAAGTTATCATTTGGTGTAATCAAGAATGAAGAAGCAGATGTAGATAAATTCTGTAATAATGATTCTTGTGAAATTATTCCAATGACAGGTGATAACGATGACCAAGACTATGCAAATTAACAAAAAGCGGACAGGCAGACGACACACCTGTAGAAAAATGTGTCAATGTTCAACACAACAATAGGAGAATGATTATGAACTATCGTAATCTAATCTCAGTATTAATGATGTCTTTTAGCCTTGTTTTCGGACAAGCAGTTACAGGATATGTTGGTACTGAAGATGGTCCACTCGTTGGAGCGAATGTAGTTGTTGAAGGAACTGAACTCGGTGGAGTAAGTGACGATGAAGGAAAATTCGTTATTGAAACAGGTTCAGGTAACTTTGATATTACTGCATCGTACATCGGGTTCATCGCCCAAACTCAAAAAGTAGAGGTTGGCGATATAGTTGCTTCAGTTAGTTTCGATTTAGAAGCTGATGTAGTAGCGATGTCGGCACTTGAAGTTTTAGCTTCGAGAGCTGATGAAACAACACCTGTTGCTTACACTAATATTAGTAAAGAAGAGATGGAAATCAGACTTGGTAGTCAAGATATTCCAATGATTCTTAATACTACACCAAGTGTATATGCAACTAACCAAGGCGGAGGTGCGGGTGATGCTCGTATCAATGTACGTGGTTTCAACCAAAGAAATGTTGCTGTGATGATAAACGGTGTTCCTCAGAATGATATGGAGAACGGATGGGTTTATTGGTCTAATTGGGATGGAGTAGGTGATGCTACTTCTTCAATTCAGATGCAAAGAGGTCTATCAGCTGTTAATCTCGCAACACCATCAATTGGTGGAACTATGAATATTATCACAGACCCTGCAGCGCAGGAGAAAGGTGGTAAGTTCAAACAAGAAGTAGGTGAGGGAGGATTTCTTAAATCTACTATTAACTATAACTCAGGTCTTATCAATGATAAGTTAGCTTTGAGTGGAACTATAGTTAGAAAAACCGGTGATGGATTCATTAACGGAACTTGGACAGATGCATGGGCTTACTATGCGGGTGCGAGTTATGCCGTTAGTGATAAACAACGATTCGAGTTGTATGGAATCGGTGCACCACAAAGACACGGACAGAACTTATATAAGCAAAATATTGCTACTTACTCTCAAGAGTTAGCAGGTAGTATTGATGGTTATAATGATTCTGCTTACGTTTCAGGCGAGAAGTTTGAACACGAAGCAGGTAGGTTCTTCAATCAGAATGTAGCTCCTGTAGACCCATCATACAAAGGCCAACAATATTGGTATATGTATGGTGATAAAACATCAGATAGATATAGTTCTGATTTCTTAAATGAAAGAGAGAATTTCTTTCATAAGCCTCTCGTTAACTTGAATCACTTTCTTGATATCAATGACGATATGAGGTTAAGTTCAGTAGCATATTGGAGCGGTGGTTCCGGTGGTGGTACAGGAACTTATGGTAGCGTAAGTAGGACACCCGCGATAGAAGGAAATGCTTGGTATGCAAGTTCACCTTGGACTTGGGATTGGAATGCTGAGATTGCTCAGAACTCTGCTAATGTAGATTCTGCGTTCTCTGATACAGAAAATCGTTCCACAGGTATACTTCGTAATTCAATCAATAGACAAAATACTCTTGGATTAATTTCTAAGTTAAACTATGATGTCTCTGATGAACTTGAAGTTCAAGTTGGTATTGATTGGAGAACAGCCGGTATTGAACACGCTCGTGAGGTTCGTGATTTATTAGGTGGAGACTACTATGTAGACTTTGCTGATGACAATGCTCCCGATGGAAAAGTTGTTAGATTAGGTGATGAGATTGCTTATCACAACGAAACAACGGTTGATTGGTTTGGTGCTTTCTTACAAGGTAAGTATGATGCTGATAAGTTCAATCTTTATGGTATGGGTGGAATATCTACTATTGGATATACTTATCAAGACCATTTCTCTGTAGAGAAAGAACTTGTCGAAGCAGATGCAATCACAACATTTCAAGTTAAAGGTGGTGGTAGATTCAATCTTGATGATAGACTATCAGCATTTGCTAATCTTGGATATGTTCAGAAGCCACCAATCTTAGATAACGTTATCGATTATGATGGTAACGTTTCACAGAATCCTGATAACGAAAAATTCACATCTTTTGAAGTAGGTGGTGAATATAATAGTGGGTTAGTTTCTATTAAGGGTAGTTATTATAACACTCAATGGAAAGACAGAAACCTAACTAAGTCTGTTACTACAGGACAAGGTGACTCAGGTGATACTGATATCATTTATCTTACAGGTGTAAATCAATCACACTCAGGAGTAGAGATAGAGTCTAAAGTGGCTCTTCACGAAATGGTTGATGTTGATTTCATCGTAAGTTTAGGTGATTGGTATTTCGATGGAGATGCTAAGGGTGACTATACAGAGATGGAATACAATGATGATAATCAAATCATTGGACAAACATCTACTGAGTATGAATATGCTCTTAACGGTCTAATGATTGGTGATATGCCACAGACATCTTATGTTGGTGGTCTTACACTAAAACCAATAGATGGTTTAAGAGTACAAGGTCTGTACAAGTGGTATGATAATCACTTTTCAGATTGGTCTCCTGATAGTCGTGAAGTTGATGGTGATGCAGATAGAGCGCAAGTATGGAAAACTCCATCTTATGGTAAGTTAGACTTACACGCTTCTTATAAGTTACCTGAGATAGCAGGACTTGATATGACTATATCAGCTCATATGTTCAACGCACTTGATGATGTTTATGTTCAAGATGCTGTTGATAATTCAAAGTATAATGGGTATGGTGACAAAGTTCACGCTCCTCATAATGCTGAAGTATTCTTGGGTACACCAAGACACTTCAATATTGGCTTAGCAGTCAATTTCTAAAATGATAAATAGGGGGGATTAATTTCCCCCCATTTATTTCAAAAAAACACTTGACCTTTAAAGGTTTTCTTCGTAAGTTTAAACGTAAATTGAGAGAGTATAACTATGTCTACATTAAGAATACAGATTCTACACAAAGATTTAAAAGCATTATATCAAAAAAGAGTTAATGTAGAAGGAGATGCAGGAGTTGATTTATTCTTTCCTGAAGAGGTAACTATACCTGCAAAAGAATTAGGAATGATTATTCCATTAGGAATCAAAGGCGAAATGGTTCAATCAGTTTCAAATCATCTAACAGATAATATACCTAAAGAAATGTTAGATGGAATGTTTGGCGGTGCTATACAAGATAAGAATTTATCTTATATGGTTAGTCCACGTTCATCAATATCAAAGACTCCATTACGGATGTCTAATTGTGTTGGAATAATGGACTCAGGTTATCGTGGAGAGTTTATGGTTCCTGTAGATAATTTTAGTGACGAAGATTTTATAATTGAAAAACATACAAGATTATTCCAAGTAACTAATCCTACATTGGATGTAATAGGTTTAGAAATAGTAAATGAACTATCTGATTCACAACGTGGTGAAGGTGGTTTTGGCTCAACAGGTAATTAATGTATCAGAATATTTATTTCGACATAAAGACTAAAAAAGTTCATCTATGGGATGACATAAGAGGTTATGAAACTTTTAAGTTCAAACCTTATGCGTATAAGAAATCTCCAACAGGTAGGTATACTTCTCTGTTTGGTGATAAGTTAACAAAAGTATTTGATTACGACCCTAAACAAAGAGGACTATTTGAATCAGATGTACCTGCAGAGACTCGTGTATTAGTTGACAGATACGCAGACTCAGATGATATTTCAAAGAATCATAGAAAGTTATTTTTTGATATTGAGGTAAAGGTAACAGAAGGATTTCCGAGTCCTGACGAAGCACCTAATGAAATAACATCGATTGGTTTCAATGATTGTACAGATGATTCATATCATTGTTTGGTGTTAGACCCTGAAGGAAAGGTTGATGTAAATCATCCTGATATACTCAGGAACAATTTTAACGTGGAGATATTCGATTCAGAGTTTGATTTGTTACAGAGATTCTTTGCAAGATACAGAGAAATAAATCCTACTATTATATCAGGATGGAATACAGAAAAATTTGATGTTCCTTACATATACAATCGTGCTTGTAAGATTGTAGGTAAAAAAGTAGCATCTATGTTGAGTCCAATCAATGTTGTACAATGGTCTAAATTTAAAGAGAAACATAAAATAGCAGGTGTATCACATTTAGATTATTTATTTTTATATCGTAAGTTTACATATACAGAGAAATCAAGTTATCGATTAGATGCTATTGCTGAAGAAGAAATAGGTGAAAAGAAAGTTGAATACGAAGGTACACTTAACGATTTATATAATAATGATAGAACACAATTTGTATTGTATAACGTACAAGATGTCGCAATAGTAGATAAGATTGATAAGAAGTTAGATTTCATCAGTATTACACAAGCTCTATGTCACTCCGGACACGTTCCTTATGAAAATGTATTTACATCATCTCGTTATCTTGAAGGAGCTATCTTAGTTTATCTAAGAAACTTAGGTATTGTTGCACCTGATAAAAAACCTAAACCTAAATTAGCAGAAGACTTTCAGTTTGCAGGAGCGTATGTTGCTGACCCTCAGAAAGGTAAACACGATTGGGTATTTGATTTAGATGTAACTTCAATGTACCCTTCAGTTATTATGTCTTTGAACATATCTCCGGAAACTAAATTAGGAAAACTAACAGAGTGGGAACCTCAAGATTTCATTCGAGAAGTTGAGAAGACTTATGTTATACAGGATGACTATGGTAATGAAGTAGCATCAATGACTTATGAAGATTTTAAAACATACGTAACAGATAATAAGATTTCTATTTCAGCAAATGGTGTATTATATCGTACTGATAAAACAGGTTTGATTCCCGCTATACTTTCTAAATGGTTTGATGAGCGAGTAGAATATCGTAAGTTAGCAAAGAAGTTTGGTAACGATGGCAATACAGAAAGGTATGAATACTTCGACAGAAGACAGCTAATTCAAAAGATTATGTTAAATAGTTTATATGGTGTCCTAGGACTATCTGTATTTAGATTTTATGATATTGACAACGCAGAAGCAACTACGTTGACAGGTCAAGGTCTAATTAAATTTAGTAGGACAATCACAAATCACTTTTATAATAATGAGTTAGGAACAGATGATGACCACGTGATTTACATTGATACAGATTCAATCTTCGCATCAGCATTGCCTTTGGTAAAACATAGATACCCAAACGAGAATGTAAATTCAAAGCCTATGATGACTAAACGTATTCTTGGCATTGCATCAGAACTTCAAGAGTATTTAAACAATAGCTATAATTACTTTGCAGAGAAGTTTTGTAATATAAAAGAACACAAGTTTGAAATCAAACAAGAGGTTATAGGAATATCAGGATTGTTTATTGCAAAGAAACGATATGGTATGAAGGTTATTAATGACAATGGTGTTGAAGTAAACAAGATGATGGTTAAAGGTATCGATACGGTACGTTCAAACTTTCCTAAGGCGTGTGGTAAACTTTTAAAAGAAGTTCTTGATGATGTTCTTGCTAATGTCCCTAAAGAGAAAATTGATGAAAGAATTTTAAATTTTAAATCTTCTATGAACACGATGCCTATTGATAACATATCGATGCCTACAGGTGTTAAAAATTTAAAGAAGTATGTAGAACGTAAAACAAAAAATCAAACATTCAGTACTTTTAAATCAGGTGCTCCTGTACACGTTAAGTCTGCTGTGAATTATAATGATTTATTATTACATTTTGAGATTTCTAAACAATACTTATATATAAGTTCAGCAGAAAAAATCAGATGGGTTTATCTCACAAAAAATCCATTAGGTATCGAGAGTTTAGCATACAAAGGTTATGAAGACCCAAAAGAAATTCTTCAATACATTCGCAATTATATTGACTATGACAAAATGTACGATAAAAACCTTCATCGTAAAATTATGATGTTTTATGAAGCGATGGCATGGTCAAAACCTGTAGATAAAAACTTTACATTAGAGAGGTTCTTTTGATTAAAATATTTTATAATTCAATGATAGCTTGTCAACATTGTCAATATGCTGTTTCATTTATGGAAAGATATAAATACGAATACGAAACTATTGACATATCACAACCTGATAATAAAGAAGATTATCAGAAAGCAGAAGACACTTTACACGGACTAAAATATGACATAGGGATTCTTCCTTTTATAATGATAAATGAAGAAAACGGATTTACAGGATTTCCTTCACCGGAAACAGAGTACGAAATTTTAGAATACTTACAACAATTAAATTAAACGAAAGAGGTTATAAATGAAAAGAACATACTTAGATAGTTTCATATCGAAATATCATCTTGGTGGATTGATTTCAAATACTATTTGGAAGATAAAAGACAATACATTAAGTACAACTTTTACTACTGATGGTAAAGAGATGTTAGGTACGGTAAAATTTAATGATTTTACAGAACCGGATGCAGAGTTAGGTATCATTGATACAGAAAGATTACTTAGAATGTTATCTGTACTTAATGGTGATTGTAATTTACAATATCAAAAAGTAGATGAAAGAATAGTATCTGTAATGATGAAAGATTCAAATGCTGAAGTTAAATTTACTCTCGGTGATTTGAGTGTATTTCCTCATCAATCAAGTCTAAAGCAAATACCTGACTTTGAAGCTGTAATAGAGGTTAGTAAAGAGTCTGCTTCATCTTTTGTTACAGGGTGTAATGCTATTTCAGAAAGTAATCATTTCACGATTGTCGGTGATGAATTTATCATCAATTATGATAAAACTAAAAACGTAGATATGATAAGAGTTCCTGTAAAAGTTGTTAGTGGAACTGAAACAGAAGAGAAATCATTTTCATCTGAACATATGAGTAAAATAATATCTGCTAATAAAGATGCTGATAGTATTTCTGTTTCGGTTAGTAATGCCGGACTTATGAGATGTGTATTTTCATCTAAAGATTATAGTTCAGAATACTATCTTGTGGCTTTGGATAAATAATGGCAAAGACAAACACACTTTGGGTAGAGAAGTATCGTCCTGATGCTCTTGACCATTACATCGGTAACGAACATCTGAAGAAACAGATAGGTAAAAACATAGAGGAAAATGATTTGCCTCACTATTTGTTTTATGGACAGGCAGGTACAGGTAAAACAACACTCGCAAAGATTCTTGTAAAGAATATCGATTGTGATTATTTGTATATCAATGCTTCTGATGTGACAGGTGTTGAAAACATAAGGACTACTATCAAAGGTTTTGCTATGACATATTCTACAGCAATATCTAATATCAAAATTGTTATATTAGATGAGTGTGATTATCTGTCTCCTAATGCACAAGCCGCACTTCGTAATCTTATGGAAACTTATTCTGCACATTGTAAGTTTATATTAACTTGTAACTATAAAGAAAAAGTTATCGACCCTCTACAAAGCAGATGTCAAGAGTATGAACTTAATCCACCTAGCAGAGCTGAAGTAGGTAAACATTGTGTAAAAGTTCTTGAAGCAGAAAACGTAGAATACGAAGTAGAAACAATAGCAACTATTATAGACGCTTGTTATCCTGATATCAGAAGAGTAATTAACTATCTTCAAAAACAATCTATTGATGGTAAATTAAATTCAGATGTAAACGAATTACAAGATTCAGATTACAAGTTGAAACTGATTGAGCTATTAGGTGACAAATCACAGAACAAAAAAGATGCCTTTGTATCTATACGTAAATTGTTAATGAAGAATAAAGTTAGAGACTTTACTCCTTTGTTTAATTTATTGTATGATAGATTAGATAAGTTGACAGATGAAAATAGTAAGAAGGCTGAATTGATTTTATTGTTGGCACGTTATCAAAATATGGATAGTATGGCAGTTGATAAAGAAATTAATATAATGGCAATGTTTGTAGAAATGTTAGGAGTAATAAAATGAATCAACAAGAAGTACAAGTAGATATAAGCAAAGCAGATGACATAACTTGTGAAGTAACAGATTGTGGTAGTACATACTTCCAACCTGTAATGGCTATGAAGAGATTATCTCCATTAGTATCACCAACAGGACAAGAAGCAATAGTTCCTATTCAAGTCTATGCTTGTATCAAATGTAATGAAGTTCCTGAGAAGTTTAAGCGGGAGGCAAGTTCACTTGGCTAACGTTAAAAGTTTTTATGACTTTTTAAAAAGATTAACAAGATTTGGCTATCATCAAAATGATAACTTTTGGAAGTCACTTGATGATACTAAAAAGAAGTATAGTCAATATATGATAAATCGGTACTTATCTATGGAGCCCGACTTTATCACATTAGTAAATGACATACAGATAATGCAGGGTAGTTCTAAACTAAAAGATAAATATCATTTTCTTTTATGGTCAGAATTATTGCCAAACAAAAACATTTTTTTCAAATACATAGGTAAGGATAAAAGTATGAATTGGCCTAAACAATGGTTAGAAATAATCTCAAAACACTTTGAATTTTCACTTACAGAAGCACACGAATCTATGGAAATGTATATGATTTCTGCGGGTGGTAAGTTAGAATTATATGAACTATTAACAAGATACGGCATAGCCGAAAAGGAAATACGTAAGGTATACGATTATGAATCTTAAAAACAGAGTAAATGATGGCGACCGAAACTTTCATTCAATGTTAATGCAAGAACTTGAATGGGGTATTAATACAGATACAAATACTTTATATTTAGCAGGTGATATTGGAGGCGAAACTTTACACTCCGGTGCTATACATATGGATATCTTAAATAGATTTAATCCTGGTATAGACATCAATCTCAATCTTAATTCTTTTGGTGGTGACACATATGCTATGTTTGGACTTGTGGATAAGATGAGAAGTATGCCTGTAAAAGTAAATACTATTTGTCTCGGAACTTGTATGAGTGCGGGAGCAGTAATACTTGCTGCGGGAACAGGAGTTCGTAAAGCACATAAACATTCAAGTATAATGGTTCACGATGGTCAAGTTGGTATACAAGAAAAGGTAGCTGACTTTCAAAGAGCATCAGAACACTTTAAAGACTTGACAGATAGATGTAATAAATTAATGGCAGAAAGTACAAAAAAAGACTTTGAATATTGGGAAAATATTAATAAATTCGATAGTTACTTAACTGCTGAAGACGCACTAAAGGTAGGAATAATTGACGAAATAATATGAAATCAAAAAAACGAATCATAAAAAACTCTGAAGGTCAAGACTTACTTTATCCTACTCAACCTGATTTACATATCAGGAATATATTGAGTAGAGAAGAGTGTATGGAGATTCGTAGATTGACAGAAATATTTCCTAATAGTGAAGGCACAGGTGTTGTGCAGTTACGAAGAGCAGATAGAGGTTTGTATGAAGTTGATAGACAATATTGGTCGTTCAAAGAGGTTCCTATATTTCTTGAGAAAATAAGAAAAAAGTTAGAATACTACTATGATACAACTATTCACAAACCAACACATTGGCACATAATGAAATACAGAAAACCGGGTGATGGTCTTGCTTGGCACGCAGAAGGTAGAATAAGTTATGTATCATTTTCTATTAATTTAAGTCACAAGGATGAACACGATGGTGGTGACTTCCAACTGCACGATGACCGAAGTTTGAAATTAAATCAAGGTG
>ENA-UZWR01010722-UZWR01010722.1-metagenome-genome-assembly--contig:-Day-1-25m-contig-10722_pt1 | contig 14633 bp, 13 predicted proteins | sample MGYA00260337_ERZ794897 | MGnify/ENA metagenome assembly ERZ794897 | reverse complement strand
CCGGGAATCATTGACATGGAATTTTCAAACGTTTCTCTAACGCTTTCTTCGACCGCTCTAGCATTTTCTAACAATTCTGTTAGTGGAATATCTAGACCTGTTAAATCACTGACCGCCTCAACTGCAAGGGCTGCTGCTCTTGCATCCGGATACATTGGAGATGCTTCTGCTAATAGTGCGGTAACATCAATTCCTAATCGGTCGCCTTCGCCTAATAAAAATCCTGTAATCCCCGCAACAACTCCTTGTTGAATTGGTTCAATCCCTGCCACCCGTAGTCTTTCTCTTGCTGCTTCGGACGAACCGACTCCAAATAATTCACCCGAAGTTATTTCTTTGTCTGGGCGCGTTAGCCCATCAATAATAATTAATTTATCAAATCCACCACGAGTAAACCATTCTATAACAGTGCTAGCAAACATGATATCCTTTTCATTCTTGAATTGTATCTCCGAAGTAAAAACTCCAACGGATTGACCTTGGTATACCCTTACTGGATGTTTCGGGATTTCATTATGAATCAATGCCACTGCTGGGAAATCAGCGTGCATAACCGTTCCTAATTGTTTTAATTTTAGACTTGAAATAATGTGACTTGTTGCTATCACGCCAACCATTCCAGCAGTTGTAAATCCGCAGATTGCGACTCCACCAGTACGTGGGTCTGCACCATCGTGAAGGACGAGAGAGTATGCCGGCATTCCACTATCCATACTCTCCACCTCAAACAGCCGTCGCACCTCTTGGCCAAAAGTTCTGCGTCAGTCTTGCCACTCAGCCCAATCTTGCCAACCTTGCTCGCGGTACCACCAAACTCCAACTTCATCTTCGTACCATTCTGTACCGTTTTCATCAACTGTGATTCCATCCTCAGATTGTTCTGTAGACTCTATTTGTTCTGTTTCAACTACCTCGGAATGGTATTCAGTGCCACCATCTACCTCATCAAATAATTGTGAAGAAGGACCCGCTGGTGCATCATCTTCGATAACCGCCCCTTCCGCTTTCAACTCATCAAGGGTTTTGCTTGTCTTTGTAACATCGAGATCGGGTTGTGGTCGAGTGGCTGGGGCTGTTTCCTCCTCGTCCCAGTCTTCATCTTCGAAGTCAAAGTCATCATCTTTCGGCTTGAGGACTACCACTGCACCTGCTATAATTGCAAGAACTATGAACGCCCCTATTCCGATGAGCATTGGGGTATTACTCTTGGCCGTAGTTGGGGCTGTTTTGTTAGTTTCTAATTCTGAATTATCAATTATCTCCGATTCTAAGTTCCAGTTGAATTCGCCACTATTCTCAATCACTAAATTCCATTCAGTAGCTGTTGATGTAATTGTCCAAGGTACTCCCATACTTCCAGCAAACAAACCTGTAGATGGTCCATTTCTAATAACTGAGAAGGTCATTGTTACAGATTCATTAGCCGCAAATATGTAGGGGGTTTGAGTCAATAATGTAAACTCAATAGCACCTTGAGTTCCTAGAAGAATCTCAACGCTTACTTCAAATGGATTCGGATTAGATATTGTGCATACCAATGCAGTATCGATTGCATTTTGATCCCATAGATAATTCTGCATTGGGCAGGTTAGTGTGACCGAACTAATCGTTGTAGGCTCCCAAGTATCTGTATTGTTTTGCGTCTCGTTTCCGGTTTCATTGGTTACCACCGTATCGTCGACCCAGGCTAGGAACGGAATGGTGAAATTGTCGTTATCACTATCTAACCAGGAAGATGTATTCAATGTCCAGACCCTCAATACTGTATTTTCCATTGCGAAACCACTAATTTCTATTTCTCCACCCTTAACCTCTTCAGTTCCAGTTGAAGTCAAATCTCCATCTGCTGTGCTAATCTCCCAAGAGTATTGGACTCCTTCTAACAAAGATTGTTGCCCTACTGTTGGCGAGTCAACTGTAATTATTGTTGAGAATGAATTATTCTCATCTAATTGAATGGTACTGTCTGCTGTAACAATTGAATGTAGTTTAGCACTGATGGTTTGATTTATTATTGAATTATTGATCGGTTGCAGTAAAATGTTTTCGCTGGACCCTTCATAGCCTGCACTAAATTCAACATCGCCAACCATTCCGAAAATGACACTAGATAATTCGCTTAATTCGGCCACCGATATTGCTTGCCAATTTCCATTTACATCAGTAGTTCCTGTGAAATTTTGCGTGAACACTGCATGTTCCATCTTGAACCATAATTGCTCACCCTCTATTGGCTGTCCATCGGCCATTAAATTCAAATTAACAGCCAATGGGCCTGCTGCTTCAAGATGCATCTGTTGTTGATGAGTATTAGCAGAAATATTCCATGTTAGATTTGCTGGGCGAATGGTATCGTTTCTAGTATAGACTGGTCCAAATGCTTGTATCGCGTCCGTTGTATTACCAAGCGAATCATATCCAATAACTGAAACCCAATATGCAGTGCCATCTACCAATTGTGAATCCGATGCACAGCAACTAACTGTTGCGCTCAAAATATCTGGGGTCATGGTGCCTGAATAGGATGCAAGTGCAACCGTTGAGGAAAGATTGGATACATTCATTGTGTTAATATAAAGTTTGTATTCTGTTATTGTATCGTCACCAGCAAGCCAAGTAATATCCAAAGAACCGCCCCCGTCATTTGCTGTATCTTGGGCCATTACCCCTGTTATTGCGGAAGGCGGAGTTGGATAAGGTATTGTCACTGAAAGGATCGTCGAGAGATTACTAGTGACTCCATAAGCATGTAAAGAACGAACTGCGTAATCATAAGTTTCACCGGAGGTAATGGAGGAGTCAACTGTCAGGTTAAGAGGAGTATTTGAAAAGACTGTGTTAACATCGATTGGGTCTCCACTGACTACTCTAAAGATTTCAAACTCCACTAAATCGAGTCCGAAATCCATGGAATCTTGCCATTGGATAACTACTCTATCTGAGGTTAATTGGTCAAGAACCAAAATTGGCGTTGGTGGCAATGCTAAATTGGGCGCACCATCTTGATATTCTGCTGCAAGGCCTTTGATTGTGAAATTACCTGCTAGGGTTGAATTGAATGCCAATGGGACATTGATTATCCCCACTCCTCCTGTTTGTCTTTGATTTAATATATTTGTTAGATTCCCAGAAGAGTGTGGGTTTGTATCAACCCTGAAGTCGAAATCATAACCAAAGTCTAGTTGTGAAAGATTGAAGTTCCCAATACTATTTGCAGTGAAATTGAAGGTATATTGTGACATTGGGATTCCATATCCATCAGTAGTATACCCCCCTGTGCCCATCTGTGGAGATAACATTTGGTACATTTCACCGAATTGATCTACAATTACTAGCGGCGGTTGTCCTAAAACACCGTCTCCAGCATAACCAGTAGCATTTAATTCACTGATTCCGTCTTTATCTATATCCAATTCAATAGTGTGCCATGCAGAAATGTATAATCCAGTTAGATTGCCTTCACCTGCAATAATAATTTGCTCCTCAAGGCCATCCCCATCCATATCGCCTAAGATAATATCCAAAGGAACCGACCAAGGGTACGCACTTGGATGTGAATTCTGACTGGTTACTCGCCATCCACCATTCCACCCGCTCGAATAGTAAATATCTTTGAAGTCGATTTGCCCTTCTACGGTACTATGATTGCCATCTGAAAGTCCCGGCGATAGCATCATGAGTGAGTTATTTCCATCGCCATCATGGTCTGCAATTGTTGCATTAACTAAATTTACATTGCGATTGCTGGTGTCGGTATCCCATCCATTCCATCCCAGTTTTGTCACTGCTGAACCGCCTTGGAGTCTTTCTGAGATGAAATCCATATCGCCATCATTGTCAATATCTCCAGCAACAATATTCAGCCCCAAACCATCAAAATCATTAGTTGTCACATATGGTGAAGTTCCCATCCATATAACCTCAACTCCGTAGCCAGTATTATCGACTACTACTGCAGAAATATTCCCTCCGCTTCTAATGCTGCCTATGAACATCTGTGAGAGATTTGCTACGGCTGTGCCACCTTCACCATATACAGTGGTTGTTAGATTTTCTGCAAATGAAGTTGTTTTATTGAAGTATTTGCGCACGGATAATTTACCGCTTGGGTGAATAGAAATTAGGTCTGCGAAACCGTCGGATGTGAAATCTGCAAAGCCTGCATCTCTAGCACCTCCGAGTAATTTAATTTCTAATTTTACCCCTGGGATTCCGGTTGAAGCATTTGTTACATGGATGCAGGCCAAATCATCGGCTAATGCAAATGTTGCAATATCGTCTAATCCATCATTATTCATATCAGCGACATTAGAATATGTCGCATTCTCACACGTAGCAACCCAAGTGCCATTTGTCAAACCACTGGTTGCATTCCATGATACCAAGGAGATCGCTGTACCTACTCCAGTAGTATTATTGGATTGAGAAAGAATTGCTACATCTGCGCTTGAATCATTGTTGAAGTCACCGATAACCATGTCATCAATTTGCCCTATTGGCAACATTCCTCCGCCGATTTGAGGAGAATATGCCATATTCAAATCCGCAGTATACAATGATGCTGCATGTGGCAATAGTATGGGTTCAGAGGTATGCCAATTTGCTGAAACGACTGTTGGTCCGAAGGGTGACCGGGTCGTTGACACCTGTTTGTATGTTGATGAGTCGTTGAATGTGTTTTGATGGGCTAAGTTACCATAACCTGTGCCGGTGAAAGCCCATTCGTGACTGCCGTCTTGGTCGATATCTAGCCAAACACTCCCAGGGCTTGTTTCACCTGCTTCAGCTTGAATTAGGAAAGATGCGCTGTCGAAGGTTACATTGCGTGGAATTTCAAGGACAGAAGTATTGTCCATGGTCGAGCCTTGTAAAGTGATATCAACATTAGAAAAACCACCTGCAAAGACGTTTATAGAGCCTGCGCGCCCATTCGCAGATACCAAAACCGATGACCAAGAGTTGAGAACCAATAATGCAATGAAAAGAAAAACCGCCACTCGCTTATGTCGTTGCATGGTATCCACTCTATACACTGAGGAATAGTTCCCCTTGAAGTTACTTACGCATAAAAACATCAATGGAAATGGGATTGAAACGATTATTTATTGCGCTCATAGCATCAATTGGCAAAATGTTATTATTATTTTGCAAAAAATTTCATTCCAAAACTGCTATTCCTTGCTTAAGTTGCAATTCTCATATCTCTAAAGGGTTATCAAGGCGCTAATATACGCTCATTATGAGGAGAGAGCATGGCTGGTTCAAATCGAGTGTCTATTACCGCAGGTGATATTGAAATAGAATTGGAAGGTGCTACCATTGAAGTCGATGAAAGGCTTGGAATGATGAAGGAAGAGGACACATGGACTATTCTCATTGAAAGAATCCGTGATGCGAGAGAAGCCGCTATAGGAGCGGCTCAAGCTGCCGCAAAAAGTTCCGGATTACCAGAGCGTGGTTCAGCCTTTGCAGCATTATTATCCAACTGCAGATTAACCAAGAAACCCGACCAGGTACTAGGTGCGATTCATTACTTAAGAGAAGTTGAATCATTGAATGATGCACCTCCAAGAATAATAAATGGCTTATTTGAAGACGCTGGTTTTGAACCACCTGGAAATTTGTCCCTTTACCTAAATAGGCTAAGAGAACGTGGTTTCTTGGAAATTCCAGATAAAACAGAAGATAAGAATAGGTATGCAATTTTAACTACCGAAGGTAGGGAGCATTTGAACAAACGATCATCCAATTGAGGTTTTATTATGGTTATGTCTGGTGGTGGAAACACGGATTCAAACGACCCTGACAAGGACGCTGAAGTCTTGGACTGGTCCTATCAAAACCACACCGATGGTTTGTTGCGCGGTGGAAAACATTGCGGCTCTAATTTCAAAAGAGCGATTTTGAATAATGCTGATTTGACCGAAGGAGATTTTACCAATTGTGATTTTAGTAAGGCCTCAATGGTAGGGGCTGATCTAATGAAATCTGCTTTTGATGGAGCTGATTTTAGAAATGCCGACCTACGTAAAGCACGCTTAAATTTGTCTAATTTTCGCAATTGTAAAATGAGCGGTGCCGACCTGAGAGGAATCAGAGGACGGTATGCGATTTGGCAGGGTTCAGATTGGTGGAATGCTAAATTAAACGAAGATTTAGAGAAGGTTTTAGCAAAGAAATGGCCACGGCCGAAGAAAGAATAATCTCATTCTTCTTCCTGTACTAGAACTATTTTGTCTTCACCGTACAAAGCCATTCTTGCTGCAACATTAAACAGGGGCATTACTGCTAATGCAACGCATATGGCCATACAAACTCCACAAAGATACATCATCATTTCATATGTAAATGAAAGTGGCCCGTGTAATGTTTCCATCGCCGCTTGATTTAATTGGTAACTCCCTGCAACTCCACCAAGAAAACCAATCGATGCTCCTGCTATCGACAATTTAGCGCCAAGGGGATTTAGTTTGAACAATAATGGGCCACCAATAAGCATCAAAACCGCTCCTAATCCTAGTCCAGACGCTCGTAATAAATATCCACCTGAATCTCTTGCAACATCATGGAAGTTTTGGTAATCCTTAACGGATAATTCTTCTCCGTCTTGCGAGTTTAATGCGACAAGTATCTCTTCGGTTTCAGAATCGCTTAGATCTTGGGCTGAATTTAATTGCCAATCGCCATATGCTTGACCTGCGATTAGTATCGCACCAAGCATTAACAATATTGCAACTGTCTGGGGTCCCTTTTTATCCGCCCTAACCGCTAAAAGATCAGAGGGGAACTGTGGCCCTTCGGGAATAGAATCTTCCTTGCCCATCATGATAGAAATGCCTAATTCTTCGCTCATAAGATTTCCTCGCTAAGGTGTTTTTGTAATCCAGCATGCAAGTATTGTGGAATTATTTGTGAAGTCATTGAATCCATATCAACACAAACTGTTACTTGTTTGCTAGTCCACAATAAATCACCATTTTGATTATGAAATAAATAATTCCAAGTCAAGGATTTTGTTCCAATATTATCGATCCATATAGTTGCCGTAATCTCATCTCCAAATCGTAATGGTGCGGAAAAATCAGATTCTATGTGAACTACTGTGAAGCCTATCCTATTGTTATTGATTAAATCAGAATAACTAATTCCGCACATTTCTAGCCAACATTGTTCAAAGAATTTATGAGATAAATCATAGATTCTCGGGTAATAAGCAATATTTGCTCCATCGAGCATCGAATATTCAACTGGTCTGGATAAGGTTACCACCATATACCGTCCACAGGGCGCAGTAAAAAGAACTCTTCGTTTGAATTATGCTAATTGAATTGCCCATTCCCAACAATTCCGTCGTTATTAAAAAGGAGTCGCGGGTGGCTCGGATTACCAAGGCCCCATAGTGTAGCTTGGATATCACAGTGGCTTGCGGAGCCACGAACCCGTGTTCGAATCGCGGTGGGGCCGCTCAATTCAATTATAATCAATGGGATTTGATGCGTATTATTCTACCGACCCCACCTACCGTTTGAACAATAATGCAATGTTTTAGTTAGTTCAACGGTCGCGGTGGGGCCGCTCAATTCAATTACAATCAATAGGATTTGATGCGTATTATTCTCCCGGCCTCACCGACCGTTTGAACAATAATGCTTAGGATCGGTTTGTTCAAAGGTCGCGGTGGTTCGCTCAATTCAATTATAATCAATAGGATTTGATGCGTATTATTATCGTGGCCTCACCGACCCATTTCACAATAATGTAGTGTTTTGGTTAGTTCAACGGTCGCGGTGGGACCGCTCAATACGATTGAAAATTGGGACTGCTTCAAGCAGAAGCGAGTTTAGCGATTTTTTGGTCTAATTGCGAAAATATTTGATTAAGTGAATCTGGATGGTCGTAGGGAATGCCATCTCCTTCAACATTTTCCGTATGGATTTGAGTCGCGAGGGGTTTGTAATACTGCCCTACGATTCTACGGATTAATGAGAATGAACTCCATTCGTCTTCGATTAATGATTTAGGAAATTCTGAGACCAATGCTGCAGCGTCAAGGAGATTGCCAAAACGATAACTGGAGGGAAGATGGCGTGTATCTTCGGAAATCAACTGCCAGTTCTTTTGACGAGGCTTTTTCATCTCTAATGAAAATCCGTAGACGAGAGGATTTCCGAACCCGATGCGCCAAGTAAATCCATTTGTTCCAGCCAAATTTAGATAGCCTCTTTTGATATCCATTTTTGCACCATGTGTTTCATGAAGATACTTTACCAACGGCTCGGTCAAGGGGCTGAGAGTAAGCCCGTAAGTTTGCAATAACGCATCACGCAACGGACCCATGTTGGGTTTAGTCCAAGTTGCTAAATCATTTGAAAGACCTAAAAGATAGGATGCGATTATGTCTCCTGAAGGGATTTCTTCTGAGGCATCAACTTGGATACAGGCTCTACTTTCATTGCTGACAAAGTGGTCTTTGGGATGAACTTCCACTGTGTCAAAGCCTGAATTACTGTTGGAAAATGGTGATTTCATCCTATTTAATATCGGCTCAATTGGAACACAATATGTAGCAAGGTCTCCACGTATAACGATATTCTCTTTACCCATCAACATTCTTTTTGGATTGGTAGAAATTATCTGTATCAGCAGTTCAATTGCCTTACCATTTGCTAAAATGATTTCGTCAAGGGACTGTTTTAAATCATTCAATCTCTTGTTTTGCATTTGCTTGTTGATATCTGCAGTATTATCATCCATCAATAGATGTTTGATTCAACTTACTATAAAGGTGGGCTAAATGCGATTATCAAACCTTCCAGCAATAAATAGTCCATTCATTCTGCTCAGCTAATTTACGTAGAGGTGTTTCGGGATTGATCGCTACTGGGTTTCCACACAGTTTCATAAACCAAGAATCTGCTAAAGTATTTCCATAAGCCCAGCACTGGGAAAGGTCATGATCGTTTTGCTGTGCATCCTTTTCGACTATCGGCACCTTACCCTTTCTCCTTGGAACCGACCAACCCTTTTCTGAGCCCGATAGTCTTCCTTGGCGATTCTCTGGACCGCAGCCATATACGCCATCCATTGCTAATTCATTGGCCATCGCCTCTGCCATTGGCATGACTGTTGCAGTGACAAGAACAAGTCTATGCCCTTGCTCTCTATGCCAATTCAGCCGTTCTCTTGCTTGGGGAGAAACGCGTTGTGATAATTTATTGGCGACTAATTCCAATGAGATTTTATCAAGATTTTCCCAACTGGCCATAGTAAAATGTCCACGGTTCCTTGCAGAATCATAAACTGATTTTCCAGTCGCCAATGAAGCGATGAACCTCAGACTCCAAGCGCTAATTGACAATGGGATTCTCCAAGGTCTTCGTTTGGATAGAGTAGATGCCAAACTCTTCTCGCTTGAAGCATCTAACAATGTGCCATCAAGGTCGAAGTATGCCGCAACCTGCTTACTCATATCTTGGGCTGGCAATCCGACATACATGAGGCCATGCCCCATTTAGATGATAAAAATACCAGTTATTACAGATTATTATCTACTGGTTCAGCTTCACAACCGATTTCCCCATAGACTCTTCGCCCTGCTCTATGATCTTGCCACCAAATCAAGGAGTTGGCAAGATGCCTTGGAATAAAGAAACCAACTTTTCTTGGAGTTAATCCGTGGTTGCGCATTGCTTTGTCATGTTGTAAACAAGCAACGATGGATTGGGCTGAACAACCTGGGTTGGCAGTTACAAAATTCATTATTTCAATCTTTAATCTATCAAAGCGAGCCTTCTTCTGACTTCCTTTGCCTTCTCTTCTTGGCATAGATTGAAATTTGGCTTCTACCCTTATCAAAGAAAGTATGGGAGTCCCATCCACATCGACAAAAAACAAACCTTATTCGAAGGTGACTGGTTGTTGTGTCTTCCAATTTGCAGTTGCTAATTTCTTTGCTTTACCATCTGCTATAATTGGATGTATATCTTTTAGTCTACCGTGCATACCGTGAACTTGAAATTTAACTCGTAATTCTGCTGATCTATCGCGCTGTACTGCTTCGAGTTGCTCATCGTCTAATTCGATGGATGCTAAAGCCGCGCCTGTTCCTTTGCTACTCACCGTGAAGGTATTTCCTGCAACAGATAATGTCGGTTGGAACTGCCAATCATCTGGATTGGTCATCCAAACCGAAAGGTCGACTGACAGTGAGTCTCGGATATTGACGCGGCTGATTTCTACTGTGTCTACCATGTTGACCATTCCTTCGCAGTGGGTGCTACTCAATACCTTTTTCTGTATACTACTTTGTTCTCTAATAGGCTATTTCTACTAATTTCGGGACCAATATAACGATTTTGATTGTTAATTGCCAATCGTTCCCTGGGTCTGGGTCTGGAAAGCCCTCGATTATTGGATCCGGTTCTGCTTGTTGAGCAATGACTGTCAAAATCCAGTCACCTTGGCCTCTTCTTGCACCAGATTGAGAGAGTAATATTTCTAATAATTGCGACTCTGAATCTGCTTCTAATATTCCATCATCACCAAGAGGATTAATCTCGTCTTCCTCAATCAATGCTGAAGTGGATTCGTTATTGGTTAGATTGCCCCCCTCAGTATTTGCAGATTTGCGATATCCGTCTTCTGTTATTGCTAATATCAAGGTGAAATTATCTTGCGGTGCTATCAAATCGGGTTGCAATTCAAGAAGGGCTTCGAATGAATGGATTCGGCCTTCTGCGCCAGGTGTGATATTACCTTGCCATTCTCCTCCTTGCTCAAGATATTCTTCCCAATTATATTCTATTTCTTGGGACACCCAAGTCACTTCGAATCTTCTTGTTGTAATTACAAGTTCAAATGTTTCGGTTATTGTTGCGCCTTGCATATCTGTAATTGTCAAACTGCAAGACATAATTCCAGATTCATTTGTAGGAACTAAAACTGTTTCATTATTAGCGTCGATATCGTTACGAGTATTTGTGTCTCCATCGCTATCACGATTCAAATCTAGATCCCATGCGAAATCAAGCGCCCCTCCTTCGGGGTCAATACTATTGCTGGCATCAAGAAATACACTCTCTCCCGCTCTAGTTACTTCTGGGATTGTGAGATTCAGTTGTGGTGCGCCATTGACACTTATCGTTGCTGTGGAGTCATCTTGCCCACCTTGGTCGTTGACAACTGTTAGACGAACCGTATAAACTCCGAATACGGGATAAGCATGTGATGTAAATCCAACAATTGTTTCTGCTAAATTACCATCGCCGAAGTCCCACTTGTAATTGGTGATGACCCCCTCGACCGGGGAAGAGTCTCTTGCATCAAAGGTCACCATTTCGCCTTCTTGGATTAGCAGAGGATAGGCTTGCAAGCTTGCTCTTGGGTCAACAGTTGAATCAAGGGCATTGAGACATCCCGACAATCCTGAAGTCAGTATCATCAAGGCGGTGAGCACTAGTAAAGACGTGGTCCCCCTCACCCTTTTCGCCCCCAACATAACCCCTATGGGGTTAGTTCTTGTTTCTAATGCTGTTGGGTGGGAGTGTGGCAATATTGAGATTAGGACTTCAAATTAGAGTGGTCATGGTAAGGAGATTGGTTAAGAAGCCTCGGTGACAGGTTGGATATTATGGCGCAAGACTTACTTGGTGGTGAGCGGGTTTTAGCATTTGATTTGGAGACCACTGGTACCTCAACTAATAGTGATAGAATAGTCCAATTGGCTTTGATAGGAGTCGATATTGATGAACAGCCAATTCATTTTGAAACCTTGGTTAACCCAAGAATGCCTATCCCCTATGGCGCGACTAATGTTCATGGCATTCATGATTCAGATGTTAGAGGAGAGGGAGACTTTTCAACCATTGCTGATAAGGCATTTGAATTGATTGAGGGTTCGGTAATCATTGGCCATAATGCAAGAAATTTTGATATGAAGTTAATTAATTCGGAATTTCTGCGATTGGGGAAATTGCCCCCTAAGCCAAAGGTTGTTTTGGACACTCTTGAGGTCGTAAGGAGGTTGAAACTTGCTCGACCTCACAACTTAGGCGCACTTTGTAAACGCTATGGAATCTCGTTAGAAAACGCTCACACTGCCGCTGCTGATGCTGCCGCTTCAATGTTATTATTTTGGAGACTTACCGTCGACCACCCTTCTTCGTTTAGAAGGAGCATTACCGAAGTTGAACGTTGGTTAATCAATGGAGAAATAAAATCTGATGCTTCCGCTATTGGAAGGGGAATCAATGATTTGAGTTTAGTAGATCCACAGGGAAGAATAAGAAAGGATGGTGAACAATATATCGTTGCTTTTGGACGGCACAAAGGTAAAGAAATCAGTCAAATTATCAGTGAAGACCCAAGTTACCTAAATTGGTTATTATCGCCAAAGGGAATCGAAGATGATGCTACTAGAGAATTGATTAGAACTCAATATTCTCTGTGATATTCAATATCATCTGGAATTGGATTCCAAGGCAATACATCACACCAATGTCCAATTCTCCACGCTCTACCTTGGGTCATTACAGAACCGACAAAGATAGGCCCTTGATGCCCTGTTTCCAATAATTCCTTCAACGCTTCTAAGCCTCTTCCATCAAATTTTGCACTGGTGCGAATACCGCTTGGTAATACTCGACCGCTATCATCTAGGGGCTCGCATAGTTCGATTGCTGCTGCACCTGATTCCAAGTCGATATCATGTAACAAGATTACTGCGTCGGCGAAATCTGCCTTGTGAAGAGTCCCATTATCGCTTCGCCATTTCCACCAATGTGGACACCAAGCTTTCCAATCACAGAAACCACCACAGGATTCATCGCCGATTTGTGGTGCCATTGGCAAAGGTGTTGGCTGAGTCTTCTGCCATGCATCGAATGCCTGTTCCAATACATTCTCTCCTTTCGCTTCCCATTTCGCTGAAGTCTTAGTGTACCAACCCTCTGCTATCACCGGCGGTGCATTAGGGTTATTTGCCAATAATATGTCTCGGTACATCAGTAATTGTCGATTTACTTCACTCTTCAGTGTTCCTTCTGGAGCTCTTCCTGTTTTGAAATCTGCAACTACCCATCCACTGAGTTTACCTTCATCATCAACATCGGCGAGGAGTAAATCCAATCTTCCCATCAAACGACCATCGCTTGTTTTCAATTCACCTTCAACTGCGATAACCAATGATTGTATTTTCCTCCACAGTGCAGCAGTAACTTTCTCATGAGGCAAACCGCGTACACCAATGTGGTCCAATAACAAAATAATGCCACCTTTTTGTTGACGTAGAGCCTCACTCCACTTGTCTTCCTTCCATTGAGGGTGCCTTGGTGTAGCAAAGAATAATGCTTTTTCTTCTTCCCATCTAGCCCGAAGTAATATTTCTCCTTCTTCCTTTAACCAACCTGCATCTGTATCCTTTTTTGCAGAGAGGTCCATGTTTAGAAGGTCTTCAAGAGATGCGTGAACTGCCGTTCCGATAGATGCCGCCATACCTGCTTTACGCGGTAATCCTTGACGGCTCAGCCAATACATACGCGGGCAAGTTTCGTAACGATTCCATGCTGATGGAGAGAGTTGGTGCGGCCGTGCTGTCTTGTTTGCTTCGCCGCCCATAGCGTGTCGTTTACCTCTATAATGATGAAGCCTTTGTCATGACATTGCTCGCCAATGGTTTGATACATTATCGTATTGTGGCAGATTCATGGAAGGACCAATGCTTCGTTTGGGCTCGGATGTAAAAACCGATAACGCCATGGTAATAACCTGTTTTCCAACAGTAGGGATGGTGTCAAGTATTGTTGGTCACTATCTGATTGACCACTTAGATCTTGAATATGTGGGTGGCCTAGTGGACCCCCGACTACCTTCGATTTCACTCATCCAAAATGGTGTACCATTGCCTCCTATTCGCGCCTATGCCGGTGAGCCAAAATGTACTCTTGAAGGTTGTACTCAAATCATTCTATTAATGAGTGAATTAGTAGTTCCTGAACAACTGGTGCATGAGATTGTTTGGAAGTTATTTGAATGGTCAAAAGAAAAGGAAATCAAGGCAGGAGTAGTAATTGATGCATTTGCTAAGGCTGGAATGAAAGGAAACTTGAATGGTGCTGAACCTACAGTCGATTATGACGATACCGAGGGTATTGATTTAGTCGGTATCGGAGCAAATGAAGAAATGCGTGACAAATTGGTTGAAATGGGGATACCTCTGCTTGAACAGGGCGTTATCAAAGGAATAAATGCTGCAATATTGGGTGAGGCACATCGCCGCGGTCTTGGCTTAATGTCGATCATGGTCGAGGCAGACCCTAGATTCCCTGACGCTCGTGCTGCTGCTGTTTTGATTGAAACCCTAAATGCACTATTGCCTGCTATTGAATTAGATCATGCACCTCTGATAAAAGAGGCTGAACAATTAGAACTTCAGTTAAAGGAAATGATGGAAGGTGCTGCTACGATTAGCGAAGGACAGGGAACTCCTAATTCCATGTTATACGGTTGATTGTTCCAGTCATTGACGGGTTTCAAGACTGTGGTACTCATCTGTTTACGAGGGTACCCCTTACTTTTCCTGATTTTAGAGGGTCCAAGTCTGAAGGTGTTCCATTCTCCTACCCTTTCTGTCTAGA
>ENA-UZWR01005381-UZWR01005381.1-metagenome-genome-assembly--contig:-Day-1-25m-contig-5381_pt1 | contig 14647 bp, 40 predicted proteins | sample MGYA00260337_ERZ794897 | MGnify/ENA metagenome assembly ERZ794897 | reverse complement strand
TCAGAACCACCTCTATCAAATGGTGAACCATGTTTTTTATTCATTATACCCATCCCTCCCCTCTTATGTCTCTATCTAAAATTAAAAAGTAATAAACATCCTTTAGTCTAGGCTTTAAGAAACTAGATGAAAAGAATTTATTATTCTCTAGCTCTTTAAATAAGTCCAAAGCTGATACATTATTTTTTCTGCATAGCTCAACACCTACTGCATAGTCTCGCTCCATCTCATTTACTAAGTCTACAATGTTTTTATCTAACCATTTATTCATAATAATCTCCTTTGTTTAAATTAATATCCTGAGCGTTCAAGATAATTATAATGCTCCAGTATCTCCATATCCCAGCCTCGAAGGAAGTGAAACAATACTTTTATATTTAACCTATTATTACTTCTGTCTTGGTAATCATATATTTCTGTTGCTATTTCTTTTCTGTGCTGTATTGCTTGAGCTAAGGTTACTGTTGAGTTCATTTTTTTTCTCCTTTGTTGTTTATAACTCTTTAATCCCAGAAGTTACCTTCTACTAAATAGTAATCTGCTTCGCTATCATCAAACCATGCAAAGTTCCCAATCTTACCTTTATATAATTTGCGAACCTTGTTGTTCATGGCAGTCATGTAACATGGGTCAGGGTTTTTGTAGCCAGACTTTTTATAATGTCCGTAGTCATTATATTTTTCTGCTACACGCTTGGTAATTTTGTAAACTTTTTTACCAACTCTAAACAATCCAAAATCTTTGTTTCTATATTTTACCATTAACTAAAATCTCCTTTGTTGGTTAATCAAAACTACATATACATAATACCATAACTAATCAATAATGCAAGTTCTTTTACAAATTATTTACCCCCAATAAACTATTAAAGTAAATCCATGTGTTATCTATTAATACAAATAACTTGACAAAGGTTTTAATTTATGTTAGAGTGGTTTTGTAAGTGGGAATCCTACTTGCAGTTTTACAGTTCTTTAACAACAAAGGAGAAACAAATGGCTTTAATAAATAAAGCAAATACAAAGGCAGCACTCTTGCAAATGTCTCAAGAATATAGAAACGGAAAATTTACTAGAGTTTCTAAATCATTGTTGGATGAGATTGAGGTGCAACAAAGGTTGCTAATGATTGACATAGTAAAGAGACACCCTAGTATCGGAGTTACTTTAACCAAATAAATAAGGGGGGAAACCCCCTTGTTTTAACAAAGGAGAAAAAATGCAATCATTAGAAGAATTACAAGAGCAAAGAAAAGAGTTAAATGAACATAGAGATTGTGCAATTGTTTCATTTGCTCTAGCATCAGGTAAGGATTATAAATCTGTTGCAAAGTTAAGTTACAAACTTGGCAGAAAAAAAGCACGAAGCACTTGTTGGTCTATTGTATCTAAATTAGAAAAAAAGTTTAAAATGAAATATGTTCCTTACAAAAGGATGCAATCTAAAAACTTTTTAAAAGATGCAGAATTTTTAAAAGACCCAATCGTTGTTAGTGTTAGAGGTCATATGTTTGTAGCAAAACAAGGTAAACCTATATGGGGATTATGGAAAGAAAAATCTATAGTTCGAGGTTATTATATTAAGAGGTAATTTAAGGGAGCTTAATTGCTCCCTTTTTTTTAACTTAAATCTACAATACGACTTATCCATTTTCCATTCTTTTTATGCCAACCCTCTACTAAAATTGTCCAATTAGCTTTTCTTAAAAAAGGTAATGCTTTTGATTCTGTAATTTTTTTAATTCTAGCTGATACATTGCTATAGCTTGTAACTTGGATTCCATAAGTGTCTTTATCTTTAATAGCTATAATGTCTAAAATAAAAAAACAGTCGTGACGCTTTTTAGAAAAAAAATTATAATGCTCTACTACCTCTACTAAATCAAAATTTTCTTTTTTTAGTCTGGCTAGAGTTCTTGCTGTCGGAGACATTTTTATCCTTAAATTGTTTATCGTTGGGTTTGCTATTAAATATTTTATCCCAATTTGCTTCTATTAATTTTGTATTTTCTTTTCTGCGACCTGAACCTTTACCCATCACAATCTCTCCTTACTTTACATACATCATGTTTATCATAATATCTTACGCTGTTGTTTTTCATGTCTATGTTTTTTATTTGCGTTCCCTCTGGCAAATAAATATATTCTTTGTTTAAGCATTTGTATTCCATTTCAACTTTGTTTGGGTCTGGATAGTGTAAGCTGACATACAAAACTGCTTCCGAGCAACTGTTAAAGTTTCCAACATATTGCCAATCTGTTAAAGGTTCTGGTGCTAAATTTATTACCATTACAAATGCAAACTCAATCATAATTATTCCTCCAATTTATTAAGTACCCATTCTAAAAGTTCTGCTTCAGTTCCGTATTTCTCTTGCCAAGTCTTTGGTGCATGATGAAATCCATCCTGACCTTGATGATGTTCCCAACAAAGTGGCAGCACCATGTAGTGACTGTTCTTTTGTCCCATCCCCATACCTTGTCTAATATGATGGCAGTTAGCAGGTAATGGGTCATCTATTTCATAATACTTACGACAGATAACACAACCAAAGTTACTTAATTTATTAAGCCAATTTTTTTCATCTTTAGTCTTTGATTTCTTCTTCACCAAGTTTAAAACCATATCCCCTTGCAAACTCTTTAACTTTTTCTAGGTACTCGTTAAATTGTTTTACATTTAATTTAGTAGTGCTACCAATAGTCATTACCTTTAAATTCTTTATCTGTTTTTCTTCAGATAGTAATTTATATAATAACACCTCGTGCATTTCATCTTTGGACTTTAATCCAAAGTAATCTGCAAGTTCAGTGACCAATTTCCAATAGTATTCATTTTGGTCAAGTGAACGAATAGACTTGTATGGTTTTACTGTTACAGACCACAATTTATCTTGGTCTAATTCTTTTAATTTACCAACTAATCCATTTAAATTATTTTTATTTAATGTAAAATTCATACAACTCCTCTCATTTTTTTAATTAAACCTTGTAACTTTTCTGATATTTCTTTTCTTTTTTCTGGTGACATAGATTTGTATGGTATTTTCTTTGCAACTTGTGTGTCTAATTTTTTTTGTCTACAAAGTAAAATAATGTCATGTGGTGTAGGAAATTTATTAGAAGTTGTAGTCCAACTATCAAATGCTTGATTAACAATTTGCATATCATAACTTTGTAGTTTTAACCACCAAACCCTCAAAAGATTTTGGTCTGCGTGATTCTTATTATAAATATCAAACACAGTATCTAACATTTCTTTAAATTGTTTTTTGTTTTCGTTATTCAAAATGATACCTCCTCTGTAGGTTCATCTAACCATCTTTTTTGATTAATATAAGTTGCTGGATATGGTACAAACTTTTTATCAAACCATTGTTTAGTATTCTTTTGCCAACTTAATGTTTTAAGAACATCATCTATATTTGGTTTATGTTTTTTCCAAGCATCTTCTGCTTTACTTTTGCCATTCTTTATAGGATATTTTTCCCAAAATAATTCAAACCCATTATCTACCTCTACTCTACTCTTACTCTTCCTCTCCTCTACTCTAGGCAACCGAATCGGCAACACTTCGGCAACATCTTGTAAAACAAATGATGACAACTGTTCCAACTGTTTGTTTATAAAAGATTTATCCTTTCTTAACCTAAAAGATATTTCATCAACTGATGGTAAATTACCCTCATTTTCTGATGCTAATAACCACAGTTCTATCAAGGTTGCTTTGTTGCTATCAGTTAAATTACTCCATTCAAAATCATCAAGAATTTTTCTGTACAACTTAATCCAAATAACATTTCTGTCCGACCTTAAAGGTGGTTGAAATTGTTTCCAATTTTTTATTTGCACTCCTTTCTCCTTTGTATTTTTATTTATACTACTTCACCTTTTGCAGTAATTTTAACTTCTAAATTGTCTTTAATTCCTAGTAAAGTTTTAATCATAAAAACTCTAGCTGGTGGTAATTGTGCATCTGGATTTTTAGAATAATGTGCCACAGCTTGAACAGATAATCCTAAATGTTCTGCCATTTTTCTTCGGCTACCATCATATAATTTTATTGCTTGATTGTAAGTCATAACTTCCCCTTTAAATTAAAATGCTTGATTGCATTGAATACACAATATAATACTTTAAAAACATTTGCAATAACTTTTATAAAATAATTTGACATTATGTTTGGTAAGTGTATCATGGTGTTATCTTAATAACAAAGGAGATAAAAATGGAACAACAAGTAATGGAAGAAGCAAGTCAAATATTTGCAATAAATACTTTTTCAGATATTATTCTGGATTCTGGAGCTCATTCAGTTCTAGGTATGATTAAACAAATTAACCCAGATGCCTACCAAGAATTAGTTATGGCATCTAAAACAAAGGAGATATAAATGAAAGAACTTAAAGCAATTCAACAAGCAATTTCAGTTACAAAAAATCAACACAATGAGTTTGGTAAATTTAATTACAGAAGTTGTGAAGATATATTAGTCGCATTAAAACCTTTGCTTGAAGAACAAAACGCAACTATATACTTAACTGATTCTGTTCAAAACTGTGGAGATAAGTTAGCTTATGTTCAAGCAAGAGTAGTGTTTATGGTTGATGGTAAAGAGGACATGAAAATTACATCACAAGCTCAAGCAGGTATTGACCTAAATCAGAAAGGTATGAATTTAAGTCAAAAATTTGGTTCAGCTAGTAGCTATGCAAGGAAATACGCTTTAGCAGGTTTGTTTTTGTTAGATGATAATAAAGACCCAGATTCTCAAAACAATAAAGATTTAGAAGCTACTGCAAAAGAAATTATAGATAATGGAGATTTTTTATAATGGAGCAGAGAACTGAAGAATGGTATCAAGCAAGATTAGGTAAGGTTGGAGCTAGTGAAATAGCAAAAATTATTAACAAAAAGAAAGATGGTAGTCCTTACCAACAAGAAGAAGATTTGTTAATACAAAAAGTTGCTGAACGATTAACTGGCAAAAGAACTGATACATATATTAATCAAGCTATGCAAAACGGAATTGATAGAGAGCCAGATGCTAGAAAATTGTATGAGTTAGTGACTAAAAATAAGGTTGAGGAAGTAGGTTTTATTCCTCACCCTACTATTGCAATGTCAGGATGTAGTCCAGATGGTATTGTGTTTAATCAAGCAAATTTACCTACATATGTGTTAGAGATTAAATCGCCTTCTGATACGACCCACACTAAAACATTAATGGATAAAAAATTACCATCACAATATAAACCGCAAGTGCAATTTCAAATGGCTTGTACTGGAGCTATAAAAGTTGACTTTGTATCTTACAATCCAAACTTTGAACCTAAACAACAAATGGTTCTGGTAGAAGTAGCAAAAGATAATGAATACATAGAAAAAATGGAAGCATCATTGAAAGAATTTTTAACCAAAGTTGACGATATGGTCAACGAAATTAAGGAGAATTAAAATGGCACAAGAGTATGACAATAGAAACACATGGGTTCTATTTAAGAATGACAAAGGAGACAATCCTAAAAGACCTGATTACACTGGAACTGAAATTGATGCAAATGGTGTAGAGCATAAGATTGCTGGTTGGATTCGTGAGTCTGCTAAAGGTACAAAGTTTATATCAGGAACTAGACAACTTAAAGAAGAAGAACAACCAAAGCCGAGTCCTAAACAAGCTCAAAGTTTTGATGATTTAGAGTCTGATGTACCTTTTTAATGTATTACTAGGAGTAGCTCTTGTAGTAATGGGAGCTACTGTTTTAGCAATATGGATTTGTCTTATTTATATTTTAATAATTAAAGGAGTTAAGTATGTTACAAGATGGAAGTGAATTAACTAAACAAGAAAGTAGAGTGTTAGATTTTTTAAAACTAAAAAGTAAAATTAATCCATTAAGTTCTTGGAGATTTTGTGGTGTTTATAGATTAAGTGCAGTAATATTTAATTTAAAAGAAAAAGGTTATGACATTAAAACCAACAGAGTTGCTAGGAAAAATAAATTTGGTGAGAAATGTCATTTTGCAGAATACAAGTTGGAGGGTTAAATGAAATTATTATTATTAATGTTGTTAAGTGGTTCTATTAATGCAGAAAGTGTTTGGAATGATGATGGCTCATTAGTTATTATTGATGCACCAGATTCAATTGTGTATATAGACAATGAGGGTTCAGTCAATTATGATGTTGAAGTATCTGATGATGAATCAACATTTGTATATGGAACTGATAAATTAACTGTTTGTCAACCAACTGCAAATGGAAGTATATGTTTTTAACGGAGATATTTTATGGATGTAGATGATGTTCCAATGATAGAAGTTTTTGTAGCCAAGAATGGTTATTTAGTTGTAGATGAACTTGGTGAAACTTATGTTGCTCTAGAGTTAGAAGATATTACAAAAGCTATTTCTATTATTATTGAAAAGAAAAAAAGAAAAGAATTACTAATGCCAGATGAGTATATTGATGACCCATTAGTAGATGAAGGTTAATTTAAACAAACCACACCTATGCCATGTGTGTAAAAAACAAGGTAAGTTTTTTTATAAAAAATGGTGGTGTACTTATAATAAATATTTAGAAGGAATTTGTAAGAATGGAAAAAGGGAAAGAAACATTAAAGAAAAATAAAGAGCAATGGAAAGAACATAAATATATATGGGAGGGTTATACATATTTTTTAATGAGTAAAGGAAAAGAATTTCACATTGTTCATGAACCATCTGGAAAAATTGTAACTAAAGGAGAGTTATGAAATACGAAAAATTAAAAAATCAAACTAACTTACATTGGTATGATTTAAAAGATGGAAGGAAATTACAAAGGTTTCAAATATCAGAAATGATTTATGATTTGTTTGATGGTGGAAAAGAATTAACCATTCAAGATGTAGCAGATGATATAGGTATTGAAGAAACTACTTCAGCACATATTATTAGAAGTTTATGTATTAAAGATTTATTGGTAAGAAGAAAAACTCAAAGAAACACTGTATATTCCAAGAAGATTGATTGCGCATTAGCTACAATGTTTTACCCAAAAGAAATATTAGATAACTTTAAAGTTAAAAGTAAAAAATCTCATAAGATGGATGATGGAAAAAATGTTTCATATCCACAAGGCACACCTCATATGTATAGAACTGTAAACACTGTTTATGATGGTAATGAGTGAGGATTAGTCGTCTTATGACTATCCTAGATGATTGGTCTAGGTGGATGAAAGTAGATAAGCATGGATTAGGTTATCCAAGTAGCACAAGTTATTTTTTTACTGGTGGTGAATCTACAGCAGAAGTGTTTGAGGATATGGTATCTAAAACTGATATGAATAATATTAAGATTGTTGATGCTGTCATAGATGGATTGCCTGATATTCAAAAGTCAGCAATTTATTATCGGTTTCTTAAAGGAAACAAACCTGTGTTTTATGAAAAAAATTTAGATTTAGCAATGGATAATTTATTAACAATTGTAGGTCAAAGAATTTACGCATAAAAAAAGAGAGCCGAAGCTCTCTAATTTTCCTAGTTAGTTAATCAGGTCTACATTGAACATAAGCATCTTTGATGCCTAACTTTTTAAGTTCGTCAACTATGGCATGAGCACCTTGAAGTTTTAAATCCATGCTTTGACCATAATGCCCAACAACTTGGTGTACATTTAAATCTACTACTTTTCTTTTCCAACTTTTCTTAAAACCTATTGCCATTAAATCTTTAGCAAGTTTACTGTTAGTCCTAGTCACAGGAACTTCTACCCAAGCAAAGCCACAGTACGCAGGTTCACCATGTGAGTTAAAATATCTTTCCTGACTAAACTGACTAGCCAAAGCTAGTTGGTCTTTAATGATTTCAGCGTTTTTTCTAATGTCCATTATTTTTCTCCTTTGTTTAAAAATTTTGCAATTTCAGGTGCAATTTCGTTATCTTCAAAAATATTACCTAATACAAAGTCATTGGTATGGTTTTTAAAGTAACTTGCTCCAGAACTTCGTCTTGCTGAATCTTTTGTATCTAATATTAAACCTTTGTTTAATAGTGATGTAAACACACCACCAACTTGCTGTTCTGTTAGGTGCAAAACTTGTGCTACATCATTAGCGTTACAGTAGCTCATGTTTTGGTCTTCAGTACACTCACCACAACAATCAACAGCTTCGTTGTAAAACACTTGTAATACTTGTGATTCTAATTTTGTAATTTCCATTTTTATCTCCTTATTTATTAACAACAGATACATAATAACAGCTCTAATATAAAAGTAAAGTATTTTGTTAAAAGACTTGCATTATTCGTTCAGTTTGTTATTATGTATATGTAAGTTGATTAACAAAGGAGATAGAAATGGAAAAGATTGTAGAAAGAGGTTACATTGCTTGTTGTTTGTGTGGTGATATTGAGTTTGGCTTTGGAAACAATGTTGAGCCAATTCCAACAAAATTTAGAAAATGGAATAGCGAGGGCAGATGTTGTAAGAGATGTGATGACAAATTTGTAATTCCTTACAGGATTGCTTTGATTGGTAAAAAAAGAGAAGAAGCTTCGGCTTCTTCATAAGGAGATAATGTTGGAAAATATTTATAGAATAGTTTTCAAAAGACATATTGATGATGTCAAAGTCGATAAAGAATTTGTTTTAGCAACTTCTAATCTTAATGCAGAATGGAAAGTTTCAGACAAATACAATATAAGTCGTAACTTAATTACATCATCATCATTGTATAAAAGTAAAGTATTTTAACAAAAGACTTGCATTTAATATTTAATCATGTATTATTAATTTGTAAATAACAAAGGAGAAAAATAATGGATAGAGAATATGAAAAAAGTTTAATGTACATTGCAGGTATGTTGTCTGATGTACAAGAGTTACTAGGTGAAGAACTCAATGGTGAAGATAACGAGGGTTGGGTTGCACCGAACAATGCTGAAATGGCTACTAAAGTTCTTAACAATGCAAAGAAAATAATTTTTGCAAAAATGGAAATGGGGGATTTATAATGAATCCAATGAGAGACATTAATAAATCAAGTGGTGTTTGTGAGCAGAAGGTCTGGAGTGGCAGACCTTCCGAAACAGAACCTAAACTTAAATGTGGTAGCACAGGTTGGAATGGTGATGTAGTTTTCTGTGGAAAATGTGAAGCTGAATGGGACAAAAAATATTCAAATGGTATGCCATATTACCCTGAAGATGACTATGATGATGGTATTTTATAACTTAAAAATACTTGTAAAAAGACTTGCTATTTACTGTGGATTTGATATTATATGTATGTAGGGTTAATAACAAAGGAGACAAGAAATGGAGAGATTTGGAGAGTTGGTGGTTTTTTGGGGTGTTCTGGGTTTACTTTGGTTTGGTTTTGCAATTAGTTTAGGAGCTGTCTAATGGAAAAATTTGTGCCTGAAGTAGTGCCTTTTGAAGAACCTTTTTCTGAAGCATTGCTGTTTTTAGGAGTAGTTGGTTTAGTTTATGGGTTTGTTCTAAAATTACTAGGAGCTGTGTAATGGAAAAATTTTTGAGTGGTGATGTATGGAAAAGACTGAAAAAAGAGATTGCGAAAGAGGAGACAAAGTTTGTGAGTGGTGATGGAAAAGTTTTTGAGAGTCTTAACAAAGCTATTGTTTATGCTGAAAAAGTTTTTGAAAAAAGTGGCATAGTGATTGCAATAGAAAAAAAAGGAGAGTAGATATGACAAAATTTGAAGAATATGATTTTCCTTTGATAAAAGGATGGATTGCGTTTTATGAAAAAGAAAAATTAGAAATTAAACTTGGAGAAATTAAAAATGGAATTGCTGTTAATAATTTATATTTAGCAAAAAAACACGCAATTGAGCACTGGACTGTTCCAAAGTCTAGGTATCATGAAATTGCTTTAGAAGTGGCATATTAATTAACAAAGGAGAGTAAATATGGCTAAAGTAACAAGAGCAACTTTAAAATCATTTATTAAAAAGAATATTGATAATTTGTATATTAAAGTTAATTCAAAATTTAATGGGATGGTAGATTGTGTAATGCCTGTTGATGAAAAAGAATATAGTGTTGCAAAAAAAACAGAATCTAGCTTATACAATACATTGGGAATTAATGGTGCTTGGTTTGTTGGTGGGTCAAGAGATTATTTTACAAAAATAGAAAATGAATCTTACGAGGGTTATGAAGTTTATAACTGTGTAGGTAGTTTTGAACTAGCAATAAAAAAGTAGGTAAACTAACTAGGTTAATCAAGCTCCTCAAAAGGGAGCTTTTTTAAAAATTTATAAGAAAGGGTATTGTGAAAAAAAATATTGTTTATACAAAAGAAAGAAAAGAAATTACAAGATTAGTATTTAATACTTACAAAGAGTTAGAGGAATGGTTTATTAATAATTTAGATACAAATAAAAAATCAAAAGTTATTGGAAAAACAATTTTAATTTGGGATTATTCTGACAACAAACCTCTGTAAGTAGGAAAAATAGGAGCAACATTTTTTAAATTACTTTTTGGATTTTTTTGTAATTGTTTAAATAGTTCATCTCTTTGAAATTTACTATTTTTATTTAAAAGAATATTTTTTAGTTTCTCAAAAGAATTTTTATTTTCTCCATGTCTTATTGCATTATAATAATTTTTACCTGCGTCATTTATCGGAAGATAATCTTTTGGTATAATTTGTACTTCTGCTGTTGTTCCTTTGCTGTTTAATACTTGTGCGTGAACAGCTCTATATCCATCTCTTTGAGCTCCTACCTCAAGACCTATAGGGTTATAATAATTGTCTATTTTTACTACATTAGCGTTTTCACTTAATTCTTTTAATACAGATTCTATTTCATCAGCACTATCAACTGCAATTCTTCCTCCCATAATATCAGAAACATTTTCTGGATTTTTTCCTGCATCTAATTTTGTTTTTACTTTTTCAATCAATTTTGTTCTAGTGCTTACTTCTGCTTTTGGTGCTGCTTTTTCAGCCACCCTTCTTAATGTAATATTTAAATCTGTTTCATAAGGAGTTAAATTCTTCATTACCCCATCTAAAGTTTTTTGTTCATGATAAACTTTTTTATCTGGATTTATGTTTTTAGTTTTTATTCTTTTTTTATCAAAAACAGAACTTTTAAAAATTTTGTCAAAATAACTTATGTTGGGTTGTTGTGGTTTTCCTATAGGTTTATCAAATAATTTTGATATTAAATTACTTCCTCTTTTTAATGTTTCTTTACCTATTAAACCTCCTATTGGAATTAATGTAGCTGCATCAATAGCATCCAATGGATTTATTTTTTTATCTTGAGATAAGTTAGTAAAAAATCTATCAGAGTTTCCTAACGCTAAATTTCCAACAGGAACAGTAGTTTTTAAATTTGGATTATTATAAATTTCAGGTTTTTCTACACCAAAGGAAGGATTAGTATATGTTGTTCCTAAATCATTTAATGTATTTTTAGCTGAAGATAAACTACTACCTAAAGACGAAAAAACATTTAAAGATGGTTGTCTAATTTTTTTTATCATTTCTGCCATTCTTTTATATTTTTCTTGTTCTGTCATTTTTTATCCTAAAAACTTAATAATCCACCACTAGGTGTTTTGGTTGTTGTTACAGATTTACTTGGGTTAAATTTTTTAACATTTTTTGCTAAAACTAAAGCACCAATTTGTATTACTTCATCTGCTTCACTTACAGGCATATTGTCTGCTTTGTCATAAAAATATCCAAATCTTCTAGGGTTCATTCCTACCTGACTCCATTCTGGGTCATTAAGATATTTTTTGGCTAATTTTGTTACATCATCAGGTGAAGTATTTTTCCAACTACCATCTATTGTTGCAAAAGGAAATTTATCAGAGCCACCTAATTCTTTTCCTTTTGCAATTATAATAGCTCTATTTGGATTACTATTAAATTTAATCTTTCCACCTTTATCTGTTAAATGAACTGTTTGTGCATAAACAGTTTGTCCATCTGCGGTTTTTAAAGATGCTGACCATAAATTGTAATCTTTGTAAGCAGGAATATCTAACCTAGATAAAACTTTATCACCTTCATCAAATTTAGCTCCAAAATTTACAACTTTTTTTCCACCTTCTGCTTTCTTTCCTATACCATAAACAATTTCTGCACCAGAAGGATAATCTGGAATTTTTGTTATTTTATTTGCAGGGTAAAGATTTTGCATATTTTTAATGTAATCAGTTTGTGATATTTTTCCATCTAAATAATTTTTAAAAGATTGTCTAGCTCTAGGGTCTAGTGGTAAATTATGTATTTGTTTGTCTTTTGGAATATAATTTTTTTTTCTCCAAAGTTCAGCAGCTTCAGAAGTAAACTCACTTAAATCTTTATTTGTATTTCTTAATATTCCACCTAAAGCAATACCACCTTTTACTAATGATGCTGGATTTAACATAGAGCTGCCTATTTCTGCACCTTGATTTATTAAACCTGTTTGTGCAGGTGGTAAAAATCCTTGTTTGGTTAAATATTCAGTAGTCGGTAAATATGGTATTTCTTTATTTGCTGCTAATTCTATTAAATCAAGCCACCCTGTAGCCATTTGTGGTACTCCTCTTACTATAGAAGTCGCTAGTTCACCAGCTTTACTAACAATAGGTTTTCCTGTCAAGAGGTTAAAAGCTACATTTTCTCTAGGAGCACCAAAATCTTCTATAGGATTAAATCCACCTAATCTTCTATATATATCTGTCATCTTTTATTCCAAATAAATGTTAACCAATATTTCAATTTATTTACCCTTTCTTGTTGTAGTGGTTTATCTATTTTTTTTAAGAACTTCTGTCTAAACGCTAAAGTTTTTTTAGATAAATTTAATGCTTCACAATAGACCATGTAGTCTTTGCTGCAATTATGTGTTTCAGTGCCGTCTGGAAGTGTCATAGGCTTCGTGATGCGACTTTTATTTGTATTTGATACAAAGAGGTCTTTAGTCATCAAGGTCTTGTACATTCATATGTATGCTATCTACAATTAGTTCTACAGAACTGCCATCAGACAAATGTATAATTAGTTCGGATTCGCCTTGTACAACATCTACTGCATCTATGGTTTTATCTGCCATGTGCAATGCTATTAGTTGTACATCCATTTCTAGTTTCCTTATATGGGTATAGCCGACTCTGATTGTATTTTTTCTATGGGTTTTTTTCCTTTTGACCACTTCCCACAATCTTGGCATTGAAATCTTTGGTACTTGTTCGTCAGAGATATTTGAGTTCCTCGTTTTTGTAAATTATAACTTCCACAATTTGGGCAACACATTTCTTTAGTTTCTAGGTTATGGTTTGGATGCACAGTAATCCAACCATGCAGTTTGTAGTAAACTTCTTCTGTTAATTTTACATCATTAATATTATATTTTTTCATTAACTTCCATGCTTTAGGATTTTTTGCCATACACTCAATCCATAATGGCATACCCTCATGGCTAGTTTTCATACCAATACCTAATACTTGAGCAATGTAATCAAGTTTGTTACTAGCAAATTTAAATTTATTTCTAGTCGTTGTTAAAAGGTCTATATCTTTGTAAGGACTTGGTGGTGGTAGTTTATGTATTAAAAATTCTTTGTTAAGTGTTGGCATATCAAATCTTTTGCCATTGTAAGTTATGACAGCATCAGCTTCATTGATTAACTCATGTATCTCTTTAATCATTTTAATTGGTGTTGTGTCATAGACGCTAGAAAAAAATGTTTTCTTTTTATCTAACCATTTTGCTGCCCAACACAAAACTGTTGATGATTCTATAAGTTGATTTAAGCTAATGTTTTGCTGAAACAACCCCCAATGAAATCCTGTGTGTGGACTTGTTTCTATATCCAATACTAATATTTTCATATAATGTATATTACCAATAAGTAGCTTGTTAATAATAACAAACAAATACCAAGCATAGTTAGTAATGCTTTTAACATTCTTTTATGTTTAAGAAACATTATTGCGAATAAATCATTGTTCCTTTCTTATTAATGATTAACGCTTTCTTTTTAGCAACCTCTCCATCCGCTGGAAAAGAGATATGAACCCACCTATCAAATTCCAAAATAAGCTGATTATATAAAATATCAGACCTAAAAATAGCATCAACAATGTTATAAGGGTTGCCGAACTTCGCTGATGTAAAGTCACAAGCCAACCCTCTACAGTGTTCTGAAGTTGGTTTAGAACCGAGTAGTGTATTAAGCTCCAAACAACGATAGCCACTGCTAATAAGTATAGGATTATTATTAAGTAGTTCTCTAACATTTTCCATCTCCATTGCTGTTATCAGCAAGTTATCTAATATATTGTCATCAGGTGTATTGTCTATTCCCTTTCTTGTTGCTGTTTCGCTAAAGGTTAATTCATCTACACTAAAGTGTGGTGATGACCATATCATGTAGCTATGCCTTTTAGCTTTTCAAAAGTACGCAATCCAGACATTCCTAAAAGTGCGAAAGTTAATTCTAATAGAATCTCATTATCAATAGTTGGTATAGGGGTTGTTACACCATCTAATCCATCTATATAAACTGCAAAAGGATGTCCAACAAAAAGCCAAAACACACCAAAGGCACATGACCAACCTATCATGGGTCGCCATCCTGCAACAAACAATGACCTATGCCCAGCTTCTACTTTGTTAATTTC
>ENA-UZWR01001430-UZWR01001430.1-metagenome-genome-assembly--contig:-Day-1-25m-contig-1430_pt1 | contig 14780 bp, 13 predicted proteins | sample MGYA00260337_ERZ794897 | MGnify/ENA metagenome assembly ERZ794897 | reverse complement strand
GAACCGGCGAATGAAGTGGGTGTGAATGAGTCCGAACCAGCCGAAGACCATGTGTTACCAGTGATGGGGTCTTTTTCAGCGTCCATAGCCCACATAGTCAAGTCGTCACCAATCGACAAATCAATGAACTCCTGTCGCTCTTCACCGGTCGTGGTGTTAGAGTCAGCATATACCAGCGATACTGAGTAGTTCGATGCGTATGGTGCCAGTAGTCCAAAGTCATTCTTGCGTAGGTTTGCATCTGCGTTGGCTGAACCATCGTTTCTCATGTCGGCCCACATAACCCAAATGTGCTTGTAGTCGTCCTTGATGTCCCTAACCTTAACAGTCGTACCACTTGCGTGGTCACGCTGGAAGAAGTTAGTGGCTGGTGCTACCGCAGTAGTCCCTTGATATTTAGTGACTCCCGCCGTAGGCACTACCTCGACTACTTTGTTTAGACCTATCATGGGCGAAGGAGTTGCGAAGGATTCTGTGGGGTTGGTGGTGTACACCTTTCCTCGTTGGAAGGTACATGCGTTTTGGTGGCCCGTAATCAACGCGTAATTTGCTGATGTAGTCCAATTTTGATTCCTGTTCACCGGGTCCGAGATAACAACTCGAGCGCAAAGTACTCCGTTTCGAGTGGTAAATAATTGGACCTGTCCACTTGAGTCGGGAAGATATGCTAATCGGGCATGCCACTGACCATTCAAATTGCTGTTGCTCGAACCCGATATGGTCATGGGTTTATTCTGTACATCATAAGCCATTGACGCTGGGACATACACGAAAGCGTGGTATTCGGGGTTGCTCACTGAAATTTGAACAGTTCCGGCGGCGGCGTTGGTTGTCATAGTTAGACGGTTAATAGCCACCCAATCAATTGCCACGATTGCTGTGGAAGTAGTATGAGTGGCGCTTGTCACCACGCCAGAATCGACAAAGCCATCGGAGTCTATCATCTCAATGCTACCACCGTTCAGCAGATTGCCACAGTAGTCGGTGAGGGCTATGCTTGTGTCGCCAACTGTGAAGTTGGAGGATAGGGTGGTGGTGATTGCATCCTTTTCGATTCGACCGAACATGTGTTTGAACCAAGCCGATTCTTTGAGGTCCAGCATCCAGCGAGAATGTAGTGCTCGGTATTGAGCAGAAGCAGTTGCGTCGATAGCAACGCAAGCGGCGTCCCAATCAGCGTATGGCGTGTTGGGTCCGAGCGTGGTGTCCTCGTTGCCGTACATTTGGATTGGGTGAGCGGAGCGGTTTCGCATCCGACTATCCTTGTGAGCAAGGAATACACCGGAGCCGTCTTCGACTTCGTTAAATCCAAGACCAGCGTTAGACGATATAAGACGAGAGGCACCGAAGTAGTAGGTGTTGAGATTGTTCTGCGACTCACTGCGGTTGTATGCCACGACTGAGGTGCTGTCAGCGTCACCACTGTTGCCGAGTTCCCAAGTAGGTAGTTGTGTGTCCATGTTGGAAAAGTAGTCGGAGGCGTCAAGGGTGATTTTAGGAGTTCGGTCACTTGCCGATTGAGTGTATCGCATACCATTTACGCTACCTCGCCAAACAGGGCGGGCTATATCCCCTCGGAACATGAGAAGCGACCAGTCGGCATAAGACGATTGGTTGAAGAATGAGAGCAACTTTAGTTGCTGGTCGTCGTCAATTAGGTCGAGTGATAGTGACGAAACACTATTGACTCCGGCAGACCACCGCATAGAGGTCGCTGGAGGCATCTCTAAGCCACTCGGATAGTCGTTAAGGGGTCTAACCAGCCCAACGCGGTCAATGAGCATAGCGGCCTTCTTATAGCACTTTTTAGCATCGACTTCCCAGCCGTACATATCTGCCGCTGTGAAGGCACTTCCATCAGCCTTGTTGGTCATGGCTTGGTTTGTCAATATAGCAGTGCCGTTTTTGTATAGGGTGTATTGGCTGTTTGTGTAGTCAATCACAAAATCATAGTCGTCCCAAATAGAATCGAGTGTTGGGGGATTGGCGTAGGATGTCGAGGTGCTTTCTTGATATGCTACTGGTGTGATTTCGTACTCAATGGCGGCATTGGTATAGCCTGTGTCACCGCTACCGGTGCTGGTGAAAGCCGTTCCCTCGCAACCAATTCTCAACTTAAACCGGGCGTCATTCGGTGACGCTACCGATGTGGCGTGGATTCGGATGGTGAATATGTCACCATCGCCTTTGGAGTTGAGTGTGCCGTCGTATGAAAAGATAGGAATGTAGGCCGCATGAGAAGTGTACACTTCCGTGACCAAGAATGGCTTACCTGCTGGTGACTTGATAGGGTACAGGTAGGCTTTAGGCGTACTGGTAGTATAGGCATCGTTGAATAGGACTTCGCCCGAGTACACGCCAGCAAGGTGTGTGCGAACTGCGGTGATAGGTGTGGACACGCCAGTTGGTATTCCAGCCGCTGTGTCGAGAGCGTTTGGTGAACCACCGTTGTAGTCGGGGATGCGTGAGGTCGCTCGACCGAAGGTACTGTCGTTAGTACCGATGGCCGAGAAGTATCGGTTCGTAGTGTCGTAGCCGTAACAGAACATAAGGAAGCCGTCGTTGACATCAGTCCCCTTGTATGCTTCGCCAAGAATACCTGTGCCGCCGTCGAATCGCTGGCGGTTAGCGTTGGAGAGTGAGTCGGGATATTGAAGTTGAGCAAGACCTTCGTACTTGCCAGCCTCCCTGCGGTTTTGGTCGTAGGTTAGCCACTCGTGAATACCTGCGTTGTGATTGTATTGGTCTGCGGTGGCGATTGCGGCATTGTTGAATCGACCGGAGGCACCATCGCCTCGCTCACACCATGCGTAGGTGTAGCGGGGATTGAGTGTAGCCCAGCCGTTGATAGGGTTGCCGTGGTGAGTCTTGGAGGACTGCCAGTCACTTCCCTGTATGTTTTGGTCGTCGGGGACTGCACGGGCACCGATGAAATCGTCGTAGTAGCCAGCCATCCAAAAGGTCAGTCGTCGGTCCACATCTCGCATTTACTTCACCTTGCTTTACTAAGATGCCAAAACATCTGTCACTATTCTTGTTATCCGGTCAGCCGCTTCTTGCTCGTTGAAGAAGCCGTGGAAGTTCGTGGTCATAATGACCTCATTCTTATGGTACAAAGTACCGACGCCTTGCTGAACCACTTGCTTGTACAGTGAGCCAGTCACATTGCCGTACTGACCACCGAAGAACAGTTCATCTCGAGCCCCGCTGAAATTGTAAATCTCGGCAGTTAGGTTCTCTATCTCAGTGGCCGTGTTTTGAGCATTATTGCCCGCCTTATCAATGGCGTCATTAACAGATGCTTGGGCATAAGCCAACTTCTCTTCTGTGAGAACCAACCCATTCATTGTTTCGAGTAGGGCGGTCAAATCATCATCGTCGTATGCTTTGTCAAACAATTCGATTTGTTCTTGTGTGAGCATCGTCCCATCTTTCATCAAGTCTATGATTTGATTAAGATTCTCTCTCAGCATCGGTATAAATCCTTTGCTACTACTTGCTTCTTGTAGCCCCAATTGCGAGAATAATTCTGTCATGCTTTCCATATCGTCGGAAAAGGGCACACCATAACCCACATCGGCAATAATCTCATCCATAATCCCAGTGAGTTGTCCTCTTGCGCCTCTCGCTGTTTTCTCGAAGGTGTCGTCGTTTAGTGTTGCGCTTTCATTGGCAATTGCCTTGAGAACTTTGAGGTAATCCAACGCTTGCACAATTTGCGTATTCTGTTCTTTGGTGAACATCCCCATGTTCTCCGTGAGTATTTGAATCTCAGCGTCTATGAGCGAAGTGTTGGAGAGCATCTCATTAGTGCTGTAATTGCTAAGACCTATTGCGTCAGCCAAATTGTTATCGGACAGTGCTTGTGTCGTGGAACTGAGCCTCGAAATAGTTGATTCAAATTGAAGCAGGGAGTTGTTAGCCGCATCCACTATTTTCCGTGTCTCTTCTCCCCTCTTGTTAAAGAGGTAAAGAGCGCCAGTCAAAACGGCCATTGGTCCGAAAGTCACCATGAGAGCCTTGCCCAACTTCATCGCACTCAATTTCGCCCACTCGAAGCCCTGTGTCATTGATGAAACATTTTGAGTAGTGTACTTCGCCTCCACTGCCGTCTTTGCTTCTGCAATTTGTAGTAGCGTAAATGCTTTTATTGACTTCCCTGCGGCGAAGGTGGACTTTTGCATGCTTGACGCAAGACCAGCCATACTGAGAGTTGCGGCAAAATTACCGGGTGCCATTCCAGCCACCACGCTGGTTAGGCTGACTACGGAGAACTGCATTTTCTCCATAGCCTTTGTTGTGTCGTCGGTGAACTTCAATCGGGTTTTCTTTTGGTAGCCCGCAACCATAGCCTTATCATGTTCCTTGATGTCCTCGGTGAGAGCGGAAATCATTATGCCGAGTTGTCTGTACCGTTCCTCTTGTTCAACTGTTTCGTCACTTACTATCTTCATGTGGGGGGCCAATTTCTTCTGCAAATCATCGTGCATACCCTCCAGTGATATTGTTTCCTTAAGATTGGTGTTGAGTGCTTCTCGGAGTGTCTTTCTTACCGCCGTAGCATCGTCCATATACATCCCTTGATTTATTCGCTCCCGTTCTGCCTCACCTATTATGCGAAGCAAATCCTCAGTCTGGCCAATTTTACCACCGTATGCTGTCATTGCTTTCATCAAGCCGTCGAACTCCATTTTTGTGAGGCTTAGGGGCTTGGTGGTATCAGCAACTTTGTCCCCGAGCGAGTCAAACGCAAAGGCAACCTCCATTGTTTCTTGCTTGTATTTTTGCATTTGTGTGTGGGCATCGGCACCATCACCGAATTTCTTCTTTAGAGCGATGTCGAGTTGTTTGGAAGCCGTTCCCCCACCAAGCATATTCAAGATGTCGTCTTTTGCCCCGGCCTGTTTATCCATCCCAAGTGCTTTAATTATGGATTGTTGTTTGTACATACCCATTTGTTTTATGACCCGCTCAAGTAGCACCCTGTCCTCTTTCAACATACTGGTCATGTTGCCTATGACCTTGCTTCGCTGAGTGTTCGCATCTATGTATTTACTGTACCTTTCAATACCACTGTAAATACCTGCGGCATCGTCGCCCATACCCAAGCCACGCTGTCTTTCGTTTTCACCCTTTATGCGTTGAAGTAGTGTGTGGGTTTTCTTGAGTTCGTTGTTCCTTTGGACTAAGGATTTCTTTTCCCTAACCGTCATTTCCTCGACCATCTGCGAATCGGTCAAGAATTGACGGACGAGTGCATCATCCTTAAAGGATGATTTATTCATGTACAGGTCTTTTGCCAAAGCGACGAGATGTTCATTGTGTAGCACTTCTTGTTTGGCCAAGTGCACTCTAAACATGGCACTCTCACTACCGAACTTGATTTCCTTTTTACGCAAGTGCATTGCTCGATTTTGACGACTTTGGGCTTCGGCCAATCTATCTTCGATTTCAACCCTGTCTTCCTCAAGTTCTTTCAGTCTTTCGACTATGGGCTCCTGTTGCCTAAGAAGCGGGGCCATAGCGTATTGAGCCACCCGCCTGTTCTCGACAGCGGCGTTGATTTTTTGCTGGATGTGTTGTTGTCCCTTGAGGATGTCCGTTTGAAATTCTGTTGCTTTCACATTGAATGCAAGGTGGTTCGCTTGCTTGCTGTGTAGGTGCTCGTTGGCAACAAGAATACCATGCAGTTGCTTTTGAATCGAGGTGAACATCTCAAACCCAACACCAAGAGTGCGGATTCCAAGACCCAACTTGATTGCCCCACCAAACATTTTCATGTTAGCGGCAAGCCTACCAAGACCCACACCAAGTGGACCGGTGCCTTTCGCCAAATTTTTAGTGACCTCAAGCATCTCATTCTGCTTTTCCACATACGCAGTGGTAGCAGGTAGTAGCCCCTCCCCAATCTCCGCCTTTAGCAATTCTTGTTCATTCCTTGCTATCTTAAGGGCATTGGCTTGGTGTTGGAGAGCCTTAGTCGCTTGGCCAGTGGCTGAGTCAAATCCAGCGGCCCCGTCTGCGGCCAATTGTACTGCACGGTCGTAGTTCTCCATCAACTTGATGAAACGAACATAGTGTCGGTTTCCAGCAATGGTCTGCGCGATATTCTGCTTCATGGCTGGATTCAATCGGTCCCAGCCTTTGGAGTTAAGTTCCTCCATAATGCCCTGCATGGTTTTCATTTCACCATTAGATTGAGTGAACTCATAACCAAGAGACTCGATTTCAGTTCGAGCGCCGGAGATGTCACCACCAAGACGAGCGTACATCATACGCAGGGCACGACCTGCTGTACCTTGTTCTTCACCGGCTTCGAGTAGGACTGCGGATTGAGCGGCCATGAACTCAAACGAGTCACCGACCAACTCACCCTGTGCGGCGAATGTACCCATGACACGAACCAAGTCGCCTTCAAGGGCGACCGACCGGTTAGCGATAGTGTTCAGTGCGTCGAGTGCCACAGCACCCTCTCTTACGAGGATATTCTGTTGCTCTTGTAGGCTCAAGCGTTTGAATGCCGCTTGGTCAAGTTCACCAAAGAGCATACCAGTCTGCTGGTGCAGTTGAATAATACCACGCTGTGCTTCCTCAGCGTTAAGGTCGGAGATTTCAGCAAGAGTAAATGCCAGTTCCGTGAGAACTCCAACATTCGCACGACCAATCAAGTTAGCAACTTGGGACGCACGAGAACCTGCGGCCAGTGCTTCTTCCCCGGTCATAGCAAAGGCCATACCGAGTTCGACCACACTGTCACGCATAGCATCAACATCAGCCGCTGACCCGAAGAACTTCTCGAACTCAATAGAAGCAAAGCCAAGTTCTTGGGCCAAGATGCTTGTTTCATCAACCATCATGCCTATGGCCTTAGCCGCATCTTCCATCGGCTTCATAATTGCTTCGGCAGTGTCAATCGAAACCGCCTTCATAACGGTGTTGATTGCTTCCCTGTCCTTAATCAACTTCTCAGCGTTGAACTGAGCAACGATGTTGAAAAAGACTTGGGATGCACCGATTCGAGTCATGTATCACACCCCCTGTTCATTCACAGGTATGCCCTGTTGTTTCAATAATGCGACCATAGCATCGTCGTCCATAGCCTGTCCACGGCGTTGCTTTCGCCGTGCTTCCATAGATGCTCCGTCCTTGCGGGAGGATGATTGGGACTCTTCTATACCGTCGTGTATAGTGTTGAGGCAAGCGAGGTCGTATTCCATCATTCGCCAACCTCCCTCTTGAGTGTATCTTTCGAGCAACACCGAAGGGAGGACTCCCTTGAACGATGAGCAAAGTGCCGGGGCTACCTTACTCACGAGTCCAAAGGGACAGCACCTTCCGGTGTGTCCTCTCCGCCACGAACGAAGTCGAAAATTTCCATGAGGTCGTCCCGGTCAATGAGGTTCATATCCACATCATCAACAAGACAGGCTGGTACCATGTCACGGATTTGGTCTTCCATAGATGCACCAGCGTCTTCGAGGGCCACAAGAAATTCTTCTTGTTGCTCGGGTGTCCACTTTGTGTTATCCGGTCCAAAATGCTTGAACTTTCGGAAGGTTTTTGCGAGTAGGGTTTCGTACTTCAAGCGTTCCATGCCGCTTGCTTGTCGAACCCAAATTTTCTTGCTACCAATATCAAATTGTTTTTTCATCACTGCCATCTTTCTTCACACTCTTCTTTGCTTTACTTGTCTTTTTCTTTGGCTTGACAGCCTTTGGAACTTCAACCACTACTGGCTTAGGTTCCGGTACAGGTGCCTCGGGCACCATTCCCACACTCTTTGGCTTAACGCCGTGTAGGTTCTTGAGTTCGCTTCCTTTGATTGGTTTCATTCTCTTCACGAAATCACCTCAAAGTACGGAGTATCGAACAGACCCTGCACCAGCGTTGCCGGTGTTTGTTAGAATCATCTTTGACATGGTGCCGGTGGTTTCGTCAAGCAGTCCAACGAAGGACATGCTGAGTGTTTCAGTGTCACGGCCCGACACATTGGATGTAGGTGCTTCCCATCGCAATTTTTGGACTTGGACTTCCAATGAACTGGTTCCACTAACGAACTTCAATTTGAGAGCAGGGTAGGTACCGTCACCGTCAAAGATAGCGCCGCCAGTAGCGAGTGCTGTGTCGTATGCTGGGTCGTCTGTGGCACCCACATCGTGTGCTGTTGAGAACTCAACAGTACCGCTGATTTCTCTCATCTGTGGGAGAGGTTGTCGGAGGTAGGTTCGGTCGCCAATAGAGCAAGCCGCATCTGTGTCGAGGTTCATGTTGAAGTCAAGACTGACTGATTGGATTCGAGTATTGACCACTTCTTGAGTACCTGCTGTCGAGAAGGACACAATGCCTTCTGCGAAGTGGAAGCCATCAACTGTGTCACCGGAGAGCGTTGGGTTTGCGAGGGGAGCGAGTGCTGATTCGGACTTGCCAGTGAATGATGCGCTGATTGTTGCGTACTCACCGTGGGATGCGCTGAACGAAAGGCTTTCAACACACATACCTGTGTAGGTGTGTTCCTTTTCTTCACGACCCACTTCGAGAGTGAATGATGGGAGAATTTGGTCGACATCCTCCGTGAAGGTGTGGACTTTGAGAGCCTGTACATAGCCACTGGAGTCGGGTGGGCTTTCGGTGTTGTCACCGTAAATACCGTAAATGCAAAGGCCGAGGAAGTCGTCCGGTTGCATAACCAAGTCGAGGCTTCCACTTGAGTACTCTTTGCCGTTCACTGACTTTTGTGCACCGTAGTGACTCATGTCTGCTCGGGTCAAGAGGTCAAATTGGTATTGAATCGACTCACTGTCTGCTTCTCCGCCAATTCGTGCGGAAGCACCAAGCGATGCTGTTCCGTAGGAGCGAATACCATGTGTTGTGGTGTGTTCGGGAGTCAGTGCGACATATCGGTACTTGAGATTGGAGGCCATAAAGGTTCACCTTAGTACAGGCTACTTGCGGTTTATCACTTAAGGGTTTCACCTGTGAAGCATATTTAGCCGTCGCATATAGGTGACTTCGAGCCTATGGACACACACAACTTCATCATCGTCCATTTTCGTGTCGAATGAAATAGTGTAGTCGGTTAGACTGTCGGTATTTCCGAGCAAACCGGTGTTGGTGTACAGTTCGTCAAAGGTGTCCCCTGCAATCTCAAGTCCCATGCGGTACGAGTTCTTGTAGTCAGTACCACGAGTGGTGATGAATAGAATCACCGAGTAGTTCTGCTCGATTCGTGTACCACCGAGAGTGGTGAATGATGGTGACTCCAACTGCTTTAGGAGGACATGTATTGACGGCTGTGGTATTCGTGTGACCATCTGCGATGAGATGTCGTAGCCATACAGGATTGAGGCATTTGACACTTGGTTCTTGAGGTAAAATCGCTTGCTGTCCTTAAGCAACTCCACGATTGACAAGCCCATCCTCATTAGGCTGTCGGTGACGAATGGGGAGGTGGACATTTCATCGGGGTCAAACGCACCGTAGGTGGTGCAGTACACATTGTTCCAAATGATTGTGCCGCTGTCGTTGCCCCACTTGATTGCCTTAGAGGAACCAGTGGCACCTGTGACCTGCACATAGTTGGTCACACCTGCATCGTCTTCGATGATTTCCCGGCAGTACATGGTAGCGGTTCCCGTTGAACTTAGGGTCAACCTAACCATGATGGGCACTGCGTCGAAGGCACCAGCCTGTGCCAAGTCAAGATTGGTCATTGTCTCACTCGTCGTTCCCACGAGCCTTAGAGTCTGCAAGTCACCGGTAGCCTGTACCTGTGCCTTGTGTGTGCCGTTGTCGAGTTCCATGAGAACTGTGGTGTCTGTTGGGGCACTGGTCATTTTGAGGCAGACGACCATAGTGTAGGCATCGCTGGTAGGAGTGATTGACCACTCTTGTCCAGCACCTGCGAGAATCTGCCATGAACCACTGACTTCGCTACCCGAGCCGCTATCGCCACCAGTTCGTGTGAACGAGGCGTTGTCGGTGCCGTAGTCTGTCAAATTCGACGGGTCGCCGCCGTTCATTCTGCTTGTCCAAAATTGGGTTGTCGTTGCTATGCTCATCCGTATGCCTCCCTAAGTGCATCTGCTATTGCTTGTCCTATCTCCGGTTTAACTCGCTCTTCTGCTCGCTCAAGCCAACCTATTGATTTGAAACCGGGGTGAGTGCCATTTCTACCTTTGGCGTTAATGAAACCACCTTCGCCAGCACCACTGCCCCACGAAGGGGAGTTCTTAATTGTCTTGAATGTGAATCCGTATTCATACGGTCGTGCCCCGTGCTCGAGTATCAGTGCCAACTTCCCGCCACGAGAACCTTCCGGTCCACCGTCGTCCATTGGGTCAGCACCAAATCTAACCACGATATTGTTAGCATCGTCTTGTCCCATCTCAACCGCAATAGAATCTGCCACTCGCTTACCCATGTATCGTTGTCGGGGACTGACTGCGCCGTTGATGAAACGCTGAGTGCTTGCGGCTTCTTGCCTTAGTACATCTTTGATTGCGTTGGCAATGACTGCGCCAGCAGTCTTCTCAAAATTATCCATTGCGGCATTGAGTTGCCTATCTCGAATCGTAGCACTCACGCTACCAAGACTGTTTTTTAGGTTGATGGTGTAGCCCATATCAACTCACCGTTCCCAAATGAGCGAGTCGCTGGAGTTCACCATTGCCTCTCATTCGGAGAACATTGGAGCGAACTGCTTCAACGCCGGACTGATGGAATGCCGCATCGTCCTCAAGGTAAATTGCTGATGCGAGGTCAGCGCAGATTTCTTTGAGAACTGCGGCCATGTTGCCAGTAGCGCCCGTTGGAGCGGCCCGGCCATAGTCACGGAACTCTTGGTCAATGTTGATTGTCGCTCGAGAGATGGCGCTTGTGATGCGGGTAGCCGCTCGAGCCTGTTGTGCTGAGTCAAGTCCGAGTCGGATTGATACATCAGTGCTGGTGCAGTAGGTCATATCACATGACCCCCTGTACATCAACGCCAAGCGAAGCGAACAGGGCGATAGCGGCGTATTTCAAATACTTAGCCATAGTTGATAGTTCAAGAACGGCTTGCTCAAGCAAGCGTGTTCTTTCTTCCAAAGAGTCAAGTCGCTTCTCATTGTTCATCTTCAATCACCTGCTTTGCTTCTTCAAGGCGGGAGATGAGGTCGGCTTTAGTGCCATCGACTGCAAGACCGTTGTCATTAGCAAGGGCAATCAATTCGTCCTTTTTCATTTTCTTCATTGCGGATGGGGATGGCAACTTATCGACGAGTTCCTTTAGGTCGTCGGCCAACTCCATGACCTCATCGAGTGTGATTTTACCATCGGCCATCAATTTTTTGTATGCTTTGTACCCAGCCAGACCAAGACCAACGGCGATGGCGGCGAGCAAGATAATCATTTCAGTGTCCATTTTGTTCACTCCTTGTATTCAATTTGCTTAACTGCTGATGTCGGGATGAAGGAAAACGGCTTGTTTTCGCCCACCCTATATACTGCGTACCCATGCTCCGTCTTTTCAATGTTCACATTGGTATAGCATCTTTCCGGCGGTTGATACACAATTTTCCCCTTTCTCCTACTCATTCTTCTCACCTGTTATCAAATCTTTGTTTTCTTTCTTTTCTTCTGCGTTAAGTTCTTTCGATTTAGCGTCGAACCATCCGTCTAAATATGTGCATCTTGTCATTCTAACCACCCCTTAATATCGTTTGATGAGGGAAGAGTAGGGTATGTGTCGGAGGGCCAAAGGGCGGTATTCACCCTGTATTCACCGCTTCCCGACAGGAGTATGATTGGTAGTATTTCCATAGCGGCCCAATCGTGGTCGGGGTATCTTGTTTCCAGTTGTGTCAACATCATTCAAGCCTCCTTACATCAATGAATGTTCGTACTTCGGGACCGACCAATACTCCGCCGGTTTCATAATTTGCACCTGTGCTGTATGTGCTGAAATACACAGGGGTTCCTTGAGTTAGGAATACGGTACTGGTTCCTGTGTTCGTGGCCCTGTCAATGATGTATGTTCTGTTTCGGAACGAGAGTATGTCGCCTGTCAAGGCAGGGTTGCTTGAGATTGTTTGGCGCATGTCAGCAACCGAACCTCCAAAGGCCGCTATGAACGCACCGAAGGTGAATTGGTACAAGCCATCTGCTTGTATCTCAAGGAACCCACCGGTAGGGTGAACAATCCAGTCAGTTAGTGTTGCCGGAGCATAGGTAGGTGTCAAGAATTGCCCGCTTGCTCCCTGCGCTCCGAATGTCAATTGGGTAGTCGCACCATTAGTACCCGCTACTGATGTTTGAAGGATATACTTCTCGTACTGGCCCGTTACAGGTGCGGAAGGTAGGGAAGCCCAAGCCAGCGTTCCAGCACCGTCTGTTTGTAGGACTTGGTTAGCGGCTCCGTCAGTTCTTGGTGCAGTACCGGGGAATGTTAGGATTTCTTTGGTTGCACCCCAACCATCTTGCACATCTTCTTCTCCGCTACGGAAGAACAACGGCACTGTATCAACGGATTGGGAACCCGATGCCGACGAAGAAAATATCTGCCATGCTCGGTAGTTATCGCTCCAACCTTTCATGGTCATAACGGAGTCCCAAGAGTTCGGTGAACCTGTTATGTCGTCAGTGAAGTCAAACGAAACCGTCTTGTCGGGAAATTCGTTAGGGTGAACATCTCCATCGTCCCTTGAGTCACGGATGCGAAGTTCGTTCACTCCACCGTCACGACCAACGATAACGCCTTCGCCACGAATCCACTCCTTGACTTCGGTGAAGGTAATTTTCCTATTGGTCCCGTTAGCCCCGTCGTCCAAGAGAAGGAGGTCAGCGTCAGCAATCTGTGTGTTGGCGGTCAAGGCTGAAATGTCAATCGTGCTTCCATCAGCACCGGTTGGACCGGTTGGACCCTGTGGTCCTTGCGCCCCGTCACTACCATCTGTGCCATCTGTGCCATCTGTACCATCTGTGCCATCTGTCCCGTCACTACCATCTGCTCCGGCTGAACCCTGTGGTCCTTGTGGACCTGCTGGCCCTGCTGGACCTTGAGAACCGGAACCAGCGCCAACGACACTTGCGCCAAACATTAGTATGCCGGTGTTGTCCACCCATACTGTATCAGCAGTGCCGGGGTTGGTTCCTTGCCTATCGAACTGCATGCCCGTGGGGTCAATCAGTCCGGTGACATCTAATTTACCATCAACAAGCAGGGTGGATGTTCCACTCGTCCATGTCAATTTAGAATCGGATGAGAAGGTACCAGCGCCGTTGGATATTTGTAGCAGTCCTTTGGCCCCACTCGATGGTGTGATTGGAAAAGAATCGGAGAGCACTGAGACATACACTCCATCGGATAGTTGTGAGAAGTTCCAAGCACCCTTAATCAGTGGTCGCCTAACCGAGCATATCGTGCTGGTAGTACCAGTGTTCGTAGTAGTCTGCCCCCGGAGGACTGCTCCACTCTCAACAGTTAGGCTGTTGACTGATAGTGTGCGGTCACTCGGTATTAGTGTGACATGCCCGGCGGTGTCGGGGGTGCGTATGATGAGGTTATAGAACTTTGACACAAAGGCACCAGCACCATAGGAAGTGTCGCCACTAATTGGTAGTGGCCAATTGTTGGCGTCGAGTGCAAAACCAAATGTACTCAGCCCTGTGTCAAATATGTCGTTTTGTAGTTGGAAGGTACTGGTCTTGGTGATGTCAAACACCTTACTACTGTTTAGTCTTGGTGAGGCCGCAGGGCTTGCGTTAGGAGCAAATGTACAACTACTGTCCAGCCTCAAGGTTCTCATGGTCATACTACCGAAATCAGTAGATGTGGGGGCATAGTACTCCGGGCTAAAATTAGTAGAAGTTCCTACCACAATAGGGTAGGGTCCATCGTCAAACAAAACCCTGTCGCTGACTCCAGTGTCGTAGTCGTATGTTATGTCGTCAACATTCTCAATGACTGCGTTCGCTCCATTAAACACATAGCGATTGCTTGCGTCGGGGGGAGAGCCAGTAAATGTGATAGTCACTCCCGAGCCACCAGTGTTAATCATCTTGGTGTTAAGAGTGAGTTGTCTTGTGGTGAATGACGCACTAATGTTGATTGAGATGTCGCTTGTTATTGTGACATTTGCCCCAGCCGCCTCAGTTGCCAAAGAAGGAGTTGTGCTGACGCTCATTGTGTTGCTGGAAATTGTTAGGATTGTCCGGGGTTGATTGTTGGCGGCATCAGCGGCTCCCGATACTGTGATGTACATGCCCGCTTTGAAACCCAAGTCCTCCCAATTAGAGTGGCTGTGGGTTATGGTGCCGGGTGCTGTGAAAGAAATGTCCGTAGAGGTCACTGTTGCGCCGTTGTAGGCACTTGATGTCTTTAGATGGGTTAGGGTAGTAGTGATGTCATAATTGCACTTAGCGAAGCCTACTCCAGTCTGCACTGATACCTCATCACCAAAGTGTATTGTGTCGTTGGTAGCAGGTAGTCCAGCAACACCACCGCCATCCGGGGTTGTGTTCCAATTAGACGCTGTTGATGCGGCAGTAGCGGTACCATTAGCAACCCAATAAATATCTGCCATTGACAATCACACCAAGCGAGTCTTGCTACTACCTGTCGCAAAAGTCGCAGTGCCTTGTTCAGCAATCAAAGCCACGGCCTCATCAGCCCGTTGCTGAAAGGTCACAATTTGTTGCTGAAACCGTCTGTCGTACACACTTTGCTGGTCTTCACTATAATAGGTCGGAACGGTATCAATGAGAATGTTAAGGCAGTCAAGAGCAACCAGCATTTTGATTGC
>ENA-UZWR01002644-UZWR01002644.1-metagenome-genome-assembly--contig:-Day-1-25m-contig-2644_pt1 | contig 14783 bp, 26 predicted proteins | sample MGYA00260337_ERZ794897 | MGnify/ENA metagenome assembly ERZ794897 | reverse complement strand
GTTATCCAACTTGCTGTTTCTAAAGCCATTATGCACTAGCCGCCGTTAATGTTACGGTAACCTCAAGAGTGTCACCAGAGATAACTGATCGTGCAGAACCAAAATCAACAGCGCCGTAAATTGTGCCTGACGTTCCAGACTTTGTGCTATTACTTACGATAAAGGCTCCTGCAATAGTAGCCGTACCGTTAATAGAATAACTAGCCTTGCTTGCAGAGTTATCAATGCTACCTGCCGCCGCTGTACCTAATGTAAGCGTCTGTCTAACTGCTTGGCTGTAGTCAACGTTTTCAGTCCATCCTGCGTGAGATGACATAGTGTCACCTGCCGCTACAGAACCTGCATTCTTTAACCCTACATACCATGCGGTAATCTGTGTAGCACCATCAAAGGAACTAGATAATACATGGTTAAGACCCTCTGTAACAACCAAGTTCTTTTTGGTTACGTCCCATTTTAAATTGCCTTCGGAGTCGAAACACTTTATGTTCCAAATGTTTTTAAGTCCTAAGTTCATATCGCTATCATGTTTCATGTGCAAGCCTCCATTGGCTTTAAAGTTATTAGTTTGGGTAATCAATTTTTGTCCATATACTAGAAGGTTCGTCAACTGGGTTCCATAGTAATGAGTCACCGTTAGAGTAAGTCATGGTTATTCCAATTGTAGTTGTTTCTGGATGAGTGGTATTATTTATGTAATTATTTTCAATACCATACACAGCACTTCCTACTGCGGCTAAAACACTATTGCTAGTTACACCGCCTTCAATATCAAACTGCGCTGATCCTGATATAGTAAAGCCACCAAAATTACTGTACCCCTGCTGTAGTCCATAAGATATAGATTCTATTACAGTATGTTTAGAGTCTTTACCCGATGTCAGGTTTACACCAAAACTAATGGCTACTATGTAATCAACTCCTGATAGTAAAACTAATCCAGAGTTAACGGCAAATATGGATGTCTCCGCTTTAGCGGGGCTATCCCAATCAATACCTATGTTAGACCAGTATATAGGTGAACTGGCTTCAGCCCACGTTATAGGGGCTGTCATGGATACCCGCTAGTATTCATTACCCGCAATGCTGAACCAGAGTGTCTGTCTTTATTGTCTTGTTCCTGTAGGTCTGTAATAGACTGTTGGAATGCTGTAGCCCATAACTGTACTCTAGGGTCATTCATAATAAAAGGTTCTGCTTCTAGCATAGCACCATACAAATAGACATCAGGAGCATTAGTAAGCACCCAGTTAGTAGTTACAGTCCCGCTAAGATTCTCAAACCTTTCATAGAATAACATTTCTACAGTTTGAACTGTGTCTGGCGTTGGGCCTAACTGAAGTTCATTAGCAATAATAGTATAAAACTTGGGAGTACCGTTAGCAGAACCGCCATATAAGCGGTCAAATATTTCAGGTGTGACATATTGCATTGGGGTTACAGGAGATGTATTAATCTGTAGATTACGCATTTGTATAAACCTAGCGGGTAGTGCTAGGTTCTGCTGTCCTGCTACAGTAGATGCGGTTTGCTTAGACTCCATAGCGCGAATGCGGAGTAGGCGATTAAACCTAGACTCCGCTAATGCTATAAACTCTGGTATACGATCAGTCAGATCATCACGATCTAGCCAGTTCGCTACAGCAGTTTTAAGTTCTGTATAGTTTGATATAGCCATTATCTACGAGCGATATAATATACTGTATTGTTTAAAGGGGCAAAGTTTGTTTGTGTTGCTCCTGCTTGACCGGGATTGTATAACCACATAATTTAATTCCCCAATAATTTTTTTGCGCCTTTTCTAATAAGACTGTTTCTGTAAAGAGTAGAGTATTGACTTCCCAATTCTTTTGCTATACGATTAACCACTGATTCGTCCATTGTTTCAGTAGCCTCTTTATTCTTCATTTTTTCTTTAGGGTGCATAGTTATAGCCTCGTTGGTGTAGTTCGTAGAAAAGCGTTATTAGGATCGTTAAGATATTTCTTCATTAACTTGTGATCCTTTTCTATTGCTCCGTTAGTTTCTTTCATCCACTGTTCCCAAATGGTTACAGGGATAGATGCTACTCTCATGCCATGCTGTTGCTTACCAAAGGTACGCTTGTCACCATAGTTGTTTAATAATTCTTTATTGTTCTTTAGTATAGGCTCTACATCTTGATGAGTAACAACACTGGCTGTACCATCAGAGTGTTCTTCTACTGTGGTTTTGCGGTAATGCTTCTCTTTCATAGCGGTAGTGATCCTCTATCCTTAGACATTGCTTTTAAATCTTTAACTGCTTTCTGTACAGATGCTTTAACAGTGTAAGGTTTCTCTTTTACTGTCTGCTCTTTAGGTTTTTTAAGACCTTCTTTAAGTAATTTTTTACTCATAGTATCCTCTAAAAGAAAGGCTCCCCCGAAGGGGAGCCAAACTCATTACGCCGCTTTGACGCCGATCACAGCACCGTTAGCCTGACCATTCTTACCTCGAAGGCCATACTCAGCAACCATCATCTGCTTCATGCTATCACCAGTTTTGGCAAGGGTTTCGGTCGTAAATGGACGCAAATAATCAATGCTCCAGAAATCGAAATCCAAGACATACAACTGGTTTGCTAGACACAGACGGCTAGGTACAATTTTAAACGTACCAAAGTCTGTAACGATTACATCAACAGAGTTGACCGCATGGGCGGGTGACGCTTTGTCATGATTAGTCACGAGATCAGCAACGACAGAACCTGCCAGAGCCGACATCTTAACTTTCAAAGACGCATCACACATGATGATATCAGGGTTGCCACCTGCTTCCCAAACCTGCTGTACGCAATCATTGACCATATCCATAGTCAATACAGCGTCAGCACCTGCGGGGGCCGCAACAGCCGTACCATCACCTGCATTAGCGATAGGCGTACCTGCTGATCCATCAATGATGTTGGAGTCAGCCGCAGTAGCATCGCCAAGCCAAGACATCAGGGCCGCAGTTTTACGAGCAACACCTGCCGCACCTGCCGCTTTAACATCTTCACCAGTAAGCATCAACTCCATGTCACGCTTAATTTCTTTAGCGCGTTTGGCAAGTTGATACGCTTGCGAGGACTTACGACCTGCCCAATCAACGGCTTCTGCCGTACCTGAAGTCTGAACAGCCTTCTCAGAAATCTGAGTCTGGTTGGTCAACTTCGTAGGCTCAGCAACAGCCAATGATGCAGGATCGTCACCTTCTAGTTTCTGGTTAGCAGCGGCGGCGGCCAACTCATCTTTCTGCCACTCGAACAGAGTATTTGAGCAAGAGCCTTTACCTGCGCCAGACATAAAGGGCGTGTCCATAGGACTAATATTATAAATGATATCACTAAGGTCTTCGCGTACCTGTACGCCACCAAAGGTCAATCGGGTATTTGTAGGGACTGCCATAACAGTATACCTCCTTGGTTAAATGTCTACAAAATCCTCAAGAAGAGATACAGAGTCATTTACATGACCGCTCTCCTTAAGACGCTTCATGGAGGCAATACGTTTACTACGATCTTTGTCGGCTTTCTTAGCGCCGCCCTTACCTGATCGTACAACCTTGGGTTTGTTTTTCAACTTTTTGGCTTTAACATTAGAGTTCTGAAGAGCATCGTATTTAGATGCTTTCATAAGTACAACTAACGATCTATGGTCTATCAGTTCTTTTAACTCATCCTGAGTAAATCCCTGTTGTATAGCGTATGAAGAAAGATCAGAGGCTAATTTAGTTCGTTTTTCTGGATTACTCCATTCAGGTACAACTTCAGTTAATCGCTTGTATTCTTCCTGAACAGCCAGTTTACGAACTTTACTAATCTCTTCGTTTTGTTTTTGACTCTCATATTCCTGTTGGGCTTGCGCTTGCCTAACTCTTTCTTGAGCGTCACGAAACTCTTCTTTCTTTGTAACAAATGCAATAGGGTCATCTTCTCGAAGTTGTTCCCAATTGATTGTTGCATACCGCTCTAGACCTGCCATAGATTGATGAGCAAATTGTCCAAGTGCTTCTATGTATTGCTGACGCTCCGCTTGTGCTTCAGATATTTCAGTAGCCCACTGCTGTTGTATTTGGGCCATTTGATCTCTTTGGCTTGCAAGTTCTTGCGTTTTACGAGTATAGTCAGATTGTCGGGAGTACCCATTAACAAGTTCGTCAAGACTAACTTCCATCTCTTCTCCGTCAACTTTGACGGAATAGACTTCTTCAGTCTCTTCTTCCTCATCTTCATCTAACTGTTCCTCTTCAGATTCTTCCTCAACTTCGGCTTCCTCTTCTAAGGTATCCTCTTCCAATGGTTCGTCTTGAGTTTCCTCAGTAGACTCATCAACATCTTCGGTAGGTTCGCTTGCCTCAGTTTCTGGTTTGGCCTCTTCAGGCTCCAAAATTCCAAGGAAAGCACTTTGTGCTTCGGCTATACTGCCTTGCTCTACTGCTTGCGGGTCAATGGTATCCGCCATTACAAATTCTCCTATATATGGATGTCCTTGATCTTCCTCGCTAACTCTCCAGATTCTATGATACTGGTTAGATGTAAGCGTATCCGCTCAAGGAGCCGTAAAGAAAGCCATGATTGCTCACGACTTTCAACATCTTTCACACTTGTTTGTATCCAAGTGTTATGTATATGTTCTGCTAATTGGTCAAATGCTTCATTAAACATCGGGTCATTGAGGAGGCGTTTTGCTTGTTCCTCTCTTTGTTGGTCTGTCATATTATCCTATTGCTATTGGCCTGTTTTGCTCTCTTTCTAATGCTATCTCTGCCGCTTTAAGTTGCGCGTCTACCTGTGCGTCTTGAGCATCCTGTTGGACTTTCATCATCTTAACTTGTAGTTCACCTTGTTTAATTTCCAACTCTTTCATTTTATTCTGCTGTTCCATAGCCGCAGATTGTTGCTCTGGAGTAGGCTGTTGAGGTTGTGGTGGAGGCGGTGGGGTTAGGAAGTCATCGACGTTCTGGTATCCCATAGCCTTAATAAGAGCCGCTCCAAGGTTATACATATTTTGTTGTGTCACAATAGGTAACCCACCCTGCATAGCCTGTGAAGCAAACTGGAGCATCTGCGATAGATGGGCCATCTGTTGATCTTTAGAGCCATTACCCAAAGCAACCGAAACAGTACAGTCCATCTTGTCACTCCACATATCGGGACGTACTGGAACCCACTCGTTACGCAACATAACAACACGTTCCTTATCCTGATACTTTAAGAGAAGTTCATAGATGCAGTTCATTAACTGCTTAACGCCTGTCTCTGCAAACTGTCTAGCAATTAACTCAACCCTACTCTGGGCATTGGTCATCACCGCATTTACCGCTGTAGCCGTTGTGTGGCTTGTGAGAGCGTCTGCGTTAACACCCTGTGTATTTTTGTTTACACCAGACCTTGCTTCCCTTACCTCGTCCAAGTATCCAAGCATCTGGAATGAGTATGGCTCAAGTGGAGGGGTAGCCAAAGGCATAACTGCATTGGGTGATTTAACTCTAACAATACCGCCCGGACGCTGTGTAAGAAGGTCATCAAGGTTGGCCTGACCCTCTAGTACAGCGTATCGACCAAAGTTCTGGTTATATGCATTGTCCATCAGGTTACGCATAAGTGTAGACTTAATTAACTGTAAGTCCATTACAAGATCAGCCACAGAAAGTCCAAAAAATTTATGCGGGATTTTTAGCGGAGTGATACTAACAAAAGGTTTTTTGTCTATTTCCTCATTAGAGAATATATAACTACCTACACTGCATACTTTTCTAAGTTCTGCGATACCGTCTTCATCATAGTCTGTTTTTATAAAAGACTCATGTAGCCAATATTCCCTTAACGCCTCTTCTTCATTACCGCCAAACCCATAATTTTCTGAGTCATCAAATTCGTATCTTGATAATCTTTCGGCGCTAAAGTAGGCGTCATCATCACCACTTCCCAAATCTTCTGGGCCAAAGTCCTGATCTGGATACATGATCCTAAGTTCAGATAAAGTTTTTCTAACGCGATGACAAACAAACCTAGCATCTTCTATGCTCTTGGCTTCTCTTGAAATAAGAAACTCTTCTGGTGGTACGTTTTCAATTCTAACTCTGCCGTCATAATTATTTCTAACAATAACAACATCGTGATAAGGTTCTGAAATACCGTCATCACTTTCAATTACTGTATGCTCAAGAACCTCAACATCATCGTTTGTAATTAAATAACCAAACTCCATATCAGAAAGGTTCTGATATTCTTCTCTTTGCGGTTCTTCATACTCATCCCACCAAACTTTTACAATACCGTTTTTCTGGAGAAGCGCATCGTGGAACCACGAATACATGATCTCCCAACCATTATTATCTTTAGAAAATACATAGTTAACATAGTCAGTTGCTTGTGCGGCGGCATCCACATCTTCTGGGCCATGTGGCGCAAACTTAACAAACTCGTCACCAGAGCCAAAGATACGCATAAGACTAGGTTTAATCCATTCGATAGTGTCTTGTACAGTAGAGTCAACATACTGACTGCGACCATCTACCTCATTACCAAAAGGTAGCGCATAGTAATACTCTTGCGCTTTCTCACGTTGTTCTGATATCTCACTGTCATAACCCAGAGAATCTGTGATCTCTGCGTTAATCTTTGTTAATAGTTCTTGTTCGCTGTCAGACAATGCCGTAATTCCTATATGTTAAATCGCTAGTCCATTCTGGGTCTGAACCCGCAATGGCGTGTCGTTGTGACTGAAAGGCGTAACGTGTGGCAGACATCAAGTCATCACGAAGTGCGACTACCTTACCTTCCTTCCTGTGATACATTCTGTATTCTTCAAACCAGTGGGGTAGTGTGTTAAATACCTTAAACTTACCTGCTTCCATGCTCTGTAGCATAGCCATAAGCCCTTCTTCTACTGAGTTAGAGCCTTTAGTCTGACCCAATCCCGCAGGGTTAGTAAAATGCTCAAGTAAAAAGTTGCAACCATGGCCCCTGTATTGCTCTGCAAGTCCGGGGTTTCCCATGCTATCCCTGCGATTTCCGTCATGTGGGTAGGCTATGGGAATAAAATACGGTCGTTGTCGTATAACCTCAGAGTGTACAGCGGGGCTTGCTTTGGATGCCCTGTAGCAATCGTAAATGTAAAAGGTTTCACTTTCATTATCTACGGCACACCAAACTACTGCGGTCGGGTGATCCCAACCAAAATCTATAGCGGCTATTCTAGGCCAATGATCCTGTATTTCTATAGGATCAATCATTAATTTTTCTTCTGGTATTGGGAATATAAGACCTGACCCAATAGAAGGTCTACCAAAGCGGCGCATTTCACGTTCATGCGGCGAATAAGCAGACAGAATCTGTTCCATAACGTCATCGTTAAGATGACCCTCCTTACCTCTTAGGGTCTTAACGTGTTCACTAGCGTCATCCCATGTGGCATTAGTAAGGCTCTGCCCTTTCTTTATGTCGTTCATAAAGGCGGCCACAGTCTCTGTCATACCGCTTTCTGGAGTGAATGTCATGTAAACCATCCCTTTTCTATCCAGAGTTCGTGTAACGGCCTGTGAGTAGAGTTCCCTACTGGGTTCCTCGTCTAGCCATACAACGTCAACAGAGCGCCCCTGCCACTTGTCTACACCCATCTCATAGGCTTTAAAGTGTAAAGAAGAGTTCTCCCCAGAGGTATGTCGTATTAATGCTACGGACTTGGCGTTTGGCACCCCGGGTTTACGTTCCGTTTTTATTATAGTTTCTTTAGGAATCGCGCCAGAGCCAAAGGCTTCAGGGTCATCAGGAGAACCCAATAGTTCTGCTTGTACAATGTCTCTGGTTGTTTCGTTAGAGACACCACCTGCCCATGCGGTGATGGGTTTATAGAATCTTTTACCTTTCCACCACTCAGGGTATATCCCTGTTAGGTGATAGGCCATCTCAGCCGCACCACAATAAGATTTACCTATTCGGTTAGCTGCCATCAATAAGCGTTGGTTATGTTCAAACCCTGTGGCGTGAAAGTCTAGTTGATACGGATAGGGATCATAGAAGGATATCTTCTCAAATCTCTGTCGTTTCTTTAACTCCTTGGCTAGTTCTACCGCTTTTTCTACATCCACTAATTTAATGGCCCTATAAGGGACTCCAGTTCCTGCTGTAACTCTTCTGTAGACTTACCCTCTACACTGGTGACGGTCTGCTCTACTTTGTCTGTAGGCTTAAGTCCTGCCCTGTCAAGGATATCTTTTACCGCCCCCAATTTTACAGACTCACTTTCTGCGTTTTGTGCTAAATTTTGTAGGACAAGCAGTGCGGCAGGGACAGCATCCTTAATTAATTTTCTGGTTCTAGCCTCGATCTCTGAGGTAAACTGGTTCTTTAATTCATAGCCCCTTTGCTTGGGATGCGAATAACCTGCCATCTCAGCGGCTTTAGCCGCATTACCATGCAGACAGTATTGGTCTATAAATATTTCTTGCTTATCTGTTTTCATTCTATATTTTTTCCAAACTGCCAATTGTACTGAGGGTTTCTCATGTAACCCCTGTTGTAGATGCTTTCCTTTGCTTTTAGCATTTGATTGTAGAAATCAAGCATTTGATCTTCTTTTCTAAGATCATCAAAAAATTGTTGGGCAACATTGTTATTCATGATGTCATAATCATTAGGTTTTTCATCAAACTCTTCTGCTATATTCATTAATGAGTTACCAAACAAATTAGTTCCGTAAGCGTGGCCCAAAGCGTTATGCTCTGAAAGATTTCTTAATTGTGGCTGTTTATTTCCTATTGCTTGAGAAGCCTTGCTAATGCTATCTGGATTTAATTCTCCTCTTTGCATATGACGTAGTATTTCTAGTAAGTTCATTTTTATGCTCTCAGAGTCTCTGTAATGACCTGTACAGGGTTTTAAAGGATTGAGGTATGTTAGGGTACCAGTTATATTAGAATGTGCTTATAGAGGGTATTTTACCCCGATGGTGAGTGGGTCGGATATATTACGTTAGCGTAAAAACTCAAGGGGGTGCCCCCTCCCTCGCGAATCGCGCCCGCTCTTTTCCCCCACGTTGCGAAGCCGTTACCCCTACCCTCTTGATGACTCGCCCAGTGCCAGAAAATCCTGCGAATTCTGCGTAAATTCTGGGGCTAGAATCATCCGTCTATTAGTAGCCAATGAAAGACGATTGCTTTCGGCGGTGTGTGTGTGCGTGGCGACAATGTGCAGAACACCAGACCCCTACTCATTAACTTAGTTTATACCCCTATAAATTCTTTATGATTTACCGTATGCTATTAGTATGATCTAATCACTAACACTTAAACAAACGGGAAAGGAATAAAGAAAATGCATCCAATCGAAAAAGAAATAGCATCAAACATCATCAATGCGGTATTGAGTGAAACGGCGCTTAGCGGTAAAGGTTACAAAATATCAGTATTTGACGGTGAAGAAACCGTTCTTAGCAAGTCAGACGATGCCAAAAGAATACTTGATGAAATGTGCCAAACCGATGAAGGGGACACATTAACCATATTTGACGGCGACCATTCAGAGGGGAGAATATATTTTGTATATGGTAACGAACCTGAATATGTTGTTTGTGATTACAGCGGGAATGAGTTTACGACACGAATAGTTGAAACCGCTACAATGGATTACGCGCCATAAACTACCTTTCAATTAACCTTTGTGGCCCGCTTTTGCGGGCCTTTGGGGTGAAACTAACCTAAAGGAATAAAAACAATGCTTAAATTCAGCACATATAAAACGACTGGCGGACTTAATCACTATGCCGAAAATAAAGACTTTGAATTAGAGTTTATAATCGTTAAGGATTCACACACGCCATTTAACGAAAAACGATGGGAATTAAGGGAATATCAATATGGCGCATTCGAGGAATACACATATTTTGAGACACTAGCGAAAGCGAAAGAATATGCTAACCTTTGTAATAAGTGGCTAGTGGATTGCATGACGGGAATATAAACCCGTTTAAATTAACCCTTGTGGCCCGCTTTATGCGGGCCTTTTGGGTAACAACAACAAAGGAATAAAGACAATGCAAGATTTCAAAAACAAAGCGAATGAGTTTACCGCTAACTATGCAGAAAGGATGATCAATGCGGGATTAAGTAAAAATGATATGGTTAGCCTAGCGAATTCAATTGTTCGCGTGTTTGGCGAGCATTATGGTGTAGAATTAACGCCAGAACAAAAGGAAATTGTAAAGGGCGAGTTTATTTTTCACGTTGTGGATAAAGGATAAAAAAACAATGAAACTATCAGAAAATGTGCGAGAATTTGTTTTAGAGCAAATCAAACTTAGTAAAATGAGCGGTAAACTTGAAGGGATTGGCGCTATCAATACCGATACAACCACAAACGAGTTTTGTATCCGTCAAAAGTCTACCGATACCATTTGCGGAAAATGTTATTCCCATAAGATGCTAACCACGTTTAGAAAAAAATGCGTTCCCGCCTTTCAGCATAACAGCAAATTAATGAAAGATTTGATTGATTGGGATTTGTTGCCGATAATCAATCAAGCCTTTTTTAGGTTTAACGGACATGGCGAATTAATTAATCTTAATCACTATAAAAACATAATCAACATTGCCAAAAAGAATCCGCACTGCACGTTCGCCCTTTGGACTAAACGCGCCTCAATTGTGCGTCAAATATCAGACGTTCCTAGCAATCTGATTTTGATCTTTTCTAATCCTCGAATTGATAAAGTTATTGGTGTCCCCAGGGGATTTGACAAGGTATTTAATAACGTCAATAAAGGATCTGGAATTAGTGAAAACTGCACTGGTAAAAAATGTATTGATTGTCTCGCGTGTTATAAGCACAATGGAACAAACGTTATAGTCGAGGCGGTGAAATAATGAAAAAACCAATTTGGAAACACGACTGCGACAAGTGTACATTTATCAGAACTGATACATACAATAAAAAATACGATAACCTATCTGATTTTTATTTATGCGATAACACTTTGATTGTAAGGCATAGCGACGAACCAAGCGATTACGGATCATTCAGGATTGAAGCCGAATCAAAACTTAAGTTATTTGGCATTGGCGTTAAGTAACTCAGAATAAAAACTTCAAAGGGTTTTTTTAGCGGGTTAATTCCCGCTTTTTTTTCGCCTACTGATAACGCAATTAAAACGTGATACAAGGCCCCTATTCGCGCTGTACGGCGTGAATATCAATCTGTAGCGCCATCCCCTAGGGTTTCGTCTAGATCGCGCTGTATGGCCTTAGATTTACGATTATAGGCGACCTTTGTTTTATGTGTATATCCCTTATTAAATTTGTGGGAATGTTTGGCTACTAGATTGCGCCGTTTTAATTTTGTTTCCTTGTCGCTACTCATAGCCTTAGCCTATTACCCTACAGGTCATCTAATTCAGTGATAGATATAAACTATCGTTTGATACCCCAGAACTACCCCAGAATGATTGATAGGTTTTGCCTATCGTTCAATTTATAATTGTCATTTAGACCGTACTGACCCCAGTCGTAATTCGGTATGGGTTATTGTGAACCCCCGAAGGTTTAAAATATATGGCTTGTCAGGTACAGTTATTTTGATTGGCTGTGAAACCAAAGACCCATTCTTAGAATGTCAGTGTTTGCCTGTTTCCAACGCCGTCTTTAGCGCCCATATAAGTAATCACTTTCGACAAGATTTAGGGATGATCAGCCCTATAATTTAATGAGTCTTGACCCGCTCGACTATGGAGTGTACCACAGTTAAAATAAAAAAAAGAAAAAACTTCCTGTTAATATTATCTTTTAAGGTAAGTCATTGATAATAAAGGGAAACCCAGGGAAAAGATAATTAATTGCTACGTTTCTTAAAATAATTGTTGACAAATAAAAACGCCTGTTTTATAGTCGCCCTACTGAAACAAACGAGACAGAAAAATGCAAATTGATTTAGACAAAGACGAAATTAATTACCTGTTGATCGCTGTAAAAGAAATGGATAAACGAGTTGCAGAAATGAAAGAAAAACATAACTGGGATTTTGAAAAAGAAATTAAAAGTTATTCAGAAATAAGAGAAAAATTAAATGTTGGTTTAGTCTCACCATTAGCAAAATTTTAAACAAAGGGATAAGACAATGAAACAATCAGAAGCAATCAGAATTCACAATGAAGCGGTAGCACTTGCACAAAAGGCTACTCAGGATCACCAAAAGGAACATGGGGAATGGGATGCCTGTGGGTTTGCATGGGTCAAGATTACCCCTGCTACCCAATCATTCGCCAGACAGTTGAAGAAAGCGGGAATTGTGGATAACAAAGCATGGAATGGGGGGTATGATATCTGGAATCCGTCAGGGCATCCGACTCAAAACATATCCTCAAAAGAATCAGGTGCGGTTGCATACGCTAGACACTTAGAGTCTAATGGTGTAAAATGTTACGCACAGTCGAGATTAGATTAGTCGCAATCATAAAAAATGGAGATAAGTTAATGTCATTAACTGACAAACAAAAAGAAGAGATAGACAAGGTGATATATGAGCAGGTTCAAGAGAACCTTGATGACCTCACCGTTTTTGAGGATTATTGGCATGGTATGACCTGCTCAGATGGCACTGTGTTAGACATCAATATCTACGACACTGAGGTTTACGGCATAGATGAAGATGGTTTGCGCTGTGTTGTTTATGCGGTAGATGAAGATAACACCATTGATTATGAACACTGTTGCGTGTTAAAATCAAAACATCTTGACGGTATCGCACCACTGACTAACGCACAAGTAGAAGTTTACTTTTAAGGAGAATAAAATGAGTTTAGCAACGTACAATTTAAATTTGAACAAAGACAATCACGATGATATCAAATGGGAAATGGTCAATGAGTTATCCAGTCCGATGTACAAGTATCTGGATCAGGCAAAGATTGACTTGATCGAAGAACTGATATCTGATAGCATTAGTCAGGATGAATTAGAAGATTATTACTACACAAACTACGGTGAATGACATGGCAATTTCAGAATCAGAGGCGCGACTGTGGCGCAAGTTAGGCGAGTCTAGGGTAAACAACGCTTGTCTGTCTACCGCTATAGCGCATGACGTTTTTGATCTTATCCTACATGAGTTGGTATCAAAGCATTACGGCACAAAGGTAAATCACATTGTAGCCGATGACACTTGGGATGCCATTGACAAGGGACAGATATGCGAGGCGATTGAAGAGCATCTGGACAACATTTTAAAACACATTGAAGAAGGGCAATAAAATGATTAATTTATGCGATGACCAAGTTGACCATGATGAATACCTGCGGGATATCAGGGTCGAGGCCAACAAACTCTTGGATGAATACTTGACTGTTGGCACCGTCAATCGAATTGATCTTTATGAAGGTGGCGATGACTCTATATGCCTTGAGATAAACGGCAATGGCATACCCATCAATGAGTCTCAGTTGGATGCTATCGTGACTCAAGGGGTGTTCATACTTCAAGATAGGGACATGGCTAAAGCAGAAGATCAGGACACTAGGCGCCAATGGGAAGAGTAGAAGAAAGGGCAATAAAGATCCTGCGGAATGTACCTAAAAGATTGGTGGCGAATCTTCGCCATCAGTCTGAGGTAAACTCAGATACCCTGCTGAACAGTGCTGTTAAATGCCTTAACATTTTATCAAGATCAAGCAGTGTTTCTAACAAAATACTCTTGGAAGCATGGGCAATTTATGGTAGACTACAGCGGTTGTCAGGGAAGGTTGCTACAAAATTTATGGATAATGACCATAACAAACCATTAAGGGTTGAGTCTGCATCCATTAGACCTAACATACAGGGTCAGAACTGGGATCAGTTCTATAATGCAGGTGGTAAACCTTTTGATCAATACTACCGTCATGGTGGAAACTGGAGATACGGAACTAGAATATGGAAATCACAAACGATGACCTCAAAAAATACGAAAGCCTAACTGCTGTCGAGCGCAAGATAAGACCATCAAATGATTTTACTCAGGAAACTCTTGACTTTTTTAATCTCGATGAAGCAATGTCGGGAACCAAACTACCGCTGTCCCAGTTTGATGACAAGTTTAGACTGCGCGATGAAGAGGTTACAGTATTAGCAGGGATTAATGGGGCGGGTAAATCTTTATTCGCCAGTCAGATACTCTTGTCTGCTATGGATCAGGGAAAGAAATGTCTGTCAATCTCACTGGAAATGTCACCCAAGTCGCAACTGGCTAGAATGTGGCGTCAGGCATCACTCCAGAACAAACCCGATATAGATGCGGGTCTTGAGTTTACCAAATGGGCAAAGGATAAGTTATGGTTTTATGATCAGCATGGGACTATCACGCCTAAAGCATTGCTGTCAGTTATGCGGTATGCAAAAGACAATCTTGATATTGATATAGTCTTGATTGATTCGCTGATGACAATGAGCCTGAACAGTGATGATTGGAATGGTCAGAAGCAAGTCGTGCAGTCTATCGCCAATACAGCCAGACACTTGGGGATCCATATCATCTTGGTTGCTCACGCTCGCAAGGGCGGTAGCGTCAAGGATAGGCTAGACAAATGGAGTGTAGCGGGTAGTGCCGACATAACCAACAGGGCAGACAATGTAATCATCTTGGGTAGACTGTATGATGACCCTCATGCGGATGCTTACATGAGCCTATGTAAAGCAAGACACTTTGATGGAGCGGAACTAGACTTAGATCTAAAACTTGACATGGCGTCACTGAATTATTACAATCAGGGATTACATCCCAAAGGTATACTACCAACCCCCTCAAAGGGTGGCCC
>ENA-UZWR01002808-UZWR01002808.1-metagenome-genome-assembly--contig:-Day-1-25m-contig-2808_pt1 | contig 14917 bp, 7 predicted proteins | sample MGYA00260337_ERZ794897 | MGnify/ENA metagenome assembly ERZ794897 | reverse complement strand
GTCTTCTTTCCGCCTGATTTTGTGCTGAATCCATATTCTTTGTGAATTGCCACAGGCCATCATGTGGCCTCTCTCGACTCACCCATGGATTAATTCTTCCAGCAAGAACTTGGGGGGTAACTAGTACGTTTTCTTTTACCGCCATTGAGGCATCCGTTTTACCGGCATTGAAAAGTCCAGCAACTACAACGACCTTTGATTGAAGCCCTTTAACACCGTGAATTGTCATTATTTGGACTGCCCCGCCAGAAGGTACTGATACGGCCTTAGGGCCTTTTTTCTTGAGTTCGGCCAATTGCTTCATTCGCCTGTAAATTGCACTACAATCATGTCCTAATTCGTTGCCAATTTTATTTGCCAAAGCATACCATGCTTCTCCGTTTTGCCTGTCTGCATCTCCTGGATAGGCAGTTAGTAAATCTGAATGATCCAATACTGCATCAAACACATCATAAACTGCTCCAGCATCTACTAATTTAGACATATGTTCAAGAAGATTCTTGACCGATTCGGTGGGTGAATTTTCAATCAATTTACTCCAACATTCTCCTTTCCAATCTTTTGGTAGGGCTTTTGCTATTTGTTTATCTGTCAATCCCATTATCGGTGAACGGCAAATGGCTAATGCTGCGTGTTTGGATCTCGAATTACTCATCAATTCTAATACAGCCATCAAGGCAATACAAACTGGACGAGATAGCAATGCGCCTTGTTTATCGGCAAGTACTGGGATTCCTTTTGCTTGTAATTTGTCAATTAAATCTGGTAAATGGGTTCTGGCATGTAATAATATTATGACATCGTCTGGTGAAATTACATCGCCTATTTCTTTGATTTCGACCATTTTGTTTGTTGCTCCATCCAAAATCTTTGTTGGTGCTTTATTGAACAATGCATGTAATCTCGAAGCTATCATTTCATGTTCTAATTCAGATGTTTTGGCCTTAGGGTTATTGAATGCGATTAGGGGCTTTAGCATATCATTTTCTGGAGTTCCTGCCTCTAGTTGTAGAGGTAATATCCATTCTAAGGTTCCTTCAGAATCATCATCTCTCGCTGGATTAAGGTCCTGAGATTCGGCATGCCAATCTCCAGGTAATGCTTGATGTCGTTTGTCGAAAACATCTCTGAAAACTCCATTCAAAGTATGTACTAGATTGTGTAGAGTTCTATAATTTGAAGTCAAATCAATATGGCCTTCTTGACGTTGTAATTCCCGCTTCGGTGGGATGATGGGAGTGGATTCGTCATCTTCTATTCCTGCTGGAATATGTGTCCACGGCTCTGAATGCGCCGCACCTTTGTACAATGCGCTGATGAATGAGTGCCCGCCGCCTGTTGGCCGCGGGTCTCGTCCATATCCAAGTTTACGATACGGTGTAAATTTTGGATCGGAGAATTCAATTTGGTTATTTTTTCTTATTTCTTCAACTGCTCGTAGCATCACAGTTACTTCTGCCTGACGGAATCGATAGATGCTTTGCTTCATATCACCGACTATGCAAATCGTTGGGTCCCATTCACCCAGTGGCGGGCTTGGTTCATCCGACCTTCTATCTCGTGGCCCCCAAAGGCGTGCGAGTAATCTAAAATGAGATGGGTTAGTATCTTGATATTCATCGATGATGAATGCTCTATATTTTCTTCTAAGCGATTGTAATACTTTGAATCTACGACCTAAATCATCAAGACAGTTATCATTGCCTTGTGCAAGTGTAAGGGCTTGAGAGATGTGATAGTCTGTCCACGGCTCATCGCCTAAACTATCCAAGGCCTCTACAACTGCAGATGGGTAGTCCATACGGCAAATTTCCGGACAGCGAGATAGTAACAAATCCCCTACCAAAACTTGTATATCGTCGTAATCATGTACCCCTTCCTGTGCCTTTCTCAGAGTCATTATTGCTTTGCAGCCTTTATGCACAGTTAACAAATCAGCGAGAACTCTACTTTGTAATTCACTAGAGATTCTTAAAATTCCTTTTGGCGCTTTTTCTGGTGGATTTAAGGTTAGGGGTGAAATCCTATACTCACAATCAGCAGGCATCCATTTGATGTTTGTATATGGCTCCAGTGTGAAAGAACTACGACCTAGCATTCTAATCAGACGGCCGTCTTGTCCATCCAAAAGTAATTTCATTTTTTCAATGAGTTCTTTGGATTCTGCTGCAATACCTTCACGAACCGTTTCGGTTAATTTCAATGACCCAGGTAATTTTTTGACGGCCGAATCCGATAATAGACCATTTGGCCATTCTTTTCCACCAGGGATTCCTCCAGATTTAGTGAAAAATGTGACATCTTCTTTCTCGTGTAAAGGTTTCCATGATGCTGCTGCGATTGCCACTAACCAAACCCACTGTATTTGTTGTGCAGCGTCGGTAGGCAGGGGATTACTAGCCAATTGCTGAAGATGGCGGAAACGTGTAAGATTAGTTTCTTGCTTTTCCTCGGCTTTTTCTAAGTAAGAAGAATCGTATTGGAGGAATAACTCGGTCCACTCTTTCAAATGGCCTTGTAGTTTTGTAGCAAAGGCAAATGCTTCATCTTGCACGGGTTCTGCTATCATTTGCAATAATGCCTCACTTGGTGGGGCGCTAACTCCGTCCCAAGCGAGTCCCATTTCCTCACAACGACTCAATAGTGAGCGTCTTGATTCTTCAACGAATAATGACTTCCAAAGTAGCCCTTTGAATACTACTTCCGCCTTTTGTTGGCCTCCGAGCAATACTGCGAGGCGATTTCTCGCAGCAATGAATTCTGATTCACCTACGGTTATTCCAGCCTCTCTTGCATCATATTCTGAACGGATTCGCCATGCGGTATGCAACGATTCTTGTTGTAGTAAAGGTGTTCTTTCCTCGGCAATTTGTTCACGACTTGGGTGTATTGCGACCATGTCCAAATGTGGCGAAACTATTCCTGAAAGGAAAGCGTCAATCGTAGAAATCGGTGCATCATCTAAGGCTGCAACCAATTTCTCTACATCAGCGATAGATTTGATACGAGAATCATAAATCAAATCATCGCGAGTTGGATCCTTCGGCAAAGGCCTAAGAATTGAAACGCTCTTGCGAATTCTGGCTTTCAACTCTGCTGCCGCTTTCTTGGTGAAAGTAATTGCAACCACTTCGCTTGGGATAAGTCCTCTCCATTCCTTGAAATTTTCACGTTCTTTTGCTGGCGCTCGCAGTGAACCTTGTCCTTGTAAAGGCTCTCTAGGGCCATTAGGCAAACATAGAGTGGCGCGTTGTTCTGCGGTGATTAAATGTTGAACATACCTTTCAGCCATCACTGTAGTTTTACCTGTTCCTGCACCGGCATCGAGAGCGATGTGTTTATCCAAATCTAAACCTAACATTTGGCTGTAATTAAAAGGTGGTTTAGCCATCAATCATCACCTCCAACGACTGCTGCAACTGGGCATGAATTCTTGACCAAACAATACTTACAAGTGTTCTTTGAAGGAGTTGGATTAACCATTCCCTTTTCTGCACATGTTACCGCTCTTGTTGAAGTGCGGATTCTTTCACTGATCCACGCTCTAAAGGCATTCGATTTTGGAGGTGCGGCTTCTTCTAAATTACGATAGTGAATTTGACAACTCTCAAATTGTTCTCCAATTGATAAATCCTTTAGATATTTTTTCAAATCACTATCGATATCAACATAGTGAACCGTATCTTCGCCAACTTCACTTACACCTACGCCAACTACTCTATCTCCCGGATTGATAAGTTCCCAAGCCCTGGCATAGACACCAAGTTGTACTTCATCAAAAATTGCCCTTCTATGGCGGTTTCCTTCTTCGCCTTCTTTGGGACCTTTGATGGTCTTCAAATCTCGAATAATTATCCATCTCTTGGCCGAACCACAGGGCTCTTTGCCTAATGTAAGAGGTTTCATATCCTCTGTTTTATCACTTAAGACACCGTCCTTTATTGCCAATTCCCGAATATCTTTCGGTAGTATTACTTCATCGACCCTATCAATTCTACCCTTACCCGAAAATTTGAAAGGTTTTTTCTTTCCAGATTCATCAGTTGCATCAATAGTCACAGAATCACTGCCTTTGGCCTTGCAAAACCATTCACAGGCAATAGGGGCAACATCCTTTAGGTCCAAATCAGCATCTATTAATCGGCCAAGTCTACCACTTGCAGAAGGTGTATTTGTGCCATCCAAGTATTCTTGCCATTGTTCAGTTGAAATTCCAAGCAAATCCCTGGTTCGGTGAACTGCAACCGCGTCTTTTCTTGCTAACCATGGTACTTTTTCTTTCAAATATTCAAGTACTACTTTCCAAGCTTTATCGGTTGTTCCAACCGGTCCTTTTTCCAGTGATACGCCTTTGGACAATGCTGGGCCACCGCTTTTTACACCATGTCCTTCCAATATCGCACCTTCGCAATCGTGAATGATAGTTCCCCCGGTTCTATCGTCAAGGTCTTCGCTTTGTGTTTCTTCTATACCAGCGCCCAAATGAGATTTCATCCACGCTTCCCGTGGGCATTTTAGCCATGCTTGGAGGCGGCTAGCAGACCACATATCAACCTCTATTTTTATTGTTTCAGAACCAATATAATTGTTGATTTTATTGTTGTTGAAGGTTGCAGGAGGCAGGGGTCTAGGGTCGATCGCAGGAGTCTTGCTATTACCCGTTTTGATTCCAAGTGTTGGCCAATCTTTCTCCGCCCTACCACCCCTGTAACTTGCAGTGATGACCCAAGAACCCTTGTGGGTTTTCTCAGACTTAAAATGAGCTTTTATCTTGGTTTGAGAGCTAAATGTTTCTTTACAGGTGGGGCAAATATACACTTTAGCACCCTCTGCTTGCCCTTTACTTGGTTGTAGTAGTATTGTATCATGACTTAACATTTCTTTTCTTTGCTCCCACGCCATGGTTTCATCAGTTTCTAAGTTAGAAAAATTAGGCTGTCTTGCAAATCTATCGGCTTGCAATTTTTGTTCATGGGCTACCGCTATTGTCCCAATGTGGGCAGGGGCGCCTTCTTCATTCCATCCTCCGGCAATGGCCAAACCAAGGCGTTGTTTTCTATCTCTGCCCCTATTGCCTGAACGTTGTCCTCGTGCAGTTCCCGATTCCATCACCATGGAAAATGGGCGAGGAGTTAACCATTCACCACTTTGACGGCCAACTAAATGCCACGCCCTATTAGGATACTTTTCTAAATATTCTGTGTCTGGAATGAATGGTGGAATTTTAGAATGCTCGGTAATTTTTCCTTCTAATCTCAAATCACCAAGCCATTCAGCCAATGGTGCACTCGGCCCGCAACCTTCATCCGCAGTTGTATCAAAAATTACTACTGTTTTTGCTGCATTTAGCAAATGACGGAGATGATGACGCCCTCTACGAATTGGTAAATCGGTGGTGTGAAGTCCTAATTTTATTCTCGCCTCAGAATCAATCCATGGAACTTTAGGTGCTTTCATAGACCAAGCGTTAACATCACATCCTGCTAGAATTATCAAATCTGCTTGTAATCCATGTGCATCCTCTGGAGTGGCTAATGTCAAATTTTGATTGGTCGTGCGCGAAGTCTCTAATTTCGATTTACTGGCTATCAATTCCAATAATTCTGTAAACTCAATACCGCTAGAAGCGATCTTAAAACCACAATTATGCATTTGTTGAACCAAATTATTGAAAGATTCGTTTAGAATTTGCAATGCTTGGATGGAGCGATCTTGATTTGCATTTCTTTGCATCAATTCATCCCATTTTATTTTTGATAGAATATGATTGAACCATTGCGCTCCGCTTGTCAGAGGTTCTGGTAGAGGCAATATCTTCCCACTGGAACACCCAGTCACATCTTCACTCAACAATGCTTTATCGCCGTCCAGTAAAAGTGGTGCCCAGATTCGAGATAATGATGCGATCCACCACTGGGTTTGTTCCAACTCTTTCTTTGTCCTTTCTTTATCCAATTCACCCAATTGGGGCTCGGCTTGTTCTAGTATTTTCATCCATCTTTTTAGCGCACCTTGGCCGCCTAAGACGTGAAATGACTGCGCCATTTTCTCCAAAATCTTAGGATTTGGTTTTGGCTTCCAATCCTTCTCTGTTGGATGTTTGCCGCTTGGCACGGAACCCATCCAAAGTGGTAAAGAATGGGCTGAATGCAAGTTCAGTAATTCTGCTAAACTCCATGCATTTTGGCCGCTACTCATTCTAGCCAATCGTAATATTGCTGCGATAGCTGGTTGGGAATCCAACTCGTCAGCAGTCAGTGGCAAATCATATCCCAATTCTTTCAGTCTCTTTGACCAAACTTGTTCCCTTGATGATTTGGCGCCATCGATCAATAGAATTGTGCCCAAAGGGTTTTCGCAGTTTGCTTGATAATTTGAAATGACTTCAATTGCAGCGTTAATTGAATGTTCATTTCTATCTAAAGTTACTATGTGATGAGATGTCTCCTTTTTCACACCAATTGAGGAGAGCCAATGGTCTGGAGAATCTATTTTCCATACCTTGTGTGTCGGTAACCACTCTGGAAGTTCTGATTGAGTGATGAAATGTGTATCTTGAATGTATGAGCCATGATGGCCTATGCGGAAATTACCGGCATTGCATAATTGATGAACCGGTCTAAATTTTGCAATTACAGTTAACAAATCAATTTCAATCTCTGTGAAGTCCGGCGCCATATCCAAAATTACTATCCCGCTTATTTCTTTTAGTGAAAATGGAATCTCATCTTCATCTATGGAGTTGAGTACCCCAACCAATCTTCTTTTGATTAAGTCTGGGTGCGAACCTCCTAATTTCTCTTCGAGACGTTGCAGTATGCCGACTAAGTCTTGTGCACCAGGGTCATCTTGCCAAGCCTTGGGGTCTCTCACTTCAGATAATACTCGATGCAATTGTAGTAATCTCTCAGTTTTGAAAGTAGTCCATGCGCCGTATTCGCCGCTATACATTAGGGGGAATTGATTATTCTTTGCCGCTTTGACACATTCTTCATGGATTAGGGAAAAGAGAGTAGCATCGTTTTCAAGTATTCCTGGCAAGCGAAGATCCAAATGTAGAGATGCCAACAAACGTTGAATTGTTACATGGCGAGTTGTATCTGCAGGAACCCCATTCATCGATAATTGCCGTAACAAGCTTGACCGCGAATTATCATTCGAGTGGATAATTAGAATATCTTTACCGGACTCGGTTTGTATACCATCTTCTAGCCATTGTGGGACTGCCAGACCATGAGGTATTGCCTCTTTGGTGATTGTTACCTGTGTATGGTCCGACATTGAAACTACCCCTAGACTATGTGAACTAAAGTCAACCGTTATTGAAGGCTTGCATTATTACCCACTTATCATCTCGATTTTGCGCCGATGGGATAGCAATTTTTCGCCAGATAATGTTTTCTAAAATTTAAATTTCTTTAATGTCATGAAGATCAAATAGAATCTTATATAAACCAACATAGTAAGAGAAGAAGAACAAGATTCTACGTTTCAAAAACTGCCTATAGACACAGTTTGAACAGATGACTTGCGTTCATGTTTCCATACTTTATATAGGGTCGATAGAATATTATTAATGTGAACAAGAATAAATCATGTTCGGCCATTATACGACATCTCAGACGAAGGTTTTAAAAAGGATGGAGTGTATGGATTAACGTTGTGCGCCGGAATTGGAGCCAAAAGGCCTACTTTTAGGACTCCCTAATTTCCGCTCAACAACAAAAAGGATCGTGCCACTCCTTATCAAGAATGCACCATAAACTGGAGGAATGAAATATGAATGATAAAACAAACAAACAAGAAAACAAGAACGAAACGTGTGACGACTGTGGTGGCGACAATTTTACCCCCGACTATGTACGTGCAGAAAAGGTATGTGATGATTGTGGATTGGTAGCAGTGTTCCAAGTCTACACTGACAAGGATGATAGCAGGAATTATGGCGAAGGTGCAACTGCTGGAAGAGTCAATACATTTGGTAAGACTGACAAAGGCACTGCTCTTGGCAGCAAACCACTCTCTAAACAGGAAATCCGTAACCTATCTCCCTCCGCTAGAAAGGCTTTCTATCGCTTGAGGTTGATGGAACGTGGCACTGTACGTGACAGCCATCCATTCTATGGCAAAGTAATGAACCAGATGAAAAGCCTTTATGGCTCTCATTCCGCTATTCGCTTAGAGCACTTAGCTCGTATGGCTTGCACTCCTTTGACTCCTGAGGAATCTAAAATTCGTGATGCTTTGAAAAGTTGCGACCAAAAGAGGTTGGCTATGCCTAAGCAGTCAATCTGCCGTCAAAAGGTTGGTTTGAAGGGCGACTCTGAGGAAAACAACGCTAGAATTATCGCCATTGCTTTGGCTGAACTCGGTGGAGATTTACAAATCACTTCAAAGATTGACCGTCGCTTCGACCTTCCTCGTTTTGGATTTACTGATAAGCAGATCTCATCTGCTAAGACAATAATTCTAAATCACTACAAGGCTCGTGTTAGTTTCCTAGGCGTGGCTCCACCTCGTAGAATCGCTCCTAGTGAATTACGCGAGGATGATGTTGACCAAGTGACTTCACATCTTGAAGATAATCTTTCATCTGCACTAAGTGATGCTGATTTAGATGCTGTTCATAGAAATGCTGCCTACAGACTAGACCTCTTGTGTGAACCTGGCAATGGAGTGCAGGCTCCACTAACCGTTAACACCAACATTCGTATGGTTGTTGCTTGTGTCTATTATGCCGCATTGCAATCTCTTGACCTTGCTGATGGTTTGTTGAACCGTGTTGCTACAACCTGCCGCCTTACCGGGAGTGGTGTTTCATCACGCTTAGAACAATTCCGTGATGAGGACGCTTCTGGTAAGTTATTCGTTGATGGTGCCTTTGAGGATTTCGTGCAATTGTAAAGCGTGTAATGTTGACAGCAATCAAAACACTTGATATTGAATCACTAGATAGCCTTGATTAATGCGCTTCTTATCTTGCCTTGTCTCGTTAATGTTGCTTTCGATGATTATTCCGATCAATGCCGACGCCGCACCGGCTGAAACATTGTCAATTGGATCTGTATTCGGAGGACAGTGGACTGAAGCGAACAATAGTTCTGTTCAGACAAGCCAGTTAGCCGACCTTCCTGCAATCGTTGAAGATTATACAGCTACATGGTGCACTAAATGTGTTGATGTTGAACATGCACTTGATGATGTAGAGCAACAGATATCGATTCAGCAATATAATTTCCATCGCTCTATTGGCGAAACTCAGGACCCTTTTGGCACTGATGTTTTGGACCTTCGCTGGGAATCAAGATATGGCCAGAGAGTTCCCCCTACCGTTATTTTTAATGGTAGCCAAAAGCAGGTAGGGAGTATATCTAATGGAGATACTTTGCAAGATGATTTCACTGCATTGGCACAAATCGACTTAGGTCTTGGAGTGGGCAATTCTAGTTTCAGTTGGACTGCTGCTGGGCAAAACAGTGGTTCTGTTTCATGGAATATTTCAATCGATAGTTCTCAATTCGGCGATGGTGTTATTTCGGTAAATTTGTGGATTGTTGAAGCATCTGCTCATTTCAAAGACGGGACCAATGGCTTAGAGGACTATCCATTTATCGTACGTGAGATTCAATCTTTGGGCAATTCAACAAGCGGTACAAAACAGATTTCTCTGCCAGATGCATTTGATGGAGATGACCTCACTGTCCATTTGATGTATCAAGTAATAAATCCAATCGTTGTTGAAGATATAGTCGTACAGGAGCCTGGGGGTAAAAAAGGATTACCGTCTATATCACTGATTACCACTCTTGCGATTGTTGTCGCCGCTGTACAATTAAGAGAATCGCGGTCTATCAAGGAATGATATCACCGTGGAGGAGAATCTCTTCTTCATCGCGTAGATCTTCTTCTAATTCCCATGTGAATTCAGGTACCTCTTGTGGTGCCTCTGCTGCCTCAGCATAATGCCACCACCAAGGTGGAGCGCCTCTCGCCCCGTTTCTTTGCTGCAATGCCTCAATTATTCGAGTCATCGAACGGCGGTTGTTAGGTAGAGGATGGTCTCTGCGAACCAATACTATCTGCCCATTGTAAACTCCATCTTCAATATAGCCTAATAATTCTGCAAATCTTAAAACTGTACGTCTCTCAGAATTATTCCTCATCGTCACTCTTAGATTGCAATGTTCAAAGGATACTGCCTGCCTGTATTGTTCTCCAATCCTAATTGTTGAACCAAGTGGTTGAAGTTGCAATGCTTGCCAAATACGCGGCATTAATTCACACCATCGGCGCTCTCCGTTTCTAATATCGCCGATGATATCATTTCGATTGCCGATGCCGTTATTTCGCAAGTAAATCCAATCGTTGCCATAATGTTGATTCATCCGATAAGTGGTTTCTGATAAATCATTAATCGGCTTAAATGATACTTGTTGACGCCATTCTTCAACGAATTTTTCAATCGGTGGTGGGTTGCCCTGGGCAACTTCTCTAAGTGTTGCATCGATGTATTTTGTATTGCGCGGCCTTCTTTCTTGACGAATATCGCCGCCAAAAAAGTCGAAGTTCTGAACTAAACCTTGACGGGCACCGTAGTTTCGATTTAACAAATTTTGCAACGGCTCCCTTCCTTGACCTGTGTGGGAGTTTTCATCAAAGTCATACCACGTGATAGCGCGTGCCCCACTTGGATACTGAAGGCGCAATTGCTCAAGTGCTTTAGCATCAATAAATGGTTTTTCGATAGGGCTTAGCCTATTATTAAAACCAAATGGTGGATTGGAAATTATTTCTAACTTCACGCTTTCAACTCTCTCAGCCAATGTTACATCGTCCACTAATGAAAGTACTACCGAAGCAATGGTATCGCCCAGTGGTACTTCGGCGTGGAACCGTCCATGGTGGATACACAATGGGTTGGGCGAGTGGGGATCTAAACACCTGATTGCGCTGATGAGAAATGGTGCCCCGTGCACCCCTTTTCCAACTCTTACTTCGTAAAAATGGCCAAGACGGCCGATGACCAGTATCCTACCAGATTGGACAAATACATTTTTTGAATTGGCCGTGATTATCTGGTTTAGAAAACTAATTGAGCGACGTATTGGGGCTGAAATATCTAATTTATCATCATGGCTAGCGGTCCAATTGCTTTGCATAGCCATTAAGTTTAATCCGATTTGCGATTCGAGCGGAGATAATACTGCAGATATCAGATATGCCCAAATTACTGGGTCTTCTGGTATATTTGTTAGGCGTGAATTTCCTGCTTTTGTTCTAGCCCTAAACTGCCATTTGTTTCTTGTAAGTTTTAACGGCCAATCCTTGAGTGCCATAGGCCGGTCTGTCGGCCTATGACTTAGCCATCTTGAAATCCAAGGAGAAGTTATCAAATCTAGAGAACCTTTTGGATGGTGGTCAAAACCCTCAGCCACTACTCTTTTGAAAGTGGAGGGTTCTGAAACATGAACTCGTAAACGCACATCTCTTGCCCAAGCACTCAATGGGTGATTGCCGTTTGAATTTGCCTCCTTAAGATGATCTTCAGCTTCTATTTGTAACCAAGTTAGCATCGCTATCAGCGGTCTCTTTTTACAGTTATTTGGTTGCCGCCGCCCGTCGCGTAATTCTCTTCTCCGCAACATTCTATGCCTCCTATAATCATTAAAAATACGCCCATAATGCTCTTGTTCTCGGGAAGTGATTGCATCGTGGACCAAGGACCCCATGGTCGAAACCAACTTAGAAATATTCCACCCCATCCTCTTTTTCTTGTCGCTGATTAGGGTCAGTATTGAGATCATTGGAACTGGTGCAGGAAGTTTTCTTCCATCGAGTACAGCTGTATCTTGTAAAAATGAAAGAAGTTTTCCATCGTGTAATTCGAAGCCAATTTGCAGTAATCTCCGTTCCTCGTGCTGTAAGCGATGACCTTCTTTTATCAAATGAATGATTCCCAGAAGCCGTTCAATTGAACAGGGCAATGTGCGAATTGGATCCTCATTATCCCTTAATCGGGCCCATGTAACATCTGCAGTTCCGTCTACATTGCCCTTTAATTTCGCCCAACGTTGACGGGAGGTTCCACCCCTCCCTCCGAACAATTCAATCCCTTCTTCGTGCTCCCTTGGAGATAAAAGTACATTCCAATCTGTACCCAGTGAACTGCCGACAATCGACTGGCATAAAGGGCAGAGAATTTCAGAGCCAGCATTGTTTTTACAAGCATCACAATTTTGCTCGTCCTTAGAACTCATAGTAACATATCAAACCTAGAGTATTTGAAGTTCGCAAACAAAGCATTGTTCGGCAATAATAAAAAAATTCTAAATTAATTGTGAAAATGCTTTGATTATTCTCTGTTCATCCTCATCATCAATGTGTAAATGGCAAACAATTCTGACGCTATTTGGACCTAGGTCAAAGAGATCAATTCCTTGCTCTTGTAACTCTTCCACCACTTTGGATGCGGGTTTTTCACAGGTAACATATACCATATTTGTTTGAACGGTTTCCAAATCCACTGAGAATGTATCAATGGAATCAATGGCTGCTGCAATACGTTTTGCTCGAAGATGGTCTTGTTCCATCCTCTGTATGTTATTGTCTAGAGTGAAAAGACAGGCTTGTGCTAATATTCCCGCCTGTCTCCAACCTCCACCAAACATCTTCCTCCAGCGATGAGCCCGAGCGATGAATTCTGTGCTACCAACCAGGACTGAACCTACAGGAGCACCCATTCCTTTTGAGAAACAAATTGAAACCGAATCATAATCTCTAGTCATTCGTTTAGCATCTATTCCTGTTTTGATTATCGCATTGAATATTCTTGCACCATCAATGTGTGTTTTGCATCCGTTTTTATTGGCAACCGCAGCAATTTCATCTAATGTCTGTTGAGGATAACAAGTCCCTCCACCTAAGTTTGAGGTATTCTCTACACAGACCAATGAACCGTTTGGATAATGTCCTTGGCTACCTTCTGATTTTCTTATTGCTAATGCAACACTATCAGGACTCATAATCCCGTTTACTCCATTGACCAAGGCGATACTGACTCCACATAATGCTGCATATCCACCACCTTCATATTTGTAGATATGAGCGGTTTTATCGCATATAATCTCGTCACCAGGAACGGTATGTGCCCGAATGGCAATTGCGTTAGACATCGTCCCTGAAGCTACGAAAAGGGCCGCTTCTTTACCGAATAATTTAGCCACTCTATTTTGTAATTCAATGACTGTTAAATCATCGCCCAGAACGTCATCTCCAACACTCGCACTCTCCATTATGGCTCGCATTTGAGCGGTTGGCTGAGTTACTGTGTCCGAGCGAACATCTACTCGGTCACTCGGATGGTCGCGCATGCACTCGCCAGTTCGGCAACACACATCAAACCGGTGGTTTTGCGTAATCTTTTGCAAGGTCATGGGCAAGGATTGAAATATACTCGCGGTAATTTAGAATTATGTGTGATTTATTTGGTATGAGTTGTAACGATGAAGATAGGGCTACGAGAAGTTTACCAATATTCTCAGAATATGCCAGAAGCAATCCTGATGGTTGGGGTATTGGATGGTTTGAAGGAAATAATGCAATTGTACGTCGTGCTGCATGTAGAGCAGACTGGGATGAGACTTTCTTTGACAGCATAGATGAAGCCCGTAGTCGCAACCTAATCGCTCATATTCGCTATGCTACCCAGGGCGAGCCGAATGATTGTAATTGCCACCCATTCACTCGCCACCACAACGGAAGAGACTGGATGTTAGCCCATAACGGATGGGTTACTGGTGCTGGAGGCCATCCGATGGCGGAAGGAGATACTGATTCCGAGTCAATTTTTCATGAAATAATGGACAAGGTAAGTGAATATCAAGACTCTGGAACCTTTAGAGGAAAATATATTGCATTGAAAAAGGCGATTGAAAATGTGTTTACTTTACATCATGGTACTATCAACTTGAATTTGTTGATCAGTGATGGAAATATGATGTATGCTTTCAACCACTACAGCAATAAACCAATGTATATGCTTAGACGTTCAAAAGCATATGGTGATGCAATACTAATTTCTACTAAGGAATTAACTGACGAGAATTGGGAAGTTATTCCCAGAGATAGGTTACTGGCCATCAATAATGGTGAAATTGAGATGTTGTCCAGTCCATTCTTTGATGAAGAATTGGACAAATGAAATTAAAGAAGTTTGAGAGTACCTGTTATTTTCTCAACCAACTCATCTTGACATGGTCCAATGGCTAATACGGTCAAAGAACCTGATGGAATTTGAGTATGACCGGCATCGTGAACCTTTGAAGTCAACAACCCCTCATCGATGGCTAATTTTTCTAGTGCCAGTAAATGGTCTGCATCATCACCTTTTAGACAGACCTTTTTTTGTCCAGAAGATAACCATGCATCAAGAACTAAGGGGGATTTTTGTCCTGCGTTTAGAGTTGCTTGAACTGAAGCGTGGCCTGCTTGTGCAGCGATTTTACCTTTACCCATCTTCAGGCCATTATTGACGATAAGAATCATTTTGACTGGCCCCGAGGGCGAATGTCCGTGATGTGAGGGGGCAGTCATCTTGTGAATAATTGAGCGTAGTCCCACTTCATCCCCTCAAGCCGAGGTAGGGCTCAACCCTCAATAAGGCTTCAACTGTGAAGTGAGTGCATCGATTGACCTTCTTGGTGCTGGCCCAATGCCGAGAACTGTTATCGTTCCAGGTTCCACTTCTGTATGGCCAGCATCTTTGACGATGTGTGTTACCAAACCTGCTGCTTGTGCCTGTCCGGCTAATTGCTGCAGATTTTGCAGGTCGTCAACTTTGAGACATATCTTTCTGGCTCCGCCGTTTAGCCATCTCTCCATTAATCTGTAATTGGTCTTGCGTGAGGCCATGGTGCCC
>ENA-UZWR01006329-UZWR01006329.1-metagenome-genome-assembly--contig:-Day-1-25m-contig-6329_pt1 | contig 15039 bp, 8 predicted proteins | sample MGYA00260337_ERZ794897 | MGnify/ENA metagenome assembly ERZ794897 | reverse complement strand
GCAGCTAGAACAATGGATGTTGATGACGCTGAAGCAATACTTCGTGTTGAGCTAGGGTCTAAGGTTTCAAGTATGACAACTAAAGAATTAAAAAGAGATTTAATGTTGTTTGCTAAAAAGAAACCAGATTTATTTATGGAACTAGCAAATGATGATAATGTACAATTAAGAAACATAGCTATAAAAGCTTCTGAAATGGGTATTATCAAATTGTCACAAGACCAAAGAACATTTACCTGGGGATCAAACGGTAGAAAATTAATGACCGTACCTTTTGATGAAAATCCTTACTCTGCAATGGCTGCTTACTTTAAAACCGATGAAGGTGTAGAAGTTTATAGGTCAGTAGAGAAAAACTTAGAATAACATGTAATATTAATATTAGCTGGTCACTTTCCGTGGCTGGCTGGTATTATAATAAAAAAATAAATAATGGCTATAAATGTAGATAGTGTATACAAAACTGTTTTACTAATACTTAATCAAGAGCAACGCGGGTATATAACCCCTGATGAGTTTAACAAAACATCTACTCAGGTTCAATTAGATATATTTGAAAGATACTTTGAAGACTTAAACCAACAATTAAGGGTACCTCAAGCTGATTTTGACTATAGTAATAGACAGATTGATATAGATGATAACATATCCACATTTAAATGTATAGGCGATTGTGCTTTTAGTAATGGTAAATTTAGCCTACCAACCACAGATGATACAACAGGAAATACAGTTGTATATAATGATTACCCTACTTCAAATGAATTTTCTTTTTATAGATTAGGCACTATTACTTACCAAAAACCAGGTGCCAGTTACCCAAACGAAATAGAAAGGTTACAAAGAATCGATTACTACAATATAAATAAATCAAAATTAACAGTACCCTCAAAGAATTACCCTGTTTACTTATACGAAAGTAATTCACTTTTTATAAGTCCTTCAAGCGTAACCAATGGGGTTAAAGCGTCTTTCCTTAGAAAACCAAAAAATGTTGTTTGGAACTTTACATCAACAAATGGTTACTACGAATATGATGAAAGCAATTCTGTAGACTTTGAGCTAAACTTATCTGAGCAAACTAACGTTATAACCAGAGTGCTTTTATACGCTGGTGTAGTAATAAAAGACCCTACTATAATACAAGTAGCCTCTCAGCAAATTCAACAAGAAGAACAAAACGCAAAATCTTAATAATACATGGGCTTAATTACAGAAAATAATCAGCAATATTACGCAGGTGTACAAAAGTTTTTATCTGCAGCCGGGACTGGTCAAGCATTTACCACTACGTTTGATACAGATTTAGTATTTGGTAGCTATGACCCACTGCAACCAAACTACGCTTTAAACAATTTCAAATTATACACCGCAAACGCCGGTGTTTTAACATATACAGAATACACTTCTTCTTACACTATATTAGGTAATACAATAACAATTGATGGCAACTTAGCAGCTAACACAAGTGTAGTTGTTCAATTAAAAATACTAAGCGGGGGAGAATACGGAAACGAAGATGCTTACGGTAACACTGTTGAAGAAAACTACGGTAGTTATAGTTATATATCTTTAGAAGATGTAATAAACAATTTTCAAATAGCTTACGTTGGAGCGGGTAAATTAATACCTAGTTGTAATAGAACAGATCTTATATTTCACGCAAAACGTGGATTACAAGAGTTCAGCTATGATACATTAAAAAGTATTAAATCACAAGAGTTAAATATACCACCAGAATTAAGCGTTGTGATACCACAAGACTATGTAAATTACACAAAGGTATCTTGGATAGATCAGTTAGGTGTTAAAAGACCTATATATCCAGCAAACAACTTAACTACAAATCCATTTGAAAACCCTGTGCAAGATTCAAAAGGTGTGCCAACACAAGATAGTTTTGGTAACAATATTGAAGGTACATCGATAACGGAGGAAAGATGGAGAACGGCGAACGACACTTTGATAAATCAAGATAACCCAGAAGATTTATACAACCAAGGATATGACAGCTGGGGATGGGACGAGCAACTTCTAGGTCAAAACTATGGATTAGACCCTCAGTATGCTCAAGTAAACGGGTGGTTTACTATAAATAACAGAGAAGGTAAGATGTCTTTCTCAAGCAATTTAGCTGGTGCTTTGATAGTTTTAGAGTATATATCCGATGGATTAGCCTCTGATATGGAAACTAAAGTTCCTAAGTTAGCAGAAGAAGCTCTATATGCTCATATAAGCCACGCTATCATAGCTTCTAGGATAAACCAACCTGAATATATAGTTAGAAGATTAAAGCAAGAAAGAAGCGCTAAATTAAGAAACGCTAAAATAAGATTATCAAATATAAAACTTGATGAAATAGTTCAAGTAATGAGAGGTAAATCTAAATGGTTAAAACATTAAATTAAATGGCTGAAATTAAAAACTCGTTTTTAAAGGGCAAGATGAATCAAGATCTTGACTCTAGAATATTACCTAAAGGTGAATATAGGGAGGCCAATAATTTATCTTTAAGCAGATCAGAAGGATCGGATGTAGGTGCTTTAGAATCAATACTAGGAAATTTAAGGGTTGTAAACAGCGATAACACTTCTGCTAAGATAATAGGATATTTTGTAGACGACTCTAATGGTATTGTTTATTATTTTAGAACAGATCACCACCAAGTATCGGAAGCTCCAGCTAATAGTCTGCATCAAATATGTGCTTATAATTCAACTACTAACGCTAATGCAGTTTTAGTAGAAGGCTCTTGGCTTAACTTTTCTTCACTAAATCAAATAATAGGTGTTAACTTAATTGAAACACTTTTGTTTTTTACAGATAATAGGAATCAACCTAGAAAGATAAACATAGAAAAATCTTCATCATACTACACAAACGAAGATCAAATATCTGTAGCTAAATTTGCTCCAATATTTGCACCTGAGTATATTAATTTAAGAGCTAATTTATCTAATAATTATACTCCAGAATTTACCAACCTTCCCTCAACAATGACCAATGCATCTGATATTGAAACAGTTCCTGTTGGAGTGTTCGAGGTAAGTGATTCTAATATAAGTGTAACAAAATACGTAAACGGAGATCCTATAACCGAAGCTCAAACCCTAGCTAGCTGGAACGCAGCTACTACGGCTGGAGAAGGTTGTTTTGCTTACTACGATAGTTATATAGGTAACGAAGTTACTTATGGTATTCTTTATAACAAATATGCTGTAATAGACCCTAGAGGGCTAGCTCCAGTTGGTTTCTCTATACCTAGTGATGCTGATTGGGCTCAAATTATAAGCACGTCAGGCACAGATGCTGATTCGTATAAAAGTACTGACCTATGGAATACTGCTACGGGTACAAACGTAAATGGATTAAATATAAAGCCAGCAGGTATTAGAGAGGCTAGTGCCACTGATTTTTCAGGGCTTACAACAGAAACTAGATTTTGGACCAGTAGTGCTATAGCTTCAGGAGCTGCTTCTTATGTTGCTTTTGATGATACAAATGCAATACCAGCAACAACCACGGCTAATGTAAATCAAGGATATTCAGTTAGAGTAATAAAAGACAATAATTATAACGGGTGGAATGGCGACCCTGAATTAATAAAAGACAAGTTTGTAAAATTTAGCTACAGATTTAAATTTGATGATAATGAATATTCTGTTATCGCGCCCTTTAGTCAAGACGTATTTATACCAGAACAAAATGGTGAGTTTTTAAATGATGATGAAACTAATGCTTTTGTTTCTACTGTAGTAGAGTTTATGCAAAATTCCATAAACAACGCGGTATTAAATATAAAATTACCTTGTATAGACATAATAAATGAATACAAGATAAAAGGTATAGAAATAATATTTACAGAATCAGATAAGCAAGCATATCAAATACTAGAAAAAATAAAAGTTAACTCAGACTTTATATCTAGTTTGAATTACACTAATATATATCAATATAATTATCAATCAACTAAGCCAATAAATACTTTACCTGCTTTTGAAACTACAAGAGTTTATGATAAAGTTCCTGTTAGATCTTTAGCTCAAGAATCTGTAGGTAATAGAATAATATATTCTAATTACGCAGAAAGTTATAATGCTCCTGCTGGTTTAGATTACTATGTGAGTGTTGAAGATAAAAGTAATCAACAATTTATAGAATACCCTCAGCATTCGCTCAAGCAGAATAGAAACTACCAAGTAGGTGTTGTTCTTGCTGATAAGTATGGTAGACAAACCGATGTGGTACTTTCTAACTATGATGGCCTTTTAGATGTAAACGGAGATCCTCAACCTGGATCTAATGTTTATTCTGATTATAACACTCTTCAATTCACAGGAAACGTAGCTAGCTGGCCAGGAGATACACTAGCTGTTAATTTTCAACATCCTATAAGCGCGAATAATTACGCGGTACCTAATTACTATTCAGTAGACTTTGATGAAACTACTGGGGCTGAAAATCCTTTCTTTGAAAGCGATAGCTACCAATACTTTACATCTACAAATGTTACTGATTTTTTATCAGTTCTTAGCTATACCGACGCTACAGATGCTAACAATACGCTAAATGTTTTTGTAAACGAAGGTAATGGATGGATATTAAAAGAGTTAACTACAGACTATGCAGTTGTAGATACTACTGGTAAGATTCAAATAAATTTTGTAGCTAATATTCCAAGTGGTTTTAATGTAAAAATAGAAATATTATTTTCTTCAGAAAAACTATACAAATATAAAACTGGCTCATCAAACGCGTCAAGACCATTATTTGCTAACTTTGCGACAACATATCAAGATTATTTTGCAATTGGTAGAAAGCTATCGGGTCAATACATCGATTACACTGAAATAACTAGCGTAACACCTAACAACCCAGGAGGTGTTGCTACAGAATTATCTTTAACTACAAAAGAGGAAGTAGCTGTAAGACATTTATTTTCAAATACAACAGAAACAAGACCAGAGCCTACAATAACGCCAAACACAGTTAAAACGTTTGCAACTTATGATATAAATGTAAACGGCTTTTATACTTATAGGTTAGGCGTAAAACAGCAACAACAGGACTACTATAACGTATACTTACCTGGAATAGTGAATGGATATCCCTTATCAGGTTCTACTTTAGAGCAAGGTGAGACAGCTTTCATAACACTAGTTTCTGACAATATAAACAAAGTTCCTAGAAATCTACAAGAAGTAGGCCCTTTACAGAACCAGTTTACATCGGATGAAACAATGTTTCCTCGAGTAGTCAACATGCCTCCGGTTGGGGTAGCTCCTTATATTACAAAAACTGAACAATTTGATCCATCTAACTCACCTGATTCAGTTGACTTAGTTGGTACAGTACAAGATATTTTCCCAGGATTAACCACAACAACAGGAGCTGGTGATGTTAATGAATTCGCTGTTTATGATTTTGACACTAAGCCTTATATAGCTAAAATATCAACTCAAAAACCTGTAGGATTACCAGTTATAGAGTATTCAGGACCTGTAGATCCATATCCTGAAAATATGAGTTTAGCTGTTTACGAAACATCTCCATTTGTATCTCAATTGGAATTGTTCTATGAAACATCTTCAGCTCAGTTAATATCTGATTTAAATATAGAAATACAAAATGAAGGGGATGAAATAAATGGATCTACTTTTGATAACGTGGTTGTAGCTTTTAGCGAGAACGACGCAACAGGTACTATAATTACTGGGGACTTTTTTCCTACAATTGGATCACAAATAGTAACAGATGCTACATGTAGTATCGTGAGTGTTTATTCTGAAAATCCTAGCACTCAATCAATCGATACGAGTATAGATTACACTAGTAGATTCGCTATAGAATTAGGAACAACTACTGGTAGTGTGCATATAAAAACAGCAGCAGGGCCAAATGACCCCACCGGCTTCTATGCTGGAGGGCCTTCTGAAAACTTATACGACGTACAATATCGTGGTAATTTTCAAATAACATTAAGATGGTCTAGAGGCGGAGTTGATACTGAAGAAATAATAAACATACAGTTATTAAATGATGCACCTGTAATTTCAAATCCTCCTACAGTTCTTACAATAACAGAAAATTCTGATTCATCGTCTACTCAAATTATAGTAGATGGTATTATCTATAGTAGCGGCTTTGATTTTTACAATATACTAACGCCGAGAGGGGCAAACGGTAGTGCTGCGGATCCATTAACAAGTCCTGCAGACGCTAACTGGACTGTTTTTAATACAACAAGTTATGGATGGTCTTTAGAAGGTGCTAGATATACAAACACTCAAGGAGCTGAGACTTTTTATGGTGTATTCCCTGGAAGCTCAGGATCTACAAATCCTATAGCTAACATAGCTGAAATGACTAGTCAATATAACTTTGTCAACCCAGCAGACAGCAATAAGCCAGATAAACTAGGATTTAGATTAACAGGTGTAAAAAGTACAGCAGTTGCTAATGCAGGATCCTACGACTATTACATGAAACTAACAGATAACTTAGGTGATTCTACTTTCACAACAATAGGGTACACTGTTGGAGCGGCATCCTATTGGGGATGGATTGTAAATACACCCTATTCATCAGGTACTGGATGGAATGGAAACTCAAATACCAACTTAGATACTAGAGAACACACGTCTCCGACTGTACCTATTTGGCAAGGTCAAATACAAAACTGGAACTCAAGCGATGTTTGGATATGGATGCGTGCTTCAATACCAACAGTAGCTCTTCAAAATTCAAATTACCCAAATACTGTTTCAATATCAGGTTTTGGGTCAGACGCTTTACTTGGTACAGGTGCGGCTGGAGACATAACTACTGGATTTGGTGTATCAACAACAGCTACTTCTACTCATTCAAATAACTATGCCGTTCCTACTGTTAGCGGAGCATATGTTTTAGTAGCTAGGTTGAAAGGATTTAATCCGTCTAATGCTCAAAAAGCAGAAGGGGTATATCCTGGTCAAAAAAGTGGGCCAAATTCAAACGAATCTTATGACTGGCAAGAATGTGCTATAGTAAATGCTGAGTTTAAGGTAACTTCAAGTCTTAATGATCTTACTGGGGATAGCTATGCACTTGCTAACCTAGGATATACAACTAGTAGTACACCTCCTTCAACATTCTTTGATGTATTACCTTTTGAAGCAACAAATGTAACACCTCCTTTTTATCCAATAAATGGAGCTTCAACAGTTTGGACTACTACTGTACCTTCTGGAGGATTTATAGGTTTAGATATTCCTTAAGATATTTAAGAACATAGAGAAAAATTAAAAAAAACAAGTAATAATAAAAGTATGGCAGCCACCGTAAAAGTTAAATACTACAATACATACGTTTTAAAAAAAATAAACAGAGGCGCACTGGGTATATCCTCGTACAATTGGTATGTAGAGGAGTCTAGAATACGCGGAGGCTATAACAATGTTCAAACAGGGTTATCACCTAGAGCTTTCATAGTATCAGAGGAAAATAACCAACAGATTTTAGGCAACTCTGTTATATATTCAGGTGTTATAAACTCAAGAACAGGTATTAATCAAACAAATGTTTTTCCATCAGGTGAAGATATTACAAGATCATTAGATCCTTCTAAGGGTAGCGTACAAAAACTACACGCGGAAGATAACAATTTAGTTATATTTCAGGAAAGAAAAGTAAATAGAGCCCTAATAGATAAAGACGCTATATATACTCAAGAAGGTATGCCTATACAAACTACTTCCAACGTAGTTATTGGGCAAATCCAGCCATATACTGGTGATTTTGGTATATCAAAAAACCCAGAAAGTTTTGCTGTTTATGGTTATCAAAAATATTTTACAGACGCTAACAAAGGATCCGTGCTTAGGTTGTCTATGGATGGTCTGACAGAGATTTCTAATTATGGAATGTATGATTTTTTTAGAGATAAATTATCTTCTATAAACGGAGGACTTGCTGTCGGAGGGTATGATGTTTACAATAAATGCTATACATTATCTATACAACCAAACTCAGCTTCAAACAATTACTATACTTTAAGTTTTGATGAACAGGTTAAAGGTTGGACTAGTTTTTATGATTATAGACCTTTACAGATGTTCAGTATACGTAATAACTTTTTTACAACTTCGAACTTAGCAGGTTCAAAGCTAACCGCTGAAAACAACAACGGTGCTTTGTATAAACATTATCAGTCCGAGTCAGGCACAATACCTAGGGCTCGTTTTTACGGTGTGGATAATATCTCATCTATAGAAACTATATTCAATGACAACCCTTCGCTTGTTAAATCATTTAAAACAATAAATTACGAAGGTAGCGGTAATTGGGAAATGGCTGTATTTGATACAGACCAAGATTCAGCTTCTAGTATATCTAAATTTACTATGCCTGCTACATTGCAGGAAATGCAGAATAGATTATTAAAACAAGAGTTTAAAGAAAAGGATGGCAAGTATTTTGCTAACATAATAAACGCTAGCCTTCCAGAACAAGGTGAAATATTATACGGTCAATCAATGTCTGGAGTTAAAGGTTTCTACGGAACAATTAAAATGACCGCAACCAACACAGTAAACACAGGAATAAATGAATTGTTTGCAGTATCAACTAACTATTCAAACGCTTCCTACTAAATATACAAAACAACATGATAGAATTTTTAGAAATATTTTTCTTTGGACAGGGTGATGTTCAAATGGCTATAGGCCCATTAATGGGAGGAGCGTTAATAACCGGAGGTGTCCAGTTCTTAGGTGGTTTGTTTGGTGCAGGAGCCGCTAAAAAAAAGGAACAAGCAGCTGCGAGAGAAAGACAAAGGCTGGAACGAAAGCTTACAAATCTAGAAAACAACAGACAAGCAATAATCAATCCTTTTTCAGGAGCCACAGACTTAAGCAGTTTAGCTACTGATCTAAGTTCAAAAATGTCAAATGAGATGGCTAATTTAAGCGTAGCTACACAAGCGGCAGAAATTGAAATAGAACAAGCCGATATATCTTTAGCAAACACATTAGACACCGTCAGAGCAACAGGAGGAAGTGCTGGAGGAGCAACAGCGCTAGCACAAGCCGCCTTAGCTAGTAAAAAAGGTGTATCAGCCAATATAGAACAACAAGAAGTCCAAAACGAAAAACTAAGAGCTCAAGGAGAGCAAGATCTTCAAAACAGGAGACTAGACGAGCAGCGAAGATTACAAGGTATTCAAATTGGTGAAGGCCAAAGAATGCAAGGCTTAGATGCTGCTGGTAAGCAATTCATGTTTGGAACACGTGAAACTAGGGAAATGCAACAACTGGACAGAGTTTCAAATCAAATTTCTAATGCGCAACAAAGAGAAGCGCAGGCTAGTGGTGACAGAACAGCTGCTTTAACCGGTATGATTAGTGGTTTAGCTTCAACAGCTGGAAGTTATATGACCTCTCAAGCAACAATTAAAGCGGCGGGGCAGACAGATTAAAAAAAATAAGATATGAGTTATACAAACCCAAAACAATACTTAGACACACGATCGGGTGAATATATCAGGGAAATGCAAAAATCAGTTGCAGCTTCTTATGGTAAAATGGCTAGCGGTATAGCTGAGATAGCTAAAAAAACGGCTGAAGAAACACTGGCAAGAGAAACAAATGCAGCGAGCAGAACGTCAAAGCTTCGTAATAATTTATTTGCTCAAGCTAAAAACAATAGAAGTATAGATTATACTACTGCTGCAAATGAGCAGTTAGCTAAATATGAGCAGTTAGCTAAATTAAAAGTTAATAGGTTAACAGCAGAAGATCGTCAATTTATGGCTAACGTTGAAACTATGGGTACTAATATAAGAACAAACCTTGAAAATTTAATGGCTAAAGGTCAAACATATCTTGATGCAGCTGAAATTGGGTCAGGTAATGAAGGAGGTCTTGATAAATACAACTCACCTAAAGTACTAGAAACAAACGATATTGCTTATGACTGGAAAAATACACCAGGTAGCAAAACAGCTGCTATAGATTGTTCTGGAAATAGCGGCTGTCAAATAAAAATAACATCGTATAAAGAAGGTGAAACAGAAGGTGTTGGTTCGATAGGAGGCCAATCTGAAGCTAGAATTGTTCCTAATTCTTCTAAAAATAGAGCAGAACTTAAAAAATTAACTGATGTTATTGATTTTGCAAGTATTAATTCTGATGTTTATGAAGGTCAAGAAAAAAAGATATTTAATGATGGAAAAGCTACTATTACTCAAGTGTTTCCAGACAAAGAGGTTATTAGACCTTTTGTTGAAAGCCAAGCTAGAGCGTGGATAGAATCACTAACTCCAGAAGAGGCATCTATTTACTATAATAATAGATTGTCAAAAGGCTTTAAAGATACAATGTTTGATTCAATAACTGAAGGCTCTAAAGAATTATTACCAATATCATCATGGACAACAGATGAGAAAGGACAAATAAACGATCCTAGAAGAGAGGAAATTGTAAAGGCTTACATACAAAATGTTTTAGATACAACCCCTGAATATAATAAAGCTTTAACTACATCTAGAGTTAATAATCCAACAAAATCAAATACTAATAATAAACCTACAGAGCTAGAGTTAAGAACATCAAAAGCAGGTAAAAAATTCAAACTGCTACAAGATTGGGACCTTAAAGGCAAACCACCTATAAAAACCATAACTTCGGCTATGGATAAAAACATTCAACTTAGATGGAGAGAAGAAACAACAAAAGAAATACCTGGCAAATCAACTGATGGTAAACAAAATATAATAACTATAGCTGCAGGATGGGATTTATTAAGTAGAGGAAGCAACAAATGGAATGTAATAGCAGACTACGAACCTGGCGAGATCGAAGAAATAGCATTAGAATTAGGTTTTGATAAAAAGAAAGTTAACCAAGATTACGAATAATAAAATTAAATAAAATATGCCACTAAAAAGATATGAAGTTGACGGTAACCCTTATAACGTATCAGAAGCTAAAGAGCAAGAATTTTTAAGTAAATTCAGTAACGCTGTTTTTATAGGCGTTTTAGATGAAGAAACTAAAGAGGTTATAACACAAGGCGAAACGCAGGATTTTCCAACAAGCACTGTAGAGGATGCGGATGCAGTGCAGCAACCAATGACAGCATCACAAGCAGGTTTTACGGAATCACCCTCGGTAGATACTCCTTCGGATTCACAAGATCCTAAGCCTGCTGAGATTTTACCCCCAGGTGTTGATTCAATAGATACCAGCGAAGAAGAATACAATAAAAGACTAGCTAGGCTTAATATTATTGATGATAAAAGAAACAAGCTTAAGGATCAACTTATTCAATTTGCAAAAACAGAAATAAAAGATGAACAACAAGCGTCTGATTATATAAAGAAAAATTTAGAGGATTTTGATAAAAATAATCAAACAGAAAAAGATTTAATATTTTCTAATAAAGAATTTGAACTACAGCAAAAAGCATTAGAACAGTTAAGAAAAGATACAGGAAGTAACAAAGCGGCTGGAAGAGGCTTTGGAGGAGGAGAAGACGTCATAGATTATTTTAAATATATAGGTAGAGCCTTTGGAGTTATTGATTTAAGAACTGAAGAAGCTAGTGAAGTTATAAAAATTAACAAAGATGTTGAAACCGCTATTGCCACTTCTTTACCTAAAAAAGATTTGCAAAAACTAGCTATGGGTGTATACACTCTGCAGGAAAAAGAAAATTTAATAAACGAATATAAATTACCAATAATACAAAAGAAAACAAAAGACCTCAGTGATGAAATGCTTGACTTAAAAGCGCAAGCTCAAAATTCTTTTGGTGAAATAAAAAATCGTCAGATTGAAATAAATAAGGAATTAAGTATTATTAAAAATCGCAGGCCAAATCAAAATTATACACAAGAAGAAGTTGACAAGTATAATGAATTATCTGCTGAATTTAAACAATTAGAAGACTCAAAACCTGCTCTTAGTAAAAAATTTGAAGACAATTTTAAAGCTATAAATATTAGAAAGGAAATATTAGAGGGAGATTACAATGTTAATCTTTCTAAAAATGTTATATATAATAATTTTGAGTTAACAAATCAAGTAGAAAAATACAGAGAACAATTTGCTGGTAATGGATTTTGGAATGCTATAGGAGACACAGTAATTGGAGAAGGATTAGGTGGTCTTTATTCTACTATTAAAAAAGGTACAATAGGTGGGGTTACTTTCTTTTCTACAGCTTACTTTGATGCTTTTACAGATCAAGACTCTTACAATAGAATTGACGGGTTTAGAGATTTAATAACTAATTTTACGGATTATTCACTATTACCAGCCTCCGAAGATGAAAAATTTTCTATAACAAAAGAAGAAGGCGGTTTTAAAGATGACGTCAGCGCGAGAAGTTTATTAAAGTTAGGTATGCAAATGGTTCCTTTTACTGGTTATTTAATGATGGAAGCCAGAAAAGGTAACATGTCCGGCGTTAAACAGGGCGTTGGAAAATACTTACAAGGTTTAAAAGGTAGTGCAAAAATCTTAACTCCATTAGGTAAAAGCTTAAAAAACGAAGTAATTTTAGCAGACGCAGCTTTTAGAGCTACTATATTGGACAACGCTAAAGAAGCAAAAAATAAAGGGTTAGACGGTGTAGCAGCTAACACTTACGCGACAACAATTAGTCTAACCGAAGGAGTGGTTCAATCTATTATGCCTGATGTTAACTTTCTAAAAGGTACGCAAGGTAAAGCTATCAAAGATGCTTTCGTAGGATCTTTAAAAAATGTTGCAAATAAAAAAGCAGCTAGTACTGCAGCTAAAGAGTTTTTTACAAACATAGGTAAAGAATTTGTTGAAGAGGAAATTACTTACGGTCTTAACTTAATGACAGACACTTCTTTTGGTTTAGCTTTACCGAAAGGATCTGAATTTTTAAATGCACAAATAGAACTAGCGGCTGGTACTATTATGCTAAGTGGTGGTATGGGTACTGTTGGAGGCGTAAAAACTTTTAGTAACCAGAAAAAATTAATATACAATCAAATTTCTAACAATATTGAATCTACCGATGCATATCTTCAAAAAATGCAAGAAACAGTTACTGATCCTGATATTAAAGAGGAATTAAAAACTGCTAGAAATTTTGCTGGCGATATACATAAAGCAATTAAAAAATCACCAGAAAATGTTACAGCTGAGCAAATAGAATTGCTGGTAGAAAAAAGTAAATTGCTTAAAGAAAAAGAAAATACGGATAGCGCTTTTCATGAAAGTATTGATAATAAAATATCAAATATTAACGATGAAATAAAGCAGTCAACTATACAACAAGGTATTGCAAAAGACTTTGAAAAAGATATTAAACTTCTTAATAAGTCTATAGAATCCTCAGGCTTAAAAGTTGATGACACTATAGTTTTTGAGGGAGAAGAAAATTCTAGTGCTGGTAGTAAGCAGAAGGAATTTTTAATGAAGGAAGCGGGGTACACCGAAGAAAAAGCTAACGCTTCAAAAGATTCTTATGGTATTTTTGTAACTACAAAAGATGGTAGAGATGTTCTTGTAGTTAATAAAGACTCTTCCTTGCAAGACGCAGTAGTTACTACTGGGCAGCATGAATTTATGCACAAAATTTTAAAGCAAGCATTAAATAATGATCCAACCTTAATAAAGAAAGCTTCCGAGTCTTTACTTAAAGAAGTCACAAATATAGTGGGAAGTCAAGAAGCGGTATTAGGTACTAAATGGGCTAAAAGATGGATGGCATATAACAAAAAGGTAAAAGATGGAACTTATACCATGGATAGCTTTTACGAAGAAGGATTGCCTTTATTTTCTGAAGCTTTAACTAATAAAGATATAGAACTGAATACTAATGCTTTACAAAAAATAGCAGATATTTTTAGGCAACTATTTCAAAATCTAGGATTAAAAAACATTAATTTTGAAACAGGAGTAGGAGTTAAAAACTTTATAATAGACTACAATAAAGCTTACAGCAAAGGTAAATTTAAAGGAGCGTTAAAAGAATTTGGTGCGTCGGGTAAAGCAAAAGGAGTTGCAGAGCCAACCAGCGATACTAGTAAGACTAAACCAAAAGCTAAAACAACACTTTCTATAAATACTTTGCAAGAAGAACTAAATAGTTTAGATGAATTTGATTTTGATAATGAAATTGATTTTCAAACAGCTAAAACTAATTTAGAAACAAAAATAAGGTTAGCCAAAAAGAAAGAATTATCTAAGCCATCAGAGCCTAAGGAAAAAGTTAAAAGCGATACCAAAAAGAATGAAAAAAGAATTGGTGATCAGCTAAAAGAAATGGTACCCGCGGGCACAACTAATAAAGAATTTAAAGAAAAAGTAGCAATAAAAGTTATAGATAACATTGATAGAGGTATGCTTAATCCTTTAATTAAAAAGATCGCTGCTGGTTATGGTGTTGTAGCTGACAATGTATACGGTAAAAGCTGGGATGACTTTTTTATAGAAGTAGCCGGAGTTCAGTTAAAGAAAAACATAATGGCTTTTAATCCTGAGTCAAATAATGATTTAGGTGGTTACATTATAGGTAGTCAGTACGGTGTAAGAAATAGGGTAAAAGAAGCTTTAGCTAAATTTAAGAAAGAAGGTGAAGGTGGTTTTAAAGAAGACGTTAGTGTAGCTAAAAATGTTATTGCAAGAGAAGATGCAGCACCTCAAGAAGCTGAAAAAAGAAAATACGTACCTCTTACTAAAAGCAATATTGTTCCTAACTTTACTATAACGGCTATAACAGAAAAGTTAACGCAAGTTTTAGCTAGTCTTGAAAGTAAGATTACAGCTAAAAGAGGTGACAATTCCGCTACAACACCATTAGTTGCAGAGATAAAAAAGAAAATAGGGAAAGTTGTAGGGGATCCTAATGCCGCTCCTAAACTTGTTATACAAAGGCTAGGTAAACTAAAAGATGGTACTTATGAAAAGAATCTTATAAAAAATAAGAAAGCTATCATAGAGAACATGACTACTACTTTTTTAATGGGTAAAGACAGCGGTAAGAAAGTTAGCGGAGGTATTCCTCAAGCAATTGAAAAAT